>WNEZ01003963.1_pt1 | contig 12814 bp, 10 predicted proteins | sample 5400521 | NCBI WGS metagenome assembly WNEZ01 (sample SAMN13153339, study PRJNA577476) | soil metagenome | isolation source: 120 cm saprolite under Douglas fir tree site 2 hole 1 replicate 1 | place: USA:California | collected 2015-04-18 | reverse complement strand
GCGTTTCCGAGTTTGCGACTGGGATCCTGGAGGACCGCGGCCGCTATCACATCCTCAAGTACTCGTACATGGCGCCGCTGGGATTCCCAATCTTCCTCGTCGGGAGGGCGACATCCAAGCTGGCCAGCGCCGCCGCGTCGGTGGTAATCGTCCTGGTCATTGGCACCGTCGCGCTGCAGCTCCCCATCAGTCCGCTGCGAATCGACTATCCCTTGCTGATCGTGGCCTGCGTTCTCGCGTTCATCTCCGTGATCGCCTTCGCGATCACCTTGAGCATGGTCCTACTCGCGGGCAAGGACACTCATGGTTACGGCGAGATCATGGCCCAGTTCCTTTACCTCTTCTCGGGCGCGATCTTTCCCATCGCCGTGCTGCCTGGCCCGATCGCGTGGCTGGCCGCCCTGTCACCGCTGCCTTACTGGCTCGAGCTATGCCGGCGATCGATCCTGCACGGCGGCGTCTACGAGATGTTCCCCAGTCTCTCCGACGGCGAGGTTCTGCTCCGCCTCGTGATCGCGACCGCCGGCACGGTGGTGCTCGGCTACGTCCTCTATAAGTGGACGGACCGGCGGGCGCGCGGTCTTGGCTACATCGACATGGAAGCGAACTGGTGATCGACGGCTGACCTAGGGCGCGATTGCCTCGTTTGACGTCAGCAGGCTTGACGTCGGGCCGCGGCCGCACCCGCGTCAGCCCAGTTGAACGCTGCGGGCGCCGGCGAGTAGGACCTGGAGCCGGCACACGCGTATCGCGCTATCTGACCGCCTAGGTCTGCGTCCAACTGCGACCGCGATGCGATCAAGGCCGGAGTCGCGTCGCTCGAGAGCTGCCCCAAGTATTGGGCGTCGATCTTGTGCGATGTGACCGCGTGATTCACGTTCAAGGTGACTACAAGTGCCTCTGGGTTGATAACGTTGAGCGCCAGAATCACCATCGCGGCGGACGCTAGAGTCGCGCCGACGAACCACCTCCTACTCCGACGCACGCCGGCGATGTCAGCAGCCAGAAGGACGAAGACGAGAGCGATCCACACCGCGAAGATGTGGCTGTACAGGCGAAGCATGGTGAATCCGAAGACCTCCTCATAGAGGCTCAATCGTCGGAAGGCGACGAAGACGATCAGCAGCGTCAGGCTGATGCCTACCTCGGAAAGCACCACAAAGGAGAGGCGGGCTCGTTTGTTCGACAGCCCAGTGATCCGGGTGAACAAGACGATCACGACCGACGTAATCCCAGCCACCCAAAGGAGCTGAAAGAAACCTGACCGCGCGTAGTCGGCATACGTCACGCCGGCTGCGCGTAAAGTCGCGCCCGCGACGCCGAATGCCGCCAACGCTTGGGCGACGGCGAAGGCCGCGAATATCGCGTCGAGTACGACCAGAACGATCAAGCCCTCGATCGGGCCGAGCCGCCAGCGCGGCCCGTCAACACGTTCCATCGGCGCGGCCGACGCAAGGCGCAGGAGTCCGGCCGCAACAAGTGAACCGCACAGCACAAAGGCGACATCGGTGGAAAGCTGGCCGAGGTCGACGTTGATGTTGAAGAACGAGGCGAAGACCGGGTCGGCGGCTGCCAGGAGGCCGGCGATGACGGCGGCAATCGGAGCAGCGATCAACAGCCCGCGTGCCAGCGGTGCCGCCGAAGCAACTCGCGAGCGCGCCCGGATGACCGGTTTGAGGACAAACGCGCTGCCTGCCAGTCCATGGATGACCGCGTTGAATGCTCGGGCAGCCATCTCGGCGACCCCCATGTCAAACAAGGAGCTGCGAGATGCGAAGGATGCGCCGAGTCCGATCAGCAGCAGCGACGCCGCGAGGTCAGGCCACAGGAGCCAGGGGCTGGCGCGAATGCTCAGCCAAATGGCGAAAAGCAGGCCGCCAAGCGTGAGTCCGCGCGCCGTGGACGTGTTCAGGCGCCCGATGAACAACAACCCGATGGCGGCGATGGCGAGGCTTGCTGAGGCGCCCAAACCAAAGCTGCCCGACCTCAGAGCCTGGTCGGAAGCGAGCCCGACCAGCACAGCTGCTGCCAGCATCTGCCATGTGGCCGAGGCCCGAAGCTTGACTTCAGCCCAAAGTGGAAGCGGAGCCTGAGGCTCCACCGGCGCGGTGGATCTCCAGGTGGTGCCGTCCCAGCGCCAAAGTCCGTCTCGCGAGAGCAGGCCGATATTGGCGTCCGCCACTGCGAGATCAACTTTCCTGCAGAGCGGATGGTTACGTTGCTCCCGGACGTCTGAACCGGGACTGCCAGGCGCAAATTCGGCCTAAATGGGGCGGGAATTGGGAATAAACAAGTAATCGGCGGGGCCTATTCGACCCGGCCTTTCGAAGGGCAATAAGCAGCCCAGTGAGGCGCACAAATGAGTGCCTTGGTTGAGTTCCTTGTCCTCGTCGTCGCAACTGTCGTCGCCCTGACCGCCCTCTACGCGGCCGCCAGATCCATCGTCGTGATCGGGCCGGCACAGGTTGGCCTCGTCACGAAGCGGCTTTCGCGCCGCCATAACACGACCGACACCCCAATCGCGTTTGCGGGCGAGGCCGGCTACCAGGCCGAGCTCCTGATGCCGGGCGTTCGCTTCAAGTTGTGGCCGAATTACACGGTGACCAGGTATCCGTGGGTCCAGGTCCCGGCCGGCGAGATCGGAGTCGTGATCTCACAGCTCGGCGAGCGCCTGCCCACAGGCGCCAAGTCGGCTGTTTATCGTCCCGAGTTCGGAAACTTCACGGACCTGCAGGCGTTCCTGAGCAACGGTGGCCAGAAGGGTGTTCAGCGCCCCGTGCTGCCTCCGGGCACCCTCATTCCGGTACACCCGGTGGCCTTCCTGGTGATAACGGCCACCAAGGCCCACGGTCTGCCGATCGACAGGCAGCTGCTCGTGCACGGCCCCTTGAGCCCGGCGGCCTTCGGACTTCAGCCAGACCAGCTTCGTGTCACGGTGATCGCACCGCAAGGCGACAAAGACCTGGTCGGCATAGTCACGACGCTGGATGGGCAGCCGCTGCCGCCTGCCGACATCGCCGGCCGGATCGGCGGCTTCGCCGACATCGAGGCTCTCGAAAAGCAGCCCGAAGTGAGCGACTCGGAGCTGATCGAGAAGCTGCTGGGAGCCAAGAACGAGCTGCACAACAACTACCAGGACTTCCAGGCGTTCCTGGACAACGGCGGCCGCATCGGTCTGCAGCACGACCCTCTGCTGTACGGGGCCTACCTGTTGAATCCGTTCCTCGTGCGGGTCGAGGCGGCGGAGATGCTTGTTGTCAACCAGGGCGAAGTGGCGGTCATCAAGAGCTATGTCGGGCTGCCTACCCTCGATACGTCCGGTCCGGAATTCAAGTTCGGATCGATCGTGCAGCCGGGCCATCGAGGCATCTGGCGCGAAGCATTGCGCACGGGCAAGTACCCGCTGAATCCGCGGATCTATGCGGCCGAGAAGGTGCCGACCTTCATTCTCACCTTGAACTGGGCCGACGCGAGCTCCGTCGCGCACAACCTGGATGCGCAGCTCAGCCCCATCGAAGGTAAGAGCCGCGAAGGATTCGTCTTTTCGATCGACCTTCAGGTCCAGATCCACGTCCCGGACACCAAGGCGCCGAAGGTGATCTCGATGGTGGGTTCAATGCAGAACCTGGTCAACGAGGTGCTGCAGGCGGCCGTGGGCAATCACTTCCGCAACACGCTCCAGGCCCTCGAAGCCGTTCGCTTTATCGAGACCCGCGACGCCGTGCAGGCGGCGGCCATGGAAGCGATCTCGCGCTACCTGGCGGCCTATGAGGTCGAGACGCGCGGCGTCTACATCCAGGACGTCACATTCCCCGAAGAGCTGGTCGGCGTGCTTACGCGCCGCGAGATCGCCAACCAAGAGAAGGCGACCTACGAACAGCAGAAGGACGCGCAGACCATCAGGATCGACCTCGAGAAGGCGCGAGGTACGGCGGACATGCAGGCCGCGCTCGCGCAAGCGCAGGTTTCGGTGGACATCAACATCGCCAAGGCCAACGCCCGCAAGGCGGAAGCTGACGGCGAGGCCAGATACGTCGAACTGACAGGCGCCGCGGAAGGCTCACGCCGCCGGGCTATCGGGCTCGGCGAGGCGGCCGCGACGGAGGCCCTCGGCCTGGCCCGAGCGAAGGGCTACGAGGCCCAGATCCGAAGTCTCGGTTCAGGGCCAACGGCTCTGGTGGCGGTCGCCAACGCGGTGGCGGAGGGCAGGTTGACCGTCGTGCCCGAGGTGCTGGTCACTGGCGGCGGTGGAGCCGTGGAGGGACTGGCGGCAGCGCTGATGCGCTCGCTGAACGGCAACGGGCAGGGCAAGCCAGCTGACGCCAAGAACAAACCGGCGGCACCTCTCCGCAGGTAGACGCGCAATCGCAATCAGCGAGCCGGAGGGCAATGCGCCATCCGGCTCGCCTCGCCACATGAGGGGCTGGTGCAGTCCAGCCCCTCGGGATGTCGGTTGAGCTACGAAGCGCTTATCGCGCCGATCCAGGTGCCCCAGTTGCGACCGAAGGCAGGTGGTGTGTTCACGCCCTGGAACAGGTTCGCGTACTGGCCCGCGAACCAGATGTGCCCGGAGCCGTCAAACGACGTGGCCTCGAAGTCTCCCCATCGGCAGTCGGGCAGTACCTTGGTGCCGCACAGGGTCGGGCGGTATGACGATTCGCCGGCCTTGAGCAGATTGCCCGCGCCGCTGAAGTTAGCGTCGCCGGCGCCCTTGACGATGTAGCGCGTCTCGGGAAACACCTTGTGTCCCATGTGCTCGAAGAGCATGGTCACGTTGCCGCTGGCGTCCGGCATGACGGCCGGATAGGTCGCCGCCTCGTCGCCCGAGAAGCTGTAGTAGCCGGTTGTAGTCGAGAGGTCGGAAAGGCCGACCTGTGCCCATTCGATTCCCGGAGTCGGGTGCGGGCTGCTGTTGCCGTTGTCGATCGCGGTCCCCCACGCTCCGTACAGGATGCCGTTGCGCACCACTGGAGTGGAGGGGATGCGCAGGTCGTTTGCGTCGATGCAGAGGTTGCAGCTCGGCTGGTCGGCGGGAACATTGACCACAAATGGCGCCGTGGGCACGAGCTTCCCGGTCAGCGTCGGTGCCGCGCCGCCGCTGTCGTGGCCGGTCGGATTCGCCAACGTCCACACGATGAGGCCGCTGCACGAATCGGAGAAACCCCCGCCGAATAATCCACAGAAGTGGCCCGTCATGACGTCGGGGCCGTCCATCGTGTCAACGAAGGTCTCGCTGGTTCCGGTGCTGGCGTCGAGGTTGATTGTCGGCTGGACGGTATCCGCGAGGAATGGTCCTGTACTGGTTGTGCCAGGCCCGGTACCTCGAAGGTTGAAGAAGCCGTCGGCGGTGAAGCGGGCTTTGCCCGCCTCCATCTGCGCCTTGTTGGCTTCAAACAGTTCGGCGAAAAAGCCGCCCTGCTCGCCAAAGTTGTTGGCCGAGAAGTAGACCGCCTGGCTGTTGAGGCCGATCTGCGTGAAGTCGGCGGCGAACTTCTGACCGTTGACGTCGGTCTCCATGTTGAACTCGTAGACGTTCCACTTGCCGCTGGGATTGCTGGTCTGGCTGACGGCGATGAAGTAGACCGACTTGTACGGACAGTCGAGCGCGACGCCGAACGCTTGCGCGCCTTCCACCTGGAGCATTGCCGCCCAGAAGCGGCCGTCAGCGGGGTCGTACAGCGCGCGCGGGTCGCTCATGAACGGCTGGCTCTGGTGCGCCGTGTCGCAGGGCTGGCCGTCGACGCCAGTCGCGTTGGGAACACCGAAGAAGTTCTGCGCGCTCACGGGCCACCCCGGCTGGACATTGCCCTTCGAGTCGAGCACCTCCCACTGAGTGTTGACTCCCTGGAGGACGAACTGGGGCGACGCAGCCAGCCCCATGTCGGGCGGGTTGCAGCCCCGGCCGAAGTACGAGCACGTTGTTGCGGATCCTTGCTGACCCATGAAGCTCGAGGTCGTCCCTGGCGTCGCCGCCGCCGGAGTGCTCGAACCGGAGTTGTTGCCGGTCACCCCGCCGGTGTTGCCGACGATGCTGGCCGGCCCATGACCCTTCGGCCAGAGGGCCGCGAGCGGGCTCTCGTCGGCAGATGCCGAGGCGGCATGTGTGGTACCGCCGGTCGGCGAGACGACGTAATGGGCGATAAGTTGTGAGGTCGTGGGCTGGGACGTGAACGACACGCCCGATACTTGAGCGGCGGCGCCCGAACCCCCGACGTAAACCGCCGCCGCCGCGACGACCGACGCCGTCGAGGTCAGGGCGAATAGACGTTTCCACACCGTCATCGCGAACTCCTCCTAAAAACGATCCCCCGATTGCCATGGACGCGACGCAGCACCGCGTCTGACAGGTCCAACGATCCTAAAAGTTGCCGGCTTTGAAATGCAACCCGCGAATTCGACACCCCCCTTCAGAGGCTGGTCGGCGGCGCCGATGAATTCGAGCGCCGCCTGTCGTTTTCTCAGCTAAAAGGACACGGCCGTGGTGAAGACGTCCATTGCCTGCGGGCCGTCGCCGGTCCACATCACCTGCGCCTTCTTGTTGGTTGACGCCACGGCGATGTAATCGCCAAGGAAGAAAACGCCGCAGTTGGGCGGCTCGATAAACGCGACGCAAGCCTGGAATTTGTCGCCGTCGAAGCCGGTGCTGGTGACAGCAACGCTGGACCAGGTGGCGCCGTCGTCGCTGGTCGAGGAGAGCGTGACGCAGACGAGCACGTCGCTGGAATCACAGGTGCGGTCGTAATAGACGAGGTCGACTCTTCCATTCGGCGCGGAGCTGAGCCACGGGAAGAATTGGGTCGAGCTCGTGGCCTTGATGCGCACTGGCGCCGACCACCCGCTCAGGTCGCCGGACGCGAGCGTGTGCACGGAGTACTCGTTAAGCGCGCCGGTCGTGGCGTCGTCGAATACGAGCACCACGTTGCCGGTGCGCTGGTCGACCGTGCTGGTGACGTTCGTGCCGCCGCGGTAGAGCACGTTGGGAATGCTGGCGGTGGGGTTCGGTATTGGCGCGGCCGTGAAGCTCTGGCTCCAGGTGTTGCCGCCATCCGTCGACTTCGCGATGAGGGCAGCGTTGCCCTTCAGGCTCTTCTCGTTGGGGCCGTTGATGAAGCTGATGTACACGGCGCCGTCGGGGCCGACCCGCGGGGTGGCGTCCTGGTCGAACTGGTGACCTGCGTCGCTGACGCGTATGGGGCCCGTCCAGGAGGCTCCGTTGTCATCTGAATATGCGAGGTCGATGGGCGAGCGGCCGAGGCCGTTGAACTCGGCCCACGCGATGTAGAGCCGGCCGAAGTGGTGGCCGGGTCCCGTGCCCGTGTCGACGGTGCCGGCGTCGTGGTCGGGGAACTTGCCGTTGGAGCCCTTCTGTGAGCCGTTGGAGGTGCCGATGGTGATGGAGACCAGTCCTGTCCAGGCGGGCGCGCCGCCGACCTGCGTGCCGTAGCTGAAGTTCTGGTTCGCCTGTGCGTTCGCCTTCGAGGGGTCGAAGGACGTCGCGAGCAGGTTGATCTGGTGGGCGCTGAGCCCGAAGGCCTGGCAGATGACGTCGAAGGTGCTGAACTTCGGATTCCAGACCACTACGGGATCCCCGGCGATCGGGAACCTCCCGACACCGGGCACGTTGGGGTCGTTGGTGAAGGAGGTGAAGGGCGCGAAGGACTCGGGCGCCCAGGTAGCGCCGCCGGTGGTGGAGTAGGAGAAGCCGCAGCCGTCGTTGTAGTGCCAGTCGTTCCAGGCGGCAGCGAGGATGTTGCCGGTGGGGTCCATGCCCAGGGACTCCTCATTGCTGGCGAACTGGCTGTTGGTGACGTTAACGATCGGGCCGACATTCGGCGCCGAGGCCGATACCGTCACCGTCCCCAGCGCGAGGACCGCGGTCAGCGTGAAGAGCCACTTTCTCATTACATCTCCCTTCGCGTCCAGCCTTTGTGCCGCTGCGCCCCACACCGGCGCCGTCTTTGCATCCTAGCCTGGACGTGTGACCGATCGCCAGTAGCCGATCGGTTGACTACTGGCGCCCCCGCGCGGCCGCGAGCAGCCGGCGCGTGGATTCGTGGTAGTCGGTGAGGGTCGGGCGGGCCAGCCGAAGAACCAGGTGATGGGCCCCGGCCGCCCGATACGCGGCGAACCAATCGGCGGCTGATTCCGGGGTTCCAGCATGCATCGCCATCCCCCTGGCCATGACCTCGGCGGGCACGCCGTAATAAGCCTTGACGTAAGAGTCGAGCTCGTCTGTCGCCTCGCGCGCAGAGTCGGCGACCGCCACGGTCAGGTACACGCCGGTGGCGATGCTGTCGGGATCTCGGCCGCTGCGCTCCGCAGCCTCATGCACCGCGCGAAGCCCTGACGCGTAGTCGCCGGGGGTCGGGCTCAGCGGAAGCCAGCCATCGAACGTCGAGCCGGTCAGGCCCAGCATGCGGGGACCGGTCCCGCCCACCCAGATGGGCGGGCCGCCCGCGTGGAACGGTCGCGGCTGGAGCTCGATGCCCGGCTCCTCGTTGCGCCACAGGCGCCGGCACCTCTCGATGGTTCTGACCATCCCGCTCACCCGGCGGTCGCTTGGCACGCCCACCGCCTTCAGCTCCGCGTGCGTGCCCGGGAGCTCGGCCCCTGGGCCGACGCCCACGATGACGCGCCCACTGGAGACGCGGTCGAGGGTGGCGAGGACGTGCGCCAGCGACACCGGATGCCGAAGCAGCGGCAGCAGCACCGCGGTGCCGAGCCTGACGCGGGCAGTCGCGCCCGCAATTCCTGCCAGGAGCGTCAGAGGTTCGCCTCGAGGACGTGCCAGCAGCGAGTCGCCGACCCAAACCGAGTCGTAGCCGGCCTTCTCCGCCTCCACTGCCCCCTCGACGAGAAAGGCCATGTCGCCGTCGGCCCACAGCAGGGCCTCCCGAGAGGGGAGCAGGAGACCGGTTTGCATCGTTTGCTCAGTCACGCATTTCCTTCCTTGTGCGGAGCCGTCTGACGCTGACCATTTTGATAGCGCACAGGAATGGTTGTCGTGACATCGCTTTGACACCGCCTCCGACCTAGACTGCGGACCGGCCGCTGATCGAGCAGTTTTGAAGAAGCTTTCGCCGCCGCCCGCTCCTAGCCTGAAGCACATCGAATTCAAATTGATGGAGGAAAGAATGCTCAAGCAGGTGGCGTATGTAACGCTGTTCGTTCGCGATCAGGACAAGTCGATCGACTTTTACATCAACACCCTTGGTTTCGAAAAGCGCGAGGAGAATCCGGCCGGCCGGGTCAAATTCGTGACGGTCGGCCTCAAGGGGCAAGATCTGCAGGTTGTTCTGTGGCCGGGGACCCCGGGCAAGGCCGATCCGACGGCGGGACCAATCCCAGGTAGCTGCATCATCCAAACAGACGACCTGGACGGCGAGTTCGATCGCCTGAAGGCTATTGGCGTCGAGTTCGTCGAGAAGGAGCCGATCGTCTATCCCAACGGCGCCGGGTACGCCAACTTCACTGACCCTGACGGAAACCGGCTATCGCTGCGAGGCCCCGCGCAGGTGAAGAAGGGCCAGAGCTGATTCAGGGCCGGCCGGCGTGTGGAACGGCTACACGCAAGGTTTGGATCTTGCCCGTCTTCGACTGAAACAACTCGCCCATCCTTTCGACGCCGCGCCACTCGGCATTCATCAGGAACAGCGTCTTGCCGTCCGCGCCGCCCAGCATGCACGCGAAGCAAGCAGAGTCGAGAGAGATTCGTTCCAGCACTTCGCCGCCTTCGCGCACGCGCAAGCACTCGGGTTGACCGCCCGAGACTCCTGAGCACCAGATCGCTCCGTCCGCATCGAGGCAGATCCCGTCGCCGTCCACCTCTGCCCAAACGCGTCGATTCGACAGCGTGCCATCGTCCGCAATGTCAAACGCTGTGAGCCGGTGAGCCCACGATTCGGCGATGACAAGCGTCGAGTTGTCCGGCGTGATCACCATTCCGTTCGGGAACATGATGTTGTCCGCGACCTCACGCGCGACCCCATCGGGTGTCACCAGCGCGATCGTACCGGGCCGGAAATCTTCCTGACCGAACGCGAAGCCGACTTTGTTGACGTAGATGTTGCTGCGGCCGTCGACGGTGACCTCGTTCCAGCCTTTGCCGAGCGCCCCGAGGTCGGCGTGAGTGACAAACGATCCGTCAGGCTCGCCCCGCAGGAGCCGGTCTTCGCCAGTCACCAGCAGCCGGCCATCCGGCAAGAAGTCGATGGAGAAGCCGGCAGGCTTCGTTCCCTTGGCCACGACCTCGCTGTTGCCGTCGAGGTCAACCGTCCGGATCTCCTGAGCACCCCAGTTGCTGAACCACAGGCGGCCGTCATGCCAACGCGGCGACTCTCCAACGACCAGGCCGCCGACCAGAGTCTTCATATCAGTCATCACCATTCCTCCTCCGACTCAGACTGCGCCAGAGCTCGAAACTAATCGTTCGAGCGTAGAAGCAATCCCAACCATGCATATCTTGCAAATGCTCCATATTCCAGCAGTTATTCAACAATTGTGGGTAATCGGGCTGGGAGAACCGCAATTGCTATAGTTCGGGGTGGGCCGTGAAAACGCATCTCAGGATTGGGCAGGCGGCCGAGCTCCTGCGAGTGAGCCCCGATACGGTGCGGCGCCTGGTCGATTCAGGGCACATCAAGACGGGCCGCTCGGCGGGGGGCCAGCGTCAGATCGACGGCGCGGCCCTTGCTCGCTACATGGCGCACTTGCCCCGCCAGGATCCGCCGGCCGCGGTCAGTGAATCAGCCCGCAACCGTTTCGTCGGCATCATCACTCGAGTCATCAAGGACAGTGTCGCAGCCCAGGTTGAGATGCAGGCCGGGCCATATCGGATCGTGTCGCTCATCACGCGTGAGTCCGTGGACGAGCTGGGGCTGCAAGCCGGCGTCGTTGCGGTCGCTTCAGTGAAGGCAACGAACGTCGTGATCGAGCTGGCGCGCAGCTGAGGATGGTGTCGATGCGTAATCGGGTCGTTTTCGCGTTCGCCGCAGTTCTTCTCGCCGCCTGTGGAAGCAGCGCGGGCAACGCCTCCACATCGGCCACACCCCTCAGCGGAACCGTCTCCGTCTTCGCGGCGGCGTCGCTGACCGCGGCGTTCAATGCCTTCGGCACAGATTTTCTGGGAGCCAACTCCGGAGTCACGATGAAATTCAACTTTGCCGGCACTCCGACTCTGGTGGCGCAGATCGAACAGGGTGCGCCCGCGGATGTGTTCGCCTCCGCCGACACCGCAAACATGGACAAGTTGAAGGGGGACGGCTTTACAGCTGGAACCTCGCACGTGTTCGCGCGCAACAAGCTCGAGATCGTAGTCGCCCCCGGGAACCCCAAAGGAATCAACGGGCTCGCTGACCTCGCGAAGCCTGGAGTGATCTACATCACTGAAGCACCAACCGTGCCGGCCGGTAAGTACACACTCCAGGCTTTGAAGACGGCGGGCGTCACTGTGACTCCAAAGAGCCTGGAGACCGACGTCAAGTCTGTCGTCAGCAAGATCGCGCTGGGCGAGGCAGACGCCGGCATCGTGTACACAACCGACGTCACGGCAGCTGGGAGCAAGGTGACGGGCGTCCCTATACCCGACGCTTACAACGTGATTGCGACGTACCCGATCGTTGCGGTCAAGGCGACCACCAACGCGGCAGCCGCGAACGCTTTCATCGCCTACGTTCTGTCTGCTGCGGGCCAGGCAAAGCTTCAGTCTTTCGGCTTCCTCTCGGCCTCCTGATTCACATGCGGCGAGAGGGCGTCCCGATCATCGTCGTCCTGCCGGCGGCGATCGGGGCCGCCTTCTTCATAGTGCCCCTGGTCGGGCTGATCGTCCGGTCCCCGTGGGGCGATGCCCTCAGTGCTCTGTCGGCGCCGGAAACAGTCGAGGCCCTGAAACTCTCGCTGATCGCATCCTTGTCGGCCACCGCGGTCGCGCTTGTTCTCGGCGTGCCGCTGGCATGGGTCTACGCCCGCGTGGCATTTCCAGGTCGCGACCTGCTTCGCGCCTTGACGACCTTGCCGATGGTGCTTCCGCCGGTGGTCGGCGGCATTGCGCTCCTGCTCGCGTTCGGGCGGCGCGGGCTGTTGGGCGCCTGGCTCGCCAACACTTTTGGGATCACCTTCCCCTTCACGACAGTGGGTGTCGTCATGGCGGAGACGTTCGTTGCGATGCCTTTCCTCATCCTCACCGTGGAAGCGGGTCTGCGGTCGATGGATCGCCGCTACGAGGAGGCCGCCCGCGCGCTGGGAGCCAGCCGCTGGAGGGTGTTCATGCGAGTCACCTTGCCGTTGATCGGTCCATCGCTGTTCGCCGGCGCGGTTCTCTGCTGGGCACGCGCGTTGGGCGAGTTCGGCGCCACGATCACATTCGCCGGGAACTTTCCAGGCGTCACCCAGACCATGCCCCTGGCGGTCTATCTCCTGCTGGAAAGCAACCAGGAAGCCTCGTTCATCCTGAGCCTGGTTCTGCTTCTCGTTTCATTGGTGGTGTTGGTCGGACTGAAGGATCGCTGGCTCGGCAACGCGTGAGCCTCGATGCCTCAATCCGCCTCACGCTGGGTCCCCTCGATCTCGACATGGCCATCACCGTCGAGCAGGGAGAGGTGGTGGCATTGCTCGGCCCGAACGGGGCAGGCAAGACAACGCTTCTGCGTGCTATCGCGGGACTGGTGCCGTTCAGTGCCGGCCACGTCCGGCTCGACGGGAAGGTGCTCGAGGACCCAGCCACGCGTCAATACGTGCCCACAGAGCTACGGCCGATTGGCTTTGTGTTTCAGGACTACCTGTTGTTCCCGCACCTCACCGCCGAGGAAAACGTTGC
>WNEZ01011933.1_pt1 | contig 12817 bp, 9 predicted proteins | sample 5400521 | NCBI WGS metagenome assembly WNEZ01 (sample SAMN13153339, study PRJNA577476) | soil metagenome | isolation source: 120 cm saprolite under Douglas fir tree site 2 hole 1 replicate 1 | place: USA:California | collected 2015-04-18 | reverse complement strand
CAGTTGGTGGGAGGCATCAACGTTCCTTACCTCTACGGACTCATTCCGGGATGGAGATTCGGCCCGACGATTCGAGCCGCTGCCGGCCCGACCGACGTTATCACGGTGGCGAACGCCGATACCAATTTCCTGCTCAGCTGCTACAACGCCACAGTTTCCAGTAATACCGTTGTCAGGTTCACTTTAACTAATCCTTTGCCCGTGACCTGTATCGTTCCGCCTCCGCTCCCAGCGCCGCAGGCGATTGACGATCCAGTGGTTGGGCTCACCCCAGGCGACCTGGTGATATTCAATGTGACAATTGGCGTGGGCCCTGGCGCCACCAGTTCAACGGTGATGGGGGAAGTTACGAATGTCCGGCTCGTCGCGGCCGATAATTATGACGTTTCTTTCACCGGCGGTGATCCCCTGCGCATGAATCAGCCTGGCGCAGCTGCAGGCAGTATCGGAAATATCGTCGGCGGCGTGGGTTCAGGAACGAGAGTTAATGTAGTTTCCTACTATCTCGATAACACCATCGCTCCGCCACGCCTGATGCGTCAGATCAGCGGGCATTCGCCGATCCCAGTCGCGGAAAACGTCTCGTTCATGCAGTTCACTTATGACCTTTTTAACTTCAACACAGGATCTTTCCTGACCGAGCAAGCGGATGGCGGAGCTTCCCAGGGCCTGACTCCCAATCAGATCACCAAGATCAACATCAAGCACATGAGCTTTGCCAGTACGCTCCACGGCGCTCCGGGGTATCAGGGGCTGGACTTGCAGACTTCGGTCAGCGCACGTGATCTGACCTTCAAGAACAACTATCCGTTGACCAATGGTCCGTAGTGAGCAGGATTGCCTGCAAAGACGAGACGATATGGGGACACCAACGAGGAGTTAGACGATGAGGAGCACGGAGCTTCGATCAAAGGGCTTTACGCTGATAGCGTCGTTGCTGATGCTACTGCTTTTGTCAGGCATCTCCATCGGGTTGATGATGATGGTCAACAGCGAGGGAAAAGTGGGCGACGCGGACCTGAAGAATAACACTGCCTACCACAATGCCGAGGGCGGGATCGAACAAATGACCTCGGACCTCGCTGCCATGTTCCAAACCGTGCAGGCGCCGCGTCCCAGCGATATTTGCGCCCTGAGTGCTCATCAGCCCTACATCATGGGCGTGACCTGGAAAGACTACCAGGTGCAGCCTGCTTCCGGCTGCACGGCTCCCCTGACGAATAATTATGGTCAGATCCAATCTGGACCGAACCAGGGGCTGTGGGCGCAGATCATCCCCGTCAGCATGTTGGCCACTGCAGCGCAAGCCGGCGGCCAGGAAGTCAGCATGATGCGCACGGCTCAAGTCGCGCTGATTCCGGTGTTTCAGTTCGGTGTGTTTTCGGAGAGCGATCTTGCTTTCTTTAGCGGTCCTAATTTTGATTTTGCCGGACGCGTTCATACCAACAATGACTTGTATCCCGAAGTCGGCAACGCCAGCACCCTGACTTTCCACGACAAGGTATCGGCGTACGGTAACGTGGTCCGGGCCCAGCTGCCGAACGGGTTTGGTACGGGCGGCAACTATACTGGCACTGTCCTGATGCCCACGGCCGCCCAGGGTTGTGACGGAGCGAGACCGGCCTGCCGCGCGCTGGGACTGACGGAAGGCAGCGTGACCGGCGCAGGCGGAAAGCCGCCCCAGTCGGGACAGAACGGTCTCTGGCCCACGATTTCCCTGAGCGACTACAACTCCAAGGTGGTGGACGGCAACTATGGCAATTCCGGGGGCACTGGAGCAAAGAATCTTTCGCTTCCATTTGTCAACGGAACGGCGTTCCCATACGAGATCATTCGCCGCCCACCGGCGGGGGAGAATCCCGGGTCCGCGCTCGGCGCCTCGCGCGAATACAACATGGCACAGATTCGCGTGTTGCTCGTCGACGATCCCGCCGAACTTCCGGGCGGAGCAGCGGATGCGAATAACGTTCGCCTAGCCAACGTGGCTGGCAGCAACCAGTTCGGAATTGCGACTTCGGTTCCTGCCGGGCTGCCCGTATTGCCTGCAGGATCAACCTACAACACATACTTTGCGACTGGGTCCAGCGCTATTCCTGACGAAACCCCCTGCAATAACGCGGCCTGTCTGCCTGGCAATGCTGTTATCTCGTTGCAGCCTGATACGCCCTATGCTCCGGCTGTGCCGCCTGCGGGCGCACAAACGCTCATTCCCGTCGGCGCTCCAAACATTACCGCGGGTCCATCGCCTGCCCCGGCGGTTGCTCTTTGTCCGCCTTCGAACGTTGCCGCCATTAACCAGCCTGCGGGCTGTCCAGCCGGCGCTCCCTATTACAGCAATGCGAATGCGGCCGGGGCCGCCACGTGGAACTTGATTGACGGTTGGTTGCGCGTGGAATACAAGGACCCCGCAGGTAACTGGAATGCCGTGACGAATGAATGGCTGCGTCTTGGATTCGCGCGCGGGCTGAGACCGCCCAACGCGCCTGGGGCAAACCCGGTCAACCCTAATGCAATCCTCATACTTCAGCAGCTTGCGGATCGGAACGGGGACGGCAATCCGGGGTTGAACTGGATCAATGGAATTGCCCCCACGTGCATCACGGTTGTCGGCGGCGTCTGCACACAATGGACCAATGCGCTTCCGCCGGAAGTAGTTACCGATCTCATGGTGACCGGCGCAGGCAGTACCACCCCCTTTTTCGGAATCACCAACGCGGGCACAGTCAACCAGAGTGTCAGCAGACAAAACTGGTATCCCATTAACTTCTACGACACACGTGAAGGCGAGACCCGTGACGTGGCCGCCGGCAACAATTCCTGCGCTGCGGTCGGGCTTATGAATGCCGTCGAAATCGACGTCAGCAACCTGAAAAGATGGCTGTGGGGTCAGATTGGCGCGAACGGCACTAACGTTGACTTCCTGACCCAGAACGGCTGGGTGCTGTACTTCTCCGATCGTCGGGGAATGCTGCCCAATCCAAACTTTGCCGGCACTCCAAAAACGGGAGACTCCGGGCTGGAGGATTCGATCAACTCTGGATCCGCGGCGGGTGTGCCGGACGGCATTCTGGAACCCAAATCTGCGGGCAAGAAATATTCTCCGGAGGACGTAAACCAGGATGGTGTGCTGGATAACTTCGGCGCGCAGAATATTGGATTGGGATTTTTCAACGGCGTGAATAACGTTAACCGAGGCCCGGGTGGGATCACCAGCGCCGTGCCAAATAACGTCTACCTTCCCCGCATCACCAGCTGCATCGCGACTGGCCGAAAGAATTGGGCGAGCGGCGCCCGTCATGCTTTGAAGCTGGTCGACGGCTCGCTGGCCAACGTGGGCGCCGGCGGCGGCGTTCCTCTGTTGACGGACAATACCGGTGGTTTCACGGTGGCTTCGGAGAATCCCGTCTATATTCAGGGCGACTATAACTCCAGCCCTGCCGACCCGACGTGGGCCGGAGGGGTAGACCAGGCGGGTCATTCGGCGACCGCCGTAATTGCCGATTCCGTCACGCTGCTCTCGAACGCCTGGTCGGACTTGAACAGCTTCGCGAACCCAACCACGGTAGGTAACCGGAATGCCGTTAACACCTTCTACCGTTTGGCGATTGCCGGTGGGAAAAACATGAATTTCCCGAAGCCGGGCTGGGGTGCCAATGACTTCGGCACCGATGGAGGCACGCACAACTTCCTGCGCTACCTGGAAAACTGGGGCGGACGAAGCCTGAATTACAAAGGCTCACTGGTCAGCCTCTACTATTCAACTTATCTGACCGGCGTGTTCAAGTGCTGCACGACCGTTTACTCGCCGCCAGTGCGTAACTACAGCTTCGATGCGGATTTCGCGCTGCCGGCAGGTCTGCCACCCGGAACCCCGCTATTCCGCGACGTGGACACGCTGGGCTATCGCCAGGTCTTCGCCACTCGCGCTTACTAAACGGGTCCACTCAACCACAAAAGCCCTGATCCGCACAGGATCCGGGCTTTTGTTTTTGAGGCCCGAGAAGCACCGGGCGTGAACCTGTCTCGGACAATGGAAGGTATGCGACTATGCCTGTCTCGGGGCGATCAGCGTACCTTGCGAGGGTTTGCGGCGGGTTCAGTTCCCTTTCGGGCGGCTTCGGGCGCCGGCGGAGCGCTGACCACCAGATCGCTCGTCCAGCAATCAGCGACAATTTTCCACGTACCTGAGGGCTGCCGGGTCAGCACAATCAGATATTTCCCGCGCTCTTCGCGGCGCTTCCCCATTGCAACCGGTACCAGCATTTTGCAGCGGCCGAGATCTAGTGCGACCTCGCCCATCACGTCGGTGCGCAGCGACTCCATCTCTACGTCGCCCAGCCCCGCTTCCAGCAACGAGAACAGAAATTCCCGGATGGCCGGCAAGCTGCGCACCGGGGGCAAACTGGCGCGAATCACCGTGGCATCGGAGGAGTAGAGTTCCAGCAGATCATCCAGATGCTTGATGTTGCAGGCCTGCGCCCAGTCCTGCACGACCTGTCGAACCGAGGTCTCTGCGCGACTGCTGCCGGAACCGCCCCGCGCCGAACCGGAAGCCTTGCCGCGGGGCGCGGACGTTGCCGGCTCCGCAACGGGCGTACCCGGTCCTATTCCCTGGCCGGGCACGAAGTGATGGTAGTGGTGATGAAAGTGATGCTGTCCGCCGGACTGCGTTTGGGGATCCGCTGACGCACCGGGAGCCCCGGCTTGTTTGGCAAGGCCACACCAGACACAGAAACGTGCACTTGAAGGGAGCGCTCCGCCGCATCCTGCGCACTTATAGCCTGGCTCGGGACCAGCCTCTGCCGGCAATTCCTCTACTCCGCTCCCGCCCGACATCCGCTGGATCGCTTCCACCGCGGCCGCAACCGCATCGGCGCTCGGCTTCGGCCAGCGAAAATTTGCGGGCAGCCGCTGAAAGAACTCATCAAGCTCGAGGTTTTCCCGGACGCCACTGGGCTGATCGCCCGCCGGTTCCGGGGGCTTGGGTTTTTCCGGATTCAAAGCAACCTCACCGCTGCCATTGTAGGAGAATCTGGCCTTCAGCCGGGCTTCGGAATCGGTCGGAACACCGTTGCAGAGTGCCGGACGATAACGCCAACGGCGGATCGCATGCAGCACGACCTGATCCTCGAGCGCTCCTCCGCTGTCCAGAATAAACGGGCTATGCACTCGTCCGTCGGCACCCACAATGAAGCTGACTCGTACGCGCAGGTTTTCGTCATCAAGCTGGATTAACGGGTCGGGTGTGACCAGAGCTTCCGGCGGACGAACGTCTCCGCAGCGCGGTATCGCCATTGGTTCCGAGACAGGAGAAAATTCGGACAGGTGCGCCGGCAGGCGGCGCAACTGGTCTTCCCACTGCGTGAGTGGAGGCCGATCCAGAACGACGCGGGACGGGTACGAAGTCGCGCTCCACCCGAGCACCCCGCCCAGCCCGATCAGTAAAAGGCTTGCTGCTAGCGTCTTTCCAATCATCGCGTTTCTCATGCGGCCAGAGCTAGAGAACACCGCGTTGAGGTTTAGAAGCGCAATTAGTCTTCCAGCCCGATGGTTTATACAAGCTATTTGTAATCAGATACTTACATAATTAGCGTGGAGGTCAGGAAGGCGTCGAGGTGAAATACGTTGCAAACCCTACGAACGGGAAGAACTCTTCGCCTTCGATTTCGCGTGATTTTTCGACCACGGTCTTCTCAGCTACGTCACTGGCCGCAGGAAATTCAAAGCGGAAAATAGGAGACAAGTCGCGGTATTATTCCGACGCCCGAACTCTGCTGGAGGACCCTATGTTCGAACAAGAAATAGAGATGGAAAAAAGGACTTCGTCCATCGTTCCGCTGCTTCTGATCGTGTCGCTGATCGTCGGCGTTGTGGGTGTGTCCATATATTTTGTAATCCAGAGCCGGAAAGTGTTGACCACTGCCGAGGCCAATTCGGTGGTGGCAGGGATTCTCGATGGACAGGGTCCCATCACGCTGCGTTTCCAGACCGGGATCGTCAAAGGCGTCGACAAGCCGCGCGACCCGCAGTATCGCCTGTTGGAGAAGGCCGGATACGTCAAGATTAGCAAAGACACCTCCGGCTGGAAGACGCCGGTTTCGTTGACTCCCAAAGGAGAAGCATTTCTGGCTGAGTTGGCGGGCGTGAAGAAGTCGAAGAACAAGGACGGCAATGAGGAATACGCAGTCCCGTTGGCGTCACGAAAGCTGGTTGAGATCAACAAGGTCACGATGCTGACTCCGTCCAAAGCAACCGTGGAATACACGTGGAAATGGGAAACCAATAAGGCAGGCGACATGTTCGATGCTGCCGGGCCATCCGTCAAAGCGTTCAACACCTGGGACCGCGCAGCGCTGATCAACAAGTATGGCGCTCACTTCTATCACGCCGCTCCCACCAAAGTTGCGGTGGCGTTGATGAAGACCGACAGGGGGTGGCAGGTCGCGACAGAGTAGTCGCCCGCTCGTTCCCGAGAAACAAAAAGGCCCTGCCGCGAGACTAAATCGCGGCAGGGCCTTCGCGTTCTGCTTGCTATTGAAGTCCGTCCTGCGTGAACTTGTAAGCGATGTTGTTGGATGACAGCACCCCACTGAAATAGATGCTGGAGGCTTGCGGGGCAGTACTGTAATTGTCCACCACAATACCGCTCGGTCCGCCGACAATGTCCGCGGTAACGGGGATATCGAAATCGTCGTTGGTGCGGGCCACCACGCAGCCGGAGGTTCCGATCCCGGTGCAGTCTACGGTCAATCCGAAAAAGAAGAAATCGGTGCCTCCGTTAACAAACGGGTTGAAGAATTCGGTCCAACCGGTGCAACGTGCAGCGGTCGAGGTTAGGAGCTGTTCAGAAAACACCGGCGTTGTGTCCATGACGAACGTTCCAAGGGGGATACTGAAACTGAAGCCGAAGGCATATTGCCAGGGCGTGACATCCCCGGCTCCAGTTCCGCACAACCGAGCCACGCCGGTGGAGGGATCAGTAAAGTAATCATCGCTGAAAGCTGGTTGGAAGAGGCTGACCGATGTGCCTCCGTGGGAAGCGATCCCAATCGGGGCTGTGGCCAACCGCGTCATGGTAGCGGTATCCACTTGCACAAGTACCCCCGACGTGCCGTCGTTGGCGCTAACTACAAAGCTGGTGCCGTTGGTGACGTCCACTATCGGCGCCGCCAGGATGCCAGGGTTCCTCCCACCGCTGGCGCCGATCACCAATGACTTGACTTGGCCAGTCGTGATGTTGATCGAAAAGAACGTCCCGTTCTGGACTCCCACCATGACGAGCCCCAATCTGTTGTCTAGAACGGGGGTGGACGCACGCACATTCGGGCTGATTGTGACCGGCCAGAAACCCCCGGCAAGCGCCGGCGTCCCTCTAAATACTCCGGTAATTTTGTAGATCTTGCCATCATCAGCCCCGACATAGGCGGCATCCGTCTGGTAATCGACCCATGGAGCGGAACGTGTATCGAGCGCCGCCGCGAATGTCAGAGAGGTCATAGTCGCGCCATTGCCTACACCGGGCGCGGCAGAAGCTGCGATCGTCCCATTGCCAGGGCCGGTAGCCCACGTGATAACATGAAAAATCGAGCTGCCCGCGCCAGTTTCAACGAAGGCAATCTTCTTGCCGTCGAGCGAGAGAACGGGCGAGGTCGAAACCCTTCCCGCAGCGACAGTGCTGATGTTGTAAGCGAACATGACGGTCGCTGCGGCTCCACAAAGTCCAGGCGGGGCCCCGGAGTAGAGATTGTTGAAGGCCACAAAGTTTGCTTGCCCACCGGTGGTGCCCACGCCGTTCAGGCCAAACACCACATAGTCATTTTGGCAACTGGGCGGCGCCCCTGGATTGAAGGAATACTTTGCCGGAAACATATTCGCAGCAATGCGCCTATTCAGCAGGGAGACACTCCAGTCGCGCTGTGGAGCGACCAAGGAGCCAGTCGGGTGAACGGCAGGCTGCATCTGGGGACGGAGGCTTCCCCAGCGCCGCGCTACCTCCTGGGCGATACGAGGCTCGCTAAAGAGAACGCTCGGATGCTTGATCAGCCCAGCGCGGGTGAATATAAGGTGGTGCTGGGTCCAGTCTTGAGGAACCCCCATACGAACGGGATTCGCGGCCTCCTGCGCCCAGAGACTCGAAACCAGAACCAAGAGCCATATCAACATTGGCAACACACCATAAGAATGCCTGCGCGTCACTGCGACCTCCGGTTGTAGGAAATTGCCGTTCATTGTAGCTGCTTTTGACCGGCGGGGGATTAACTGATTTTAGGCCATGGTTTTTGTTTGGTTGAAGGGTTCCGCTGAGAATCGTCGTTTTAGTAGTTTAGTGCGACTTCGATCAGAGCTTGCCCCCTTCCGCTTTCGGCATGATCCCGACCCGGATTAGGATCCGCCGGTGAAAAAACCTCATTCCTGCGGTAGATCGTGAGGAAAATATGAGTTCGCCGCCAATCGACAACGAGGATCATCATGGAGGCGCTGACGTCGGAGCCAAGCGGCCATATTCCCCCCTTGAACTTAAGAAACTAAGCCCGACGGCCGCGCTTGAATGGCTTGAGTCGAAATCCTCATCGAGTGATCGGGCGACATCCGAGCAGATTGAAGAACTTAAGCGGTTCGTCAAAGCTTTGATTCCCGAGGAAACGGGCGGTAAATAGACTGCTGCCAGTTTTCTGCTAAGTTTAAGATGGTCCACATTTTTGGGACAAAGGCTTCCCGCGCCCGCGCGGGAGCGCTGGTAATTTTGGGCGAAGTACTTTTGTGTTGCCGCCCAGACTGCGCCGGCATCGCACGCCATCCAGTCCGCGAGTTGGCTTCCGCTCCTCCGCTTTCCGATTTCTAGCTTCGTATGGAACAATGGCAATTCCGTCCGACGTCCTGTCTTCATGGGAATTGCGCCCAACACTCTCGAACTTGCGCTCATCTCTGCAGCCGTTCTGGGTTTTCGTCATGGCTTCGACTACGACCACATCGCCGCCATTTCCGACATCACCAGTGTGCAGACTGAACGTGGACGTGGAATGCGCCTGGGGTTGCTCTATGCCCTGGGACACGCGGCTACGGTGGCCGTGCTGGGGAGCGCAGTGATTCTGTTCCAACTCTCGCTGCCGGACGGAATGGATCGTATCGCCCAGCGACTGGTGGGCATCACGCTGCTGATCTTGGGTGTGTACGTTATGGGATCACTCTTCCGCGGAGACTCCCCACCCCGCAACCGTTTTCACATTATTACCGGAGCGCTGCGCTGGTTGCACTGGAAACTGAAGAGCTACGGAGACGATCACGAGATCCCGGCGCCCGTAAGAGCGGGATGGAACTACAACGCCAAGTCCGTGGTCATGATCGGCGCGATTCACGGATTCGGCGCCGAAACGCCCAGCCAACTTATGATTTTCCTGCTGGCGGCCAATCTCGGGGGAATCGGCAAAGGCTTCCTCGGCTTGACCATGTTTATCGCCGGACTGTTGGTTATGAACACGGCCATGACCGCGGCGGCGGTGGGACTCTTCGGCTTCGGCTCCGGGTTACCACGATTTCAATATGTGGTTACCGCCCTGACCGCCCTCTACAGTCTTGCCGTCGGTACCTTCTTTCTCGTCGGTTCCTCCAGACTGTTGCCGCCCCTGGGTTGAGTCCGACCGCCGTCCGGGGCCGTCCCGCACCCCTTTTCCCAAATCGGATAAGAAGAATTTTCTTATTTAAGAGGTAGCGTAAGTCCGAACTTATCACTACAATGCTCCCTGCAAGTAACCCGAGGGGGTTCTGACAATGACAAACATAGCTAAAGCGCTGGCTCGGCTCCGCGAGGATCGCCGGGACGCGCAAAATCAAGTTGACAAACTTGCGGAGGCTATTTCCGTTCTGGAAAAGCTTACGCGAGGGCACGGCGGTTCTTATTCCGGCGGGCAAGGCCGGGCCAAGCGCGTTCTGTCTGCTGCCGGGCGCAGGAGAATTTCTCTCGCTCAAAAGGCACGCTGGGCCAAGCTTCGCCAGGTGAAAAAAGCGGCCTGATCTACGGGCGGGCCGCAACCCATGCATGACTTCCCCTGGCATGGTTTTCGGTCCGCCATTTTTCCTCCCGGTAACGATCCCGCCCCGTTCAACCTCGGAAGATGACCATGCTTCCTATCCGTGTCCCCCGCTGAGCTCGCGCACGATGCTGCCCACAAACGCTTTGGCATCTCCAAACAGCATTAGGGTGTTATCAAGATAGTAGAGCGGGTTATCAATGCCAGCGAAACCAGGATTCATGCTGCGCTTGATCACCATCACGGTGTGAGCTTTGTCCACATCCAGGATGGGCATGCCGTAGATGGGACTCGTCGTGTCGGAGCGCGCTGCTGGATTGGTCACGTCATTGGCGCCGATCACCAGGGCAACATCGGTCTGCGGAAAGTCGCCGTTAATCTCGTCCATTTCGATCAGCCGGTCGTAAGGAATGTCGGCCTCCGCCAACAGCACGTTCATGTGCCCCGGCATACGGCCCGCAACCGGATGAATGGCGAAGCGCACTTCCATGCCCCGCTTGCTGAGGGCGTCATAAAGTTCTCGAACCTTGTGCTGCGCCTGCGCCACCGCCATTCCATAGCCCGGCACTACAACCACCTTGTTGGCCGCGGAAAGAATGGCCGCAGCCTCCTCAGCCGTCGCGCTGCGGACCGGTCTTTCTTCCTTGCCCGCTCCGGCTGCAGCCTGCACCTGTCCGAACGCACCGAACAGCACGTTCGAGAACGACCGGTTCATGGCTTTCGACATGATGATTGACAGGATCAAGCCCGACGATCCGTCCAGCGCACCCGCGATGATCAGCAGCTTGCTGTCGAGTACGAAACCCATCGCCGCAGCCGACAGCCCGGCGTATCCATTCAACAAAGAAATGACGGTCGGCATATCGGCCCCGCCGATCGGGATGATCAGCAACACGCCGAACGCCAAAGCGATCAGAATCATGAAGGGGAACAAGTTCCTGGCATCCGGATGCAGCACCAGGTACACGGCAATCGCCAGCGCGACCGCCAGCAGCAAAAAGTTAACGAAGTTCTGCCCTTTGTACGTGAGGGGCCGCTGCGGTAGGACTTCTTGCAGCTTACCGGCGGCCATCAGGCTGCCAGTAATCGTCAATCCGCCGAGAATTACTTCCACCGATAACACCGACATCAAGAACGGGGAAATGTTCGGGGTCTTCAGGTAGAACTCAGCCGACCCCACCAGCGTCACGCAGAGCGCGCCAAAGGCGTGGCTGAGCGCGGTTCGTTGTGGGACCGCCGTCATGGCAACGCGTCCCAGCGGAATACCGATGATAGTGCCCAGCACCAAGGCGATCGCAAGCAGCCGATAGTCCACGATGCCGTGGTGCAACAGCGTGCCGCAGATCGCCAGCAGCATGCCCGCTTCGCCCGCCCAAATTCCGTGCCGGGCCGAGGTGGGCGAACTCATCCACTTCAGCGAGAGGATGAACAACACGCTCGCGATGAGATACAAAACCTCGATGATGACCTGGTTGCCCGCGAATTCTGCGGTCATGGTTTGGCCACGGGACGGCTGGATTTAAACATTCGCAACATGCGATCCGTGATCAGGAAGCCGCCGACAATGTTGCTGGTGGCTGCAACCACGGCGATGAATCCGAGCGTGGCCGCGAGGGTGCTCTTGTGCTCACCGACAAGTATGATCGCGCCGACCACGGCGATCGCATCGAGCGCGTTGGTGAGTGACATCAGGGGGGTGTGCAGCAGAGGCGAAACTCGCCGGATCACTTCAAATCCGATGAATCCCGCGAGTACAAATATGAAGAGTGCATCAATCAGGTTCGAACTGCTGGCCATCTATCCTCCGGTCCAAGCGGCGGTCAGCTCTGCGCGACCAGCGCCGGCAAGGCAAAAAACTCGCGCACCCGCGGATTAACAATCTCTCCGCCTCGCGTTACGAGCGTCTCGCGGACAATCTCGTCTTCGAGATTCAGATTCAACTTTTGATCCTTGATCAAGTGGGTCAGGAAAGCCGTCATGTTTTTTGCATACATCTGGCTGGCATGATACGGAACGCCGGTGGCGAGATTAATCGCTCCAATAATAGTCACGCCGTGTTTAATGATGGTCTTCCCTCGTTCGGTAATTTCGCAGTTGCCACCGCGCTCGGCCGCCAGATCGAGGATGACCGAACCGGGCGCCATGCCCTTGACCATATCTTCGGTCACCAATATCGGCGATTTCTTGCCCGGAATCACGGCCGCGGTAATCACGACGTCGCTCTCCTTTACAACCTGTCCCAGCAGTTCGCGCTGACGACGGTAGAAATCTTCGCCTTGCGGTCGGGCGTAACCTTGCGCGTCCTGCGCGTCTTTCGCTTCAATTGGGAGCTCGACGAAGCGGCCGCCCAGGCTCTGCACTTGCTCCTTGGCAACCGGACGCAGATCGTAGGCGGAGATCACAGCTCCCAAACGCCGCGCCGTGGCGATCGCCTGCAACCCGGCCACGCCGGCGCCAATGACAAACACTCGCGCAGGTGTGATCGTTCCCGCGGCGGTCGTCATCATGGGGAAGATGCGGAGATGGGAAGTGGCAGCCACCAGCACCGCCTTGTAGCCGCAGATAGTGCCCATCGAGGAGAGCGCGTCCATACTCTGGGCGCGAGTTGTGCGCGGCATCAGCTCCACAGAAAATGAAGTGACACCGGCGTAGGCAATTTCCTGTACGACTTCAGCAGCGCCGAAGGGCCGTAGGAACCCAATCAGGATCTGATCGCGATGATAGAGCGGCACGTCCTCTTTGCCAGTGACATCGTTCGACCCGTAGCAGAGGACCTGCACGATAATGTC
>WNEZ01003960.1_pt1 | contig 12818 bp, 11 predicted proteins | sample 5400521 | NCBI WGS metagenome assembly WNEZ01 (sample SAMN13153339, study PRJNA577476) | soil metagenome | isolation source: 120 cm saprolite under Douglas fir tree site 2 hole 1 replicate 1 | place: USA:California | collected 2015-04-18 | reverse complement strand
CTGCGCGCCGTCTTTGAGACCGCGCGCGCCGTGGATCCAGGTGCGGCATTCACCGTCCTTTCGGACCACGGCATGACCCCGGTGCGCCAGACGTACAACCTGGTCGCCGAGATCGAGCGTCTGAGTCTCACGATGCCCGATGACTACCTAGCCGTGTACGACTCCACCATGGCGCGCTTCTGGTTCTTCAGCGGCCGCGGTCGGCGCGCCATCACCGAGCGCCTGGCGTCGATCTCCTGCGGTCGCATCCTCGGCGACGACGAGCTCCGGGATCTGGGCATTCTCTTCCCGGATCGCCGCTACGGCGAGCTCGTCTTCCTGCTCGAGCCCGGGTGGCTCATCGGCGGCAGCGACTTCAACGGCCCCGGCTGGACTCCCGCCGGCATGCACGGCTACCACCCCGACGACCGCTACTCCGACGCCATCCTCCTGAGCAACCGCCAACCCGCATCCGAAGTCCGGACCATCGCCGACGTGTACCGCCTCATGCTCGAGGCCGGACGCGTCACCACAAGACCGGGAGACTACAGACGATGAAGCGAGCGTTGATCACCGGCATCTCTGGGCAGGACGGCAGCTATCTGGCCGAGTACCTCCTGGAGCTGGGCTACGAGGTCTTCGGCCTCATCCGCCGCGAGCCCCAGTCGGTCCGTTGGCTCGGGCCGATTCTGGATCGGATCGAGCTCCTCTCCGGAGATTTACGGGATCTGGCATCTCTCGAGATCGCCTTCCAGAAGGCGTGGCCCGATGAGGTCTACAATCTCGGCGGCCAGGTCTTTGTGCCCACGAGCTGGCAGATCCCGGAGGAGACCTTCAACATCAACGTGGAGGGGCTCAGCCGTCTGCTCCGCATCATCGAGCAACGCAAGCCCGACACGCGCTTGTACCAGGCCTCCAGCTCGGAGATGTTCGGCAACGTCAGTGGGTTGTGCAGCGAACAGACACCGCTGGCGCCGACCTCGCCGTACGGGGTGTCGAAGATGGCGGCGCACCGGTTGGTGGAGGTCTACCGGGCCCGCGACCTGTTCGCGGTGAACGGCATCCTCTTCAACCACGAGTCGCCGCGCCGCGGACCCGAGATGGTCACGCGCAAGATCACGCGGGCGGCGGCCGGCTGGGCCAAAGGCGACACGACCAAGCTCAAGCTCGGCAACCTCAAGGCGCGGCGGGATTGGGGTTTTGCCGGAGACTATGTGAAGGCGATGCACGCCATGCTCCAGCAACCGACGCCCGGCTGCTATGTCATCGCCACTGGCGAATCCCACAGCGTGGCCGACTTCCTGGCCACGGTGCTGGCCGAACTGCATGGGATCACCGACATCTCCGACGCCGCCCGCATGATCGAGGGCCATGTCGAACTCGATCCGCGTCTCATGCGGACCGGCGAGATCCACGACCTTCGCGGGGACGCCAGCCGGGCCCGGAGTGAGCTCGGCTGGGCTCCCAGCGTGGATTTCCAGGGGCTCGTTCGGATGATGGTCGCCGCCGATCTGGCCGCCGCAGGCACCAAGCTGCCCCATCCGAGGCCGCGCGGGTGACGATTCTGTGAGCCGGCCGCTGTCCGTTCTCTACTTCTCCAACGAGCTCGTCCGAGGCGGCGCCGAGGAGCACGTCCTGACACTGATCCGCGGACTCGACCGCGAGGTCTTTCGCCCGCTGCTGGTCTGTACACCGGAAGGCGTCGAGCAGCTCGGTCGAGACCTGCCCGGAGACGTCGAGGTCACGACGTTGCGGTTACGCTCGCCGCGGGACCTATCCGCGGCGTGGCATCTGGGCCACCTGCTGCGCACGCGGCGTGTTGACATCCTGCACTCGCACCTCTTCTACGCGAGCGTCTTTGCCTCCCCGGTTGGCTGGCTGTGCCGGGTCCCGGTCATCATCGAGACCCCGCACGTGCGGGAGAACTGGCGGCACGGCTGGCTCAAGGGTCATTTCGTCGTGGATCGGATGGTCGGCCGCTTGGTTGACCGGTACGTCGCGGTGTCCGAGAGCAATCGGCGCTATCTCATCGAGGAGAAGGGCTTGCCCGCGGCCAAGGTCTGCACGATCCACAACGGCTGCGACGTGGGCCGCTTCGATCCACGGCACGCCGCCCCGGCCGGTCTCCGTGCCAGCTTGTCCTTTGGGGCCCAGGATCATGTTGTGGTCGTCCTCGCTCGACTCGAGCCGCAAAAGGGTCATCGTGTTCTGCTGGCCGCCTTCCCCGAAGTGCTCCGACACTTTCCTCACGCCCGGCTCGTCTGCGTGGGCGAGGGCTCGCTGCGCCCAGCACTCGAGGACCAGGCCCGCGTCCTCGGGATCACGAACGCTGTCCGCTTCGTGGGCCAGCAAAGAAACGTTGTCGATTGGCTCGCCCTGGCCGATTTCACGGTTCTCCCGTCATTCTGGGAGGGTTTGCCGCTGGCCGCTATCGAATCGCTGGCGACCGCTCGTCCGGTCGTGGCCACGGCGGTGGACGGTACGCCCGAGGCCGTAGTCGATGGACACACTGGCCTCACGGTCCCGCCGGGCGAGCCCGTGCCCCTGGCCCGCGCGATCTGTCGTCTACTAGGCAATCCCGTGGAGTGCCAGCAGCTGGGGCAGGCAGGGCGCGTGTGGGTGCAGGAGCACTTCAGCCAGGAGCGCCAGGTGCGTGAGACTCACGATCTCTACCTGGCCGCGTTCGAGCGTCACGCGGGGCTCCGTCAACCGGCGCCCGGGGCTGTTTCCAGAGCAACGCCCTCTGCGGCGGCCGTGGTCCGGCCCTCCCTCACCCCACCGGACCGCAGATGACGGTGGTGTGGCCCCTATCATGACCACACGGAACCGCAGCCAGACGAAGGACGCGGGTGCTCTCCGAGCCACGATCGGTTCCGAAACGGCCCGCCTGTGCGCCGAGCGGTATGGTGGGCATCTGCGCGCCGTGGTCCTCGCGGGAAGCCTCGCCCGTGACGAGGCGACTTGGCGAACGGACGGCATCACGTGGAGCGCGCTCGGAGATGCGGAATTTCTGCTGGTCTTTGCGGACACGGCACCTCTGCCCGATCTCCGGGAGGTCCAAGAGCTTGCGCAGAAGATCGACTCGCATCTCGCCGGACTCGGCATCGTCTGCCCGATCACCCTGAGCCCAGTGCACGCAACGTACCTGCGCCGACTCCGGCCGGCGATCTTCGCCTACGAGCTGCGCACGTCTGGCCAGGTCGTGTGGGGTGACGCGACCGTACTCTCGCTCACTCCCCCGTTTCCTGCGTCGGCCATTCCCCGCGAGGATGCCTGGCGCCTGCTCTGCAATCGGCTCGTGGAGCAGCTCGAGGTAGCACCCGAGATGAGCGACGCGTCGATCGCCCCCACTGAGCCCGCGCTCTACCGAACGGTCAAGCTGCACCTGGACATGGCCACTTCCTTTCTCGTCTTCGTGGGGGGCTATGAGCCGACCTACCGGCAGCGCGCCGAGCGGCTCAGCGATCTCGCCCGGCGAGAGAGCCGGACTGACCGCTACCCGTTCCGCCTCGAGCCCTTCGCGCGAATCGTCAGTACCTGCACCGCATGGAAGCTCGAGGGGCGTGAAGGGCCGGCTCCCGAGGGGGTAACCTGGGATGGCGCGATCGAGCGCGCCCGACGCCTTTGGCGTTGGGAGCTCGCGCAGCTGGGCGGGGCCTCGCCCGACCTGCCCGACCAGGCCTTGCTCGAAGCGTGGCTCAGACGTCAGCCAGCCACCGACCGGGCCCGCGGCTGGCTGCATGTCCTCCGCAAGTGCGGTTGGCAGCAGAGCTGGCGCCGCTGGCCGCGCTGGGCGCACCTCGCGCGACGGGGGTCTCCCCGCTACCTCGTCTATTCGGCGGCCTGCCGCCTGCTCTTCGAGCTTCCCCGCCCTGAAGGAGAGGGCAGTGACGGGATCCATGAAGGTGAAGGCTGGGAGGGACTTTGGGAAGACCTTCCGGTCATTCGGCCATGGGCCAATCAGCGTCGGGCGTGCCCCTGGCAGGAAGCCGCCAGTGAGATCACGTGGCACTACCGCGAGTTCCTCGTGGGCACCCGCGCATGAGTCCCTCGCAAAGCGCGCGCCCCTCGTTTCGACTGTCGGATCTCTGGAGAGCCCCGCTTCACGACTTCCCGATCCGCGATGAGATCCTGTACCAGTACCTTCCGCTGACCCGGGACATGGATGTCCTGGAGGTTGGGCCAGGAAGCGGGGTCACTGCCTTTCGGTGGGCCCCGCGGGTCAACCGCCTCACCCTGCTCGACGCGGCCCCGGGCAACCTCGCCAAACTCCAAGCCGCCCTCGGAGACAAGCCAAATGTGCAGTTTGTCTGCACCGACATCTGTAAACCCGAGCTGGCGAACTCCTTCAAAGGCCGGTTCGACGCCGTCTATACCATCGAGGTACTCGAGTTCGTGCCCGATCCTGGTGCGGCCCTCGTGAACATAGCCGCGCTCCTTCGCCCGGGCGGACAGGCTCTCATCCAATTCCCGAACTACCCCCCTCCAAGGAACCCGGGAATCACATATTTCCAGACCCGAGCCGAGCTCGACCATGCGCTCAAGGAGGCCGCGTTCTCACGGTGGTCGCTTTACGCGCTCCGGCTAAGGCCCTACGCGCAGGCCCTCTACAATGCCTTCCATGAGCGCCCGCTGGCGCTTTACCGGCGCCTGCGGCCCCAAGTGGGCCACCACCACCCCCTGGTCTACGATCAGACTTGGGCCTTTCGGGGTGGACACCGGCTCGAGCCCTATAAACCGTTGGTCCATGGCGCGTGGATGGTTCTGTCAGCGGCCATGCGCCTCGGCGGGGACTGTTTCGAGCGTAGCCCGGTCGGAGACCAGATCTTGAACCGCAATCTCCTGCTCCTCGCCACTCGGTGAGCGACGACGCCGGTTAGGGCATGCGCATTCTCTTGGCCACCCTCACGATGCCCTTTCCCCCGACGAATGGGCATCGACTGCGTCTCTGGGCGTTTCTCCGTGCTCTTACGGAGGAGGGGCACAAGCTCAGCCTGGTCTCCTTCGCCGATTCCGACGAGATCCAGCGGGACGACCCGGAGCTTCACGCCCTCTGCCAGATGGTGGATCGCATCCCGCTGCCCACCGGTCCTGGGTTCGCGCGATCTGAGCTCGTCCGCCGCGCGTTCGGGCTCCTGTCCTCATATCCATTCGGGGTCGACCGCCTCCGCTCGCCTGAATTCGCCGCGACCGTGTCGCGGCGGCTCGCCGAGGAATCGTTCGATCTCCTCATTTGTGATGGGATCTACAACATTCAGAATTTGCCTCGCGATCCTGGGGTTCCCGTCGTCCTCAACAAGGACGATATCGCGCATGTCCTCATCGAGCGCTACCTGCAGTTCGAGCCCAACCCCGCGCGGCGTCTCTACGGCCGTCTTGAAGCCCGGAAGGTCTCGCGGTGGGAGCGTCGGGCGTGCTCGCACGTCACGGCTACTCTCGTTTCTTCTGAGGTGGACCGCGCCCTTCTTCACGGCCTCTGCCCAGGTGTACCCATGTTTGTGGTACCCAATGTGGTCGACATTGAGCACTACGCACCCGCCGGCGTCGAAGATCCCCTGACCGTGCTGTTCCAGGGTGGCATGGACTGGCACCCCAATCGGGACGCGGTGGGCTTCTTCGCCTCCGAAATCCTGCCGAAGGCTCAGCAGCTTGTCCCGGGCGTCACCTTCCGGATCGCCGGCCGCAGCCCGGACGACGCCTTCCGCCGCCGATTCACCGCTGTACCCGGCCTCGAATTCACCGACACGGTCCCCGACATGCGCGTCGAGATTGCTCGAGCTACGGTCTGTGTCGTCCCGCTTCGGATTGGCAGTGGCACGCGTCTCAAGATCATCGAGGCAGCGGCCATGGGGAAAGCTATCATCTCCACGCAGGTCGGCGCGGAGGGTCTGGACTTCGTCAACGGTGAAGACATCGTCCTCGTCGATGAGCCGCGCGCCTTCGCGGCGGCGATCAAGGATCTCCTCGCCGACCCAGCGCGTCGTCGTCAACTGGGCAAAGCTGCTCGTCGTCGCGTAGAGGACAAGTACAGCACCATCTCCCTACGGCCTGCCCTACGAACCGCCCTGGCCCTCACCCTACCTGCGCCATCGACCCACTCTCCCCGATGATCCTCTTCTACCTCCTCGTCACCGTTCTGCCTCTCACCCAGCACCCGATCTGGTCTCTGTTCGTCGGCGACCTCACCATCATCAAATACCTCGGTCTTGTGTGTGTGGTCTATGCGGCCGTGGATCTCGTGACGCAGCCTCAACCCATGGAGTTCTTGCGCGCCTGGCAGGCCCGTTTCTTCCTGTGTTTCACTGGCCTCGTGACCTTGTCCTTTCTCGCGTTCACGAGGCCGGTCGCGTTAGAGGTGAGCCCGCTGATGAGCTGCCTGTCGCTCGTCATGCTATTCTTCACCACGCTCGTCCTCGTCAACTCCCTGCCACGTCTGCGCTGGACGTTACTCTCGACCATCGGCGGACTCGCCTTCGCCTCGCTCTACGTGCTTCGCGAGTTTCAGAAGCACTACAGTCCGGGCAACCCGGTCCGGCCTGGATATGTCGTCGGCGATCCGAACTACTTCACCCTGTCCGCGCTGCTCTGTATCCCGCTCGCGTTCTTCCTGATGCAGGAGCGGCGGCCTCGCTGGATACGTCCCTTCGCGGGGGCCTGCCTCGTCCTGATGATCCTCGCGGTCACGGTGGCCGCATCCCGAGGTGGGTTTGTCGGCCTGATTGCCGCCTTCGTCTTCGTCCTGTGGCGCTCGAAGCGGCGCGCTCGCAACTTCGCTATCGTGGCATGCCTGATCGTCCCTCTCAGCATCGTGGCTCCCATTTCTCCACTCGCCCGCCTCCTCAGTCCAACCTACAGCGACGCCGAAGCCACCGACTCCCGCTACGCGCTCTGGAGCGCCGGCTTCCAAATGATCCAGGAGAACTGGCTGACCGGAGTGGGCGTGGGCAATTTCAAGGGTCTGTCGGCCGCCTATCAGGAGCCTGGGGGAGCGGTGCAGGCGATCGCGCACAACACGTATATCCAACTCACGGCCGAGCTGGGCATCGTCGGACTCGCGATATTTCTGGCCGTCCTGATCTCGGCGCTTGCGAGCCTTGAGAAAACCAGGACGGAGGCCTTGCGCCTCCGGTCTTCGCTTCTCTACCACAGTGCGGGCGGCGCCCAGGGCGGCCTGATTGGGTTCGCGATCGCCGCGGTGTTCGTGTCCGCTGAGTATCAACGCTTGTTCTGGTTCGTCATTTTCGTGTCCGTCTGTCTATCAACGCTTACGCGACGGTTAGCGAGACGGCTTGGCCGAGCCAACCAGCGTCAGAGGCAGCAAGCTCCCGAGGCATCGCTGACCGACGGGGGGTCGTGAGATGCACGGACCACCTCGGGAAGGTGTCGGTGTTGCCGATTTCCAACACCTCGCCGTCATCATTCCCACCAAAGACCGGCCCGCCTGCCTCGAGCGCGCCGTCTCGCTGCTTCTCGTCCAGACGGTGCGGCCGAGGCAGCTCATCATCGTGGACCAGAGCGCTACAAACGAAAGCCGCCAGCGGGTGGAGGCGCTCCTGGCTGCCGACGCCTCCACGGGCGGCCAGGAGGTCCGGGTCCGGTACATCCACGAGCCGACGATTCCAGGCGCTGCGGTCGCGAGAAATCGTGCGATGGCCGAGGCGGCCGGGCAGGTCTGGCTCTTCCTCGATGACGATATGGAACCAGAACGCGAGTTCATCGAGGCACTCCTCACAGTGTATGCCCGCTGGCCCTCCATCGGGGGAGTGTCCGGTATCATTACGAATTATGCGACGCCATCATGGGCGTTCAGGACCTGGTCATCGATCTTTCTGCTAGGTCCCTTCCACGACGAGCGACAGGCAATCTACTGGCGTGCCGACGAGCTGCGTGGCCGTGACCCGATTCCGGTGACCAAGTTCGGCTCCGGGCTTATGAGTGTTCGCGCCGACGTGGTCCGCGACACCCGCTTCGACGAGTCGCTCCGGGGCCTTCCGCCGGGCGAGGACATCGATTTTTGCATACGCCTGGGGCCCCGCGCCAACCTCGTCATTGCACCTCAGGCTCGGATTGCCCACCACCCGAGCCCAACCGGCCGTTCGAAGGACTACTGGATCAAGGAGTACGCCCAGGGCAAGCTATACGTGTACCATCGCAACTGGCAATGGGGCCTTGCCAACCGCCTCTGCTGTCTCTGGTTTGCGATCGGCTGTGCGCTGGCCGCAACGGCTGCCAGTCTTCATCGTGGATCTCTCAGGCCGTGGCGCGCCTTCCTCAAGGGCGTCCGAGAGGCCGCGAGTCTCGCCCCACGGGCCCACTCCCGCCTCCCACACCGGTGATCGCATCATTCGCGATCGGCATCGCTGGCGGAACCGGTGCCGGCAAGACGACCCTTGCTCGCCTGGTCGCCGCGGCGCTTGGTCACGTCACGTTACTGGACTTGGATTCGTACTACCTCGACCGCAGTGGCCTGAGCCGAGAGAGTAGGGATCGCCTGAACTTCGATGAGCCGGGGGCCTTCGATGTGAGTCTCCTCCTTCAGCACCTCCGGCAGCTCCGGGACGGCCGCCCCGTCGAAAAACCCCGCTACTCATTCGAGCATCACATGCGCTCCGGCGTTGAAATCCTCCACCCTGCCCCGATCGTCGTGGTCGAAGGGCTCTTCGCACTCTGGTGGGAGGAACTCAGGAGCCTCTTCAATCTGAAGGTGTACTTGGACGCACCTCGAGACCTCCGAGTGATGCGCCGCCTCAAACGCGACGTCGAGTTCCGAGGGCGTAGCCCCGAGTCCGTCATCCAGCAATACGAGGTCACCGTCAGTCCCATGCACGACCGCTACGTGGCACCAACGCGCGGCCACGCCGACCTGGTTCTCATCAACGACCGCGACGTGGGCCCCTGCGTCCGTGCGGTGTGTAACGCCCTTCAATCCGCCAGGTCGGTGCGCCGATGAAGACCGGCCGTGCCACGATGAGCGCCCGGCGAGGCAATCGTGCCCTCAAGTTTGGTGGGAACTGTTCTTGGTCGTATACTCGAATGGTCACGAGAGATGGACACTGCCATGCTGTCGGCTCAACTAGTCCTGCCAGGTCAGGTGAAATGTTTCCAGGAATCGTAGTCGCAACGGATCACCTATGAAGCAAGCCACCTCCATCTCCTCGGATCCGCTTACGGGGAGCGCGGCTACAGACAGCCCGCTAACGCTCATTCGGGCACGGCACCGGTGGTTTGAAGTGAACCTGGCGGAGCTCTGGGAGTATCGGGAGCTCCTCTACTTCTTCGTCTGGCGCGACCTCAAGGTCCGCTACAAGCAGACCGTGATCGGTGTAGCCTGGGCCATCATCCAGCCACTCTTCACGATGATCGTGTTCAGCATCTTTTTTGGGCGTCTTGCCGGCCTTCCCTCGAACGGCGTGCCGTACCCCATCTTCTACTACACGGCCCTGCTCCCGTGGACTTACTTCGCGAACGCACTGACCCATGCCTCCAATGCCATCGTGTCCCACCAGCAGGTGATCACAAAAGTCTACTTCGCCAGGATCCTGCTCCCAATATCGGCTGTCCTTTCGGGCCTTGTCGACTTCGCGGTGGCTTCCGTCATCCTCTTCGGCATGATGCTGCTCTACGGCATCCCGCCGACGTGGAAGGCCCTTTGGCTACTCCCGCTTCTCCTGCTGACCATACTGACCGCCATAGGCGTCAGCCTGTGGCTCTCGGCATTGAACGCACTCTACCGTGACGTGCGCTACGCGGTACCGTTCCTGGTGCAGTTCTGGATGTTCGCTTCCCCCGTTGCCTACCCTGCCAGCTTGGTCCCCGATCGTTGGCAGTGGCTGTACGGCCTCAACCCGATGGCCGGTGTCATCGAGGGATTTCGCTGGGCGTTGACGGGCGCTGCTCAAGCTCCGGGTCCCTTGCTGGCTGCCTCCTCAGCAGCCGTTCTAGTTGTGCTTGCCGCCGGGCTCTTCTACTTCCAGAGAATGGAACGCACCGTGGCGGACGTGGTCTGAGCGATGCGCGATATTGTCATCCGGGCGGAGAACATCTCGAAACAATACCGAATCGGCGAGAGGGGCCACAACGCCCTCCGCGACGTGATCACACACTCAGTCAAGTCACTCTTCACAGCCTCGCGGTCCAGGACCCGCTCCCCCAACACCATCTGGGCACTCAAGGACGTGTCCTTCGACGTCGAGCATGGTGAGCTGATCGGCCTCATCGGCCGAAACGGCTCCGGTAAGAGCACCCTGCTGAAGATCCTTTCGCGAATCAGCAGCCCCACCAGCGGTACCGCGGCGGTGCGGGGCCGCCTGGGGTCTCTCCTCGAAGTCGGCACCGGATTTCACGGCGAGCTAACCGGGCGCGAGAACATCTATCTCAACGGCGCCATCCTGGGCATGCGGAAGACTCAGATCGACCGGCGCTTCGAGGAGATCATCGCCTTCGCTGAAGTCGATCCCTTTCTGGACACTCCGGTCAAACACTATTCCAGCGGCATGTACGTACGCCTGGCATTCGCCGTGGCCGCACACATGGAGCCTGACATCCTGCTAGTTGACGAGGTGCTCGCCGTCGGTGACTCCGAGTTTCAGCAGAAGTGCCTCAAGAAGATGCGCCAGGTGGCGTATGACGGGCGTACCGTCGTCTTCGTCAGCCACAATCTCTCGACCATCCAGGCCCTGACGAATCGAACTCTCCTGCTCGACCATGGCCAGCTCGTAGCATCTGGCCCCACCACCGAGGTGATCCAGCAATACCTCCGGAAGCCGGCAGATGCGAGCGCGACGGTCTACGAGGTCGAAGACGCCCCGCGTGAGACCGCGAACCTCTCGCGCGCTGTGTCGATCGTCCGACTCGCTCTCGACCGCCCCGTCAGTCGGGTACCACAGGATGATACCCTCGCAATCCTCGCGACCGTTCGCGGCACCATGGCAGTCAAGCCCTTCGCGCTCGCAACGGTCATCTATGGGCCCGCCGGCCTACCGGTCGGCACGCTAGTCGGACCCGAAACACATTCGATCGAGCACGGAGAGGTGGCCACCTTCAAGATCGTACTGCCGCAGCTTCGTCTGTCACCCGGAAGTTATCACTGTGCGCTAGCCGTGATCCAGAGCAACTCGGGTGGGGCACAGCACGAGCACGATCTCGATCTGGTGCCGGATGTGCTTCACTTCGAGGTCACGCCGCCGCGCGAGGCAGCCAGTGTCCGCACCTGGCGCCGCGCTTGGGGTCCGATCCGCTTCGCCGAGCCCACGGTCGAGCGGCTCGATTAGCAGCTAGCAGGAGCCGGCAATGCCTGATAGCAGCGGCGACCTCATCGACATTCTTGCCGATTGCCTGCCAAATGATCATTGCGCGCAGACCAGCGCCGAATACTACGTGGATCTCTTTTACGATCGCCTTTGGAATGGCGGAGGGAAGCCGCGCGTACTGGATCTCGGGTGCGGCGATGGAAGGTCGCTCGATGTGTTCCGGCGGCGCGACCCTACCGTAGATTGGGCGGGCATCGACATTGCCGATTCTCCCGCCGCCCGCAAGCGCACGAGCGCCGACGGTAGGTTCAGCATCTATGACGGCGTGGAGATCCCGTTCGCGCCGGAATCCTTCGACATGATCTACTCCAAGCATGTCTTGGAGCATGTGCGCCGGCCACTGGAGCTGTTGCGCAACGTACGACGGACGTTGAAACCTACCGGCTATTTCGCAGGATCCGTGTCACAGCTCGAGCCCTATCACGGGTACAGTTTCTGGAATTTCACCCCACTTGGCTTCAAGGAAGTGGTCGAGGAGGCGGGGCTGCGCATCTGCGAGATCAGGCCGGGCGTTGATGCCGTTTCCTTGATGGCCTGGCACCTGCGCGATGGATTCTTTCGGAAATCCTGGTGGGTCTCGGAATCCCCGCTCAACCGCCTTTTCGAGAGCTACGGAACGTGGCGCAGGAAGAACATCCGAGAGATCAATTTCCTAAAGCTCCGGTTCTGCGGAACGTTCGCCTTCCTGGTGAGAACCGCCTAGAGAAGCCGTGGCCTTTCCGATCTACCGTCCACTGAGGTATCCGAGCGTGCCCGTCAAACGATTCGGGATATATTCTTGCACACGGTCAATTCGCCTGACCTGGACAAATCATACCTATACCCGGACATTGCCGTGAAAAACACCGCCTCGCACCTGGTGTCATGGAGCTCTATGGCGATGTTGCAGACCTGATCCAGCCAAATATGGCGGCCGGAGAAAATCGCCCTCTCAGCTCCCTCTATGTCGACCTTTAGGATATCGATGGCTTGGAAACGAGTCTGGCCGAGTACGGTCCCAATATCTTGGCCATATACTTCCGGGGTCTCCCCCGTCTGACATTCGCGTACCTGCACCGCCCACTCGCGTCCATCCCTATACTGCCCTCGACAGACAATGAGCGGCGCATCATGAGTCCAGATGCCTGCGCGAAGTAACGTTACACGTTCTCCGTATGCACCCAGGTTTTTTCGGCACATAGAATAATTGCCAGGGTCCGGTTCGATGGCGATCACATGGGCTTCGGGAAACTTATTGAGGAAATAGACGGAGGAATAGCCAACATTTGCTCCACAATCAACGATCAAGTTTGGCTTGCGGATATCGAGCAAGCAGCGATATGTCTGCTTCACAAAGATCTGCTCGAAGACGTCAAGATCACTCGAGGCGTACCGGACATAGACGCGACTGCGACTGCTCCTAGTGCGCAAGGCAAATTGCCGACCGTTGACTGAGCAGAGACCAAGGCGACTCAGGAGGGAAAGGGAACGAAGCTTTACGGCATAGAGGGCCGCGCACCAGGGCCCGATACAACGGTAAAGTTCCCGGAT
>WNEZ01004289.1_pt1 | contig 12820 bp, 9 predicted proteins | sample 5400521 | NCBI WGS metagenome assembly WNEZ01 (sample SAMN13153339, study PRJNA577476) | soil metagenome | isolation source: 120 cm saprolite under Douglas fir tree site 2 hole 1 replicate 1 | place: USA:California | collected 2015-04-18 | reverse complement strand
AAGCTCCATGAAAGCCATAATGCTCGATGCCATAATCCTGTTTCCAGGTATACGGAACGGAGTAGACGCGAGCATACTCTGGCATCGTCGCGTGAAAGGTTGTTTCCCATACAGCCACGAGGGGCGTTTGTGGTGCAATTTCCTGAAAAAGACGCATAGCGCGAATATATGGCGGATTGTGGGCGGGAGCAGCAGGAATCATACGCTCCATCTCCGCCAGTACTTCGGGTGTGACGATGACAGGCTGGCGGTAGATGCCTCCATGGACAGCTTTAAAGCCTATGGCGTCGAGAGCAGAAAGGTTCTCCAGCACTCCAAGGGGAGACTCGGTGAGACTGCGCAACATGAGATCGATAGCCGATGCATAGCTTGGCTCCACCACCTCGCTGGTGAACGTTTGCATCTGTCCTCGCGCATCAGGGCGCACATGCTCAACGATAGCTTTGCCGCCAGGCGAACGGCTACAAGTTTATATTTCAACGATGTACTGCCGACATTGGCAACTAAAATATGGAGCATAGACACCTCCTGCTGGTTTGACGCGCTCTTGTACTCTTTCAGAGGGTCCACACCATGGCGTTGCGAAACATCACGGTAGTCGAATTATCAATTTCAGTCGCTTCACAGCCAATCTGGCCATGGGAATCGAGGCTATTGATTACACTGGTGATGTTCTGCCCATTCACGTAGAGAGTTATAGTATTGCCGATGGCTACGACTGCCACCACATTGGTCTGACCCAGCCCCTTGTGAATTGCAGGGAATGACCCAGATGCAAAGGGACTACTAATGGTACCCATGTCCACATTGTAGAGTTGATAGGTTCCATCCGAGCACACATGGAATTCATAAAAATTACCTGCCTTACTATCTCCCCGGAAAGAAACACCTCCACAGCTACCTTTGACCACGGTCACCTGAACTTGAAATGTGAAATTAGTGAAGTCGGTATTCTCAGCAAAACAGGCCTTAGACCTTTCGATACCACTTGTTCCATGGATCGTACTTTCATAGGCGCCTGCCACAAACTTGCAGTCTTTTGAACTTGGTAACGCATATTCGTCCCAATTATATCCCTGACTATTGTCGTTTAAAGGGTCGTTCAAGACTAACGTACCACCGTAAGGCGGGTAGGGATCACGTACTACGGCCTGCGCTGTTGCTGTCACATTGGCATTTGCTTGTGCGGTAGCAGTAGCATGAGCCTGGGCTACCACAGTCTCTGAAGCCAGAGCTGTAGCAGTGCCACGGGTCTGAGCCGTCATGGTCGCATTGAGTTCCGCGCTGGCCGTCTTCGTGATAACTCGCGCAAGCGTAGTAGCATTCGTCTGTGCCGTAGCGGTACCATGAGCCTGGTCAGTCGCAATCTGATCACTCACAGCGGTATAGAACAGTACACCACTTCCCGCAATTATAAGCAAGACCGATACAATGATCAGTATATATGCCCCATTGGAGAGGTTTCGGCGAGTTATGAAAGGTGGCCTCGCTCGCGGCATACATTCACCTCACTAAATGTCTCGTGTTGGAAAGCTACTATAACACATCCATTGCCAGAAGAATAGTAGAATAGGAAGTATGGAGTGGGTACGGGCTGTGCAGCCTGCGGCGGCTCACCCAACTATTAGAGTGGGTGCGGGCTGTGCAGCCTGCGGCTGCACAGCCCGCACCCACTCCATACTCCTCGCGAGCTGCCGTAGGCAGCGAGGAGTCAAGAAGAGAGGAGACCTGAATAGTTACCGCCTTCAGGGAATAAATCTGGCCTGTACTAAGTTATTGTAAGTGACTAAGATAAATATCCACCCTGAAGGGAGAAATAGATGCCGTCTAATATTCACCTTGTAGGTTTCACCGGGAGTTTGCGCGAGAAATCCTATAACAAAGCAGCATTGCGTGCAGCCCAGGAGTTACTTCCACCAGATGCCGAGCTTGAGATCCTTTCTGCCGGTGACCTGCCACACTATAACCAGGATTTAGAGCGAGACGAACCAGAGGCAGTGCGCGCTTTTAAGGAAGCGATCCGCCAGGCCGATGCCGTATTGATTGTCACGCCAGAATTTAACTTCTCAATTCCTGGCGTACTGAAAAATGCGATCGATTGGGCCTCACGTCCATCGGGAAAATCCGTGCTGACAGGCAAGCCAACTGCGATCATGGGAGTTGGTGGAAGCATGGGGACAGCGCGTGCACAACAGCACCTCCGTCAAATCCTTGCTCACCTCAAAGCAGCAGTACTGGACGAACCAGAGGTGTATATTACCTCTGGTTGGGAAAAGTTCGATAGCGATGGAAATCTGACCGGTGAGACGACTCGTCGGCAGATACAAGCATTACTCAAGGCGCTGGTAGACGAGGTGGAGTCAACACGGTATGCATTAGCAAGCTAAGTATGTAAACACGGGTGCGCCACAGCTTTTTGCAAAACACGGGCTGGCCGAGCGCGTTTGAGAGCAAGATCCAAGAAGCTTTTTTCTGATCGCGTATACTATGATTCGGTTTACATTGATTATGGAGGGAACATCATGCAAGAGACTCACTATTCACTTTCTCCACTTGGCTTTCTTCAATCGCCTCTCAAAGATCGTGGAGAAGCACCCAACCAAGGCCACGAAGGCGCACCTGACGCGTGGCTCGAAGTGCATGCGACGGTTGCAGAGGGGCTTGAAGGGATTGCAGTGGGCGATGAAATCATCGTGATTACCTGGTTGCACAAAGCTCAGCGTGACATCTTGAAAACGCATCCCCGCAATGACGAGACCATGCCTCTGGCCGGAGTCTTTGCGACACGGTCTCCCGATAGACCAAATCCACTTGGCTTACATCGGGTGACGGTTCTAGAAATCGCCGGGAAGCGAGTAAAAGTGGGACCGATCGAAGCGATTGATGGAACCCCGGTCGTCGATATCAAGCCAGTGCTTTCACCATCAGCAGACTCCTAATGGGATAGTCTCACAGAACATTTCAGCAGACCACCTTCGCCAACCGCTTGCAAAAACGTGTGGGACAACCTGTAAACACTCGCATTTGCCCTACACGGTTTCTACTAACGAACAAGCCTCAAACCATTAGAATAGTGGTTTGAGGCTTGTTCGTTGCACACTATCTGTTGCACAATATAAGTTAGAACATTATGTAACCTATTCAGAGTACAGAAAATCGTATCGTCTTGCCCAGTGTGCTTCAGTGATGTGTGCGTGTACACGGGAAACCTTTGCGGAACGTGTAATGAAGAGGTAAGTACTTCTATTCTATAAGGAGGACATACATCGATGGAATTCTTAAACATGCGCCAACAAGCATCTAGGGTTATCCGATTTGTAACCGTTCAGTTTATCGCCCTGGTGGGCTGGATTGTGGTGCAATCGACCTTTTCCCTCTCTCCGCTGGGCAGCAATATCCCATTCGCTCTCATGATGGTCATCGAGGCGGTCTGGTGGATTGCGCTTCTCGCGATCATGTTTGTGCTATTTAAAGTAGAACTTAATCGCTTTGTCCAATCTGCTCTAGAGTTGGAGGAGGCGAACAGGAGACTGAGGGAGAGGACGAACGACATCCTCGCTCATCTAGGGAACCAGGGTAATCAAGAAGAGAGGGTCTTCAGGCTGGATTGATGGCACAGATTGTGAAGACTCCACTTTCTATCAATCCCTCAAGCGGGAGAAGCGTCATTTGCGCTCTGCGTATCACCGTTGATCTTAGCAATGTTAGCGGCTGCCACGAGGCCAGCAATCTCGGCTGAGATAGTAGATGGCGAGTAGCCGCTCTGTTCTTCTCAGCGCTCGACACCAAACGCGGGACCGTGGCTCATCATGAAATTTGCTGCTGGCTTGATGTGGTGCTGGTAGAGATCAGCCCGCTATCGTAAACGTCCGATCCTGTCTCGTAGCTCTTCTGGATCTGGCTGAATTGGGTGGCGAGTGTCCCTTCAACAGCGCCAACGGCAGCAGCTTGGCTCGTGCCAAAGCCCAGCGCCAGTGTAAGCATGCTACCGTGGGAGATATCTGCTGCACTGTTTGCATCAGGTTGCCATTGTTCCCCTGGGCATAAAGAGATGTCAGGGCGTGAGAGGCATCGAGCTGCACCAATCCATCACTCGGCTGACATGCGAAACCGTCGCTTACCTGGAGAAACGGGGTCGAATGTTGGCAGTGGTCGTCACCTCACAGTCAAGCACCTGTGAGTGCGTGTCAAGCAGTTGCACCGTGTACGTGGTATTGCGTGTCTGCAAATGGTAAAAGTATGCCGTCTGTGACGATTTACTGGAGAGTCTCGACGTTGGTATTATCGTTAGTGGGGTAGTAAATATCGCGGTAGAACCACATTAAATGGTGAAGGGTGAAAAATCATGAAAATCACGATCAGTTCACCAGGCTTCCACCACAACGTGGTTGTACCTTATTCCTAATGACCCCATTCCAAATTCTATTCTCTCCTAAGTGTCTGATCCATACCAAAAAGGTATCGAGATGGAATGTTGCTTATTTGTGCTAGGATTGCTTGGCGTAATTTTTGCGGAGTTGTACTTAACATCACATTATCACCCGAAATACTTATCAGGTTTGGCACTAAAACCGCGAGCCCGTATATCAGTTGTGAGACATCAGTACGAGTTGAGCTAGACGTAATATCTGGCAATTGACGGATGCGGTCAGCAATAACTGAAGTGGTAAGCGCATCCGGTCCACTATAACCTATAGCCTCCAATGCTCTTAGAAATACATCAAATGTAAGTTTTCGTCTAGACTTCGTTATTTCTGAGAATTTTTCTAACCATTCATGAACCTTATCGGGATCCGCAAGCTGAAAAACAGAACGGAATTCTTTCAGATCTAAGGGACCTGTAGCAGCTGTAAGCAGCAATAAAGCTGCCAAGTCTTGTGCTCTCATTGGTGTAACCGAATGACTGCGACATTCTTGTTGAAGTGCTCCTGTCTCATAATCTGGTGCCACGACGAGAGTATGATCCGCATGATAATTTTCACGATGGCGAGCAAGCCCTGCTATGTTCAGATTCCCCGTTTTAGATTTTCCTTTGATTGCGGACTTGGCATCGTATGTGAAACTGTAGCTGACTTGCTTATCATCTTTTGTAGGGGTTATTGGTGCTTTAGCAACACCTTCTGGCTGCCCTGGTTGACCTAAAGGAAGAACTATGAAACCAAGATATTGCAGTGCATCACCAACAATCCGTTCTAATCCTTTTGGATGATCCGTCGCATTCAGCAACATCTCAGCAATTTGTGCCCCTGTACGACGACTAATCTGTGCTACTAAACGCAAAAGTTGATCTCTATGATCCCGAATTTGATCAATCAACTCTTCATGGATGCCAATATCTGTCATATAGGCTTCTGTGAGTAGATCGACCAACGCTATATCTCTAAGAAGCATTTGCTGTTCATGGGTTTCACTATGTTCTCTTGAAAAAGGATGATTACTATTTACAACAATACTACGTTTACCCAGATCGTATTTGACAAAAGAATTTTCTGGTGGCAACTGTTCCAGAGTAATATCTTTGATGAAATCACCTGGCTGTGAGGTCGAAGTCTCTTTCCATTCCCTAAGAGTGGTTTCTGAGTCTGCAACATTTGTTATATCAACAAATCCGGGTACCCCACTATTGCTGGTAAGGCCATCTATCACAACTTTCTGAAGAGGTTCGAGAGGCACTAATCCCCATTTATCTACAAGCACTTCACCGGCCTTGGGCCAAGCGGCCGCTCGCGCAGCATCATGGGCCGAACGGGCTTTATTGAACAACATTCTCAAGAAACCACGAATGAAGTCGAGGTCAGATCCGTGAAGGAGACCTTCACGATTTACTTCGAGATGCTTATCTAGTCCATCAGCTCGAATAGTTGCACGGAACTTTGCCCATGATGCATGATTGAGATTTTCTAAACCAAAGTATGGTTCAAGTGGGTTAATTACACGCCCATTAATGTTAATAAAAAATCCGTTTGAGCTTCCAAACATGTCACTCTTACCACCTGAGATTTTGTCCTTATACAATCGTACTCGACCAGTAATTTTGCCTTCTATACCCTCAATACATATATGTGGATAGGGAGTACTATACTCGGTAACCTGCCTCGACTCTTCATTTGGCAGGATAATTGAAGCAATCCCCAAGGTCCCTGTCCCAAGTGTCCATTCGGCGGCTATATCTATATCAGACTTTGATGATGTTAAAATCTCTCCATTAAATACGATATACATTGAAGAACCAAAGGGCAAAGTCGATCTTAGGAGCCAACGTGTCCTGCCTATTTGTATTTCTTTACCATCCTGTTTGAGATGCGTCATTAGGACCAGGGTCCAGGTATCTCGCTTGGTTTGAACAGGGCCTATTATTTCGCCAAATTCATCTTCCCAACCATTCGTATGAAGAGGCTTTGGAACGCCTTGCTCAATTAACCCCATAATATGGGCACTAGCTCCAAGATCACGTAACAAATCTCGTAGTTCTTCAAAATTCAGAACACGCACATCAAGCTGTATTGGATTAATATGAAGTTCATCTTTTCCTGCTTCGCCATCGATACGTTGATAATTCATAGTGATAGCCCGTATAATCCCATCAGCGGCTTTGCAAATATAAGTGAGTTCATTAGCAAGGATATATGTTGCCAGTTTGCCAACGCCGAATTTTCCAATTTGCGGACGACCATTGGTAGGCTCAACCAGGCGTTTACGAGACCTTGCTACTTCCCAGAGCGCTCGTAAACCATCCACATCCATTGACTCTCCATTATCAAGCACCCATATGTTTGCTGACGGGTCAGAAGGATTCTCTGGAAGTCCAATATAGACAGTATCCGCACCAGCATCCCACGAATTTGAAACCAACTCTTCGAACGCTTTGTTTGGGGAAGAATATAAATGTTCACTGAAAAGTTCAAGAAACCTCGGTCCAATTGTAACGTTGACGTGGTCAACTACTTTGCCTACTTTAGCCAAGAGCGATTCAGATTCTGTTTCTTCCATTACAGCTCCAGTCTATTTCACTACATTAATTCTTCGTAAAACAGGTCTCGCGGTGTCTAGAGCCACGAAATTGTAAGTGAGTAATTCAGGTCTCATTGAAAGATGATGCGTAAAACGAATGCTACTTACCAGGAATTTTCTTATACTACTCGCTTGCTGATCAATATATGATGCGTAATAAGAGAATAGGTCTTTTATATTTTGCAATAATGAACACATTATATTGAGCTAGTTTTCGTCCCTCAGATGAGTATAACATATCGATACAATTTTTGTACGAGAATCCCGATCTGCTTCACATGTATTCAAATGCCGTAACTATGAACGAATAAAGGTTAAGACAGTCTCAGTACGCATCCGTTTTTTCAGATCGTTAAGTTCTGAGACATGCGGTGGAGGTAGGTAACGTCGATTTGGGGGAAGTTCACGTTCTTCTTCACTGAAGTGTTGCAAACCAATACGTTTTGCAAGTAGAGTAATCGCTTGTGCATTTCTGACGTAGATACCACGTAAGCATGAGTTACCAACGACAAAGACAGCCTTCCCCTCTGGTCGCAGAACACGATAAACCTCAGAGAGCAGCATAGAAAGATCGAGGATATATCTCTTGATCATACGTATCTCGCGCTGCGGCAAGCGATCACCTAACGCCATCTGATCAATTATTTCATCTGCCAAGTATGTATCTACGTGCGTATCCGGAGCACGCTCTGCTCCAATGCTCCCTAAACGAATTGCTCGCAACTCGTTTAAGCGAAACCCAAGCCAAACGAGCGACAGCCGATGCCCACGAAGATAATCAATAGCATTCAGATAAGGTGGCGAAGTAATTACTCTGTCAATAGAGGCGTTAGCAATAGAGGTTAAATGACGAGCGTCTTCTTGGCATGTATCTGCTCTATGGCGTGGCACATCATGTTCAAGCCGCTTAGCAATTTGAATCACTGAAGACAAAAATCCATCCATAACAGAAAAGGGATTTTCATGCATAACACGATGTGGTCGACTATGCGAAACATCGCGAGCGAGCGATGCACCATTATTCTTCGTGATAATAATTCTACTGAGTGCAATGCGTAAAGCATCCCTTTCCGGACTCTGCGTTGCTTGAATCAGATGACTAAGCTTGCGCAGGTCAGCCTTCTGCCGCTCTCCAAACCAGTAGTCAATAAATAAAGATGTATCAAGATCATCATCAATCCAAGGAAGGACAATGTCATCAGCTTGCAAGCTACCAGTGTGTTGAACGAGTTGAACCGCATATTCACAGAGGCTCCGAGTATCAATGGAGGTAGTCCAGACACGTGCCATTAGCACTGCGAGTGGATCGACATCTCTTCCAATTGCTCGAAGACCACAATCCATCGCCACTTTTAGCACAGTTCCCGATCCCATCATTGGATCAAGTATGATTGTATCTTCAGGGAGCTTGCTAAGCTCCTTCAGTGCAATATCGGATGCCATACGTGCTGGAAATGGATGGATATGCCGAATGGAGTTCATACTATCAAAACCTTTCAGATACCTTATAAAAAGATGATAACACACGAAAAAGCTGTTTTCTATATTATAACCAATTTTTATGAAAAATTAATATATATTGGGATTAGACATATCAGGTAGAATCACATTATGTGATTCTACCTGATATGTCTAATCCCAATATATACTCTGGGACGCATTCCAAAAATCGCTCTCATTTTCTTGTGAGAAACAACCTCTTTGTCTAACTCTTGTACAAAAGTGCAGATGCCTTTGCAATAAAGTACACTCAAACCTGCGCAGTAAGTGAAAGGCGATACGAGAGCTGTACAAAATGAGTTGTTGGAACAAGTCTCAGTTGCTACATGTAGCAACACCGACGAAGAAGAGAGAGAATTGACCCTACAGAGCGGAAAATGAAGCGACTATTTGATCTCGAGGAGAACACTGACGAACACCAGCATACAAGCAGAGCCAAATCCTGCTATCGGCACCCAAAACTCTCCCGCCGGGTAGTCATAAAAATGTGAGCGTTGATAGCAAAACCGACGAACTTTCATTGACAACAGCGAACACCATCGAACAAAATTCCGCGAAACAAGCACCACCAATGCGCTCAAAAACAATATGGAGCAAAAACCCCTCAGTGTACATTTCATCCACATCCCCCCCACCCCTATAGTCACCTATCACGTTGCATAAGTACTAGCTAGAATGGTACTATTGCGCCCACAGTGCATAAAAGCACCGCTATTTTCAGGTTTTTCGTGCTTAAACACCGTTAGTTACAGCATGGCAGGCCGTTATACTATTCCAGGTTTCCGGTCTCCATGCTTGCTTACGGTCCCTTTTTATTTTCATTGAAGTGTGCTACGACACATTGTCTCCTGGAAGGGCCTTCCGCCACATGCATGAAACTGCTGATGTTGTCGTTATTGGTGCAGGAGTAAATGGAGCGAGCCTTGCATATCAACTCGCACTGCTCGGGGTGCGCAGGGTTCTCGTGCTCGAAAAGAAAGTGGCTGCTACTGGAGCCACAGGCCTCTCGAGCGGCCTGGTACGCATGCATTACACGAACGAAGTTGAGGCGCGCCTGGCGCTGAGCAGTTATGCCTATTTCCGCAACTGGTCCGACATGATTGGTGGTGAATGCGGTTTTACAGAGACTGGCTTTATACGCACGGTAGCGCCCAGGAATACTGAGAAGTTGCGTGCAAACGTCGCCATGCTACAGGGCATAGGTGTAGAGACATACCTGATTACAACCGATGAACTGCATGATCTTGCTCCGAATATATGGGCCGAAGACATTCTCCTGGCTGCATATGAACCCCATTCTGGCTATGCTGATCCCACCGCAACAACACTTTCGCTATTAGACGCTGCTCGTCAACGAGGGGTGCAACTGCGCCAGCAGGTGGAAGTGCAAGGTTTTCTTACGCAGGGAGAACGAATCCTGGGAGTACAAACCTCCGAAGGGGTGATAGAGGCAGGCACAGTTGCTTGCGCGACCGGCGGATGGACAATGGAATTGTTGCAAAAGCTGGGGTTGAAGTTTCCCGTGTGGAATATTCGCCACCAGGTAGCCATACTGCAGCGCCCAGGTGATGCTCAAGCTGACCATATGACGTACATCGATGGTGTGCTCGATGTTTACTATCGCCCCGATAGTCCCGGCCTGACCCTGGTTGGCGGTGGAGCGATGGAGCCGGGTGTTAACCCTGACCACTTCGAACAAAACGCTGACGCCAGTTTTGTCGAGGAGATCGCGGAGAAGGTATCGCGCCGCATGCCCGCATTGGAGAACGCAACATACATGCATGGATGGGCGGGTATTTTCGCCGTCAGCGCAGACCTGCATCCTTTACTTGGGCCTGTTCCTGGTTACGAGAATCTCTACGCTATATTTGGTTGCAATGGCACAGGCTTTAAGACTGCGCCCGCGGTCGGGAAAGCGTTGGCCGAGCAGATCACCGGCGCAAGCGAGCCAGAAATTCCAATTACAAGCCTGCGCCCGGCGCGTTATTTTGAACAGGCAACTATTCATGATCCGAACGGCTATTCGGATAGACCACAAGAACATACGGAGCCACCGCAATAGGGACTCATAATGCACTTTAACGAAATAACAGGGGTCGTGTGAACGGATGTGGCGCCCCTGATGAATTTTGACAACCGAATGGAGGAAGAGAGGCACCCGGCGTCCTGTAGGGACAAGGGGTGGATGTGGAGAGGGGTGGGGGCCTTGTGCTTGTCCTGGTGGCAACACGCTTCGTCTGGGTTCCGTGAGGCAAACAGCTCTCATCCCTCCCAGGACAAGCACAAGGCCCCCACCCCTCTCCACATCCACCCCTTGTCCCTACAGGACGGGTCACGTACATTACCTGATTCGGTTGTCAAAGTTCATTAGGGCCCGATTTATCGCGGCCACCGCCGATTGATCGGCCAGTGGGAAACCCACCACCTACCCCGATTATTTTGTTAAAACTCATCTATGCGCCCCGGTGCGCGAACAGAAGAAATGAGGATAAGCGCCATGCCCAAACGGTTTGTGATTAATGTAGGAGGCACGCGTGCCATTGCTGAACTGTTGGAGCGAGAAGCCCCGACGCTTTCAAACTGCATCTGGGAGAATCTTCCCGTTGAAAGCTTCAGTGTTCACGCCAAGTTTGCCGGGCGTGAAATGATCGTTATGGTGCCATTCTATGCCGAGCCAGAAAACGAGATATTGAACGTGCAGCCAGGGGACATTGGCTACTACCCTGGCCGGCAAACGATCTGCATTTTCTACGGCGATACCCAGCCCTTTGGCTACGTTAGCATCTTTGCCCGCATTGTTGAACGGCTGGATGATCTGCGCGCTAGCGGCGATCGCTTGTTGCATGCAGGGATACTCCCTGCAAAATTGGAAAGAGTGAACTCATGACAGAAGTCGAAATACAAACGATCGTGCAAGAAGTCATGCGCCGTATGCTTGCCGAAAACGGCTCTAATGCGGGAAACATTTCTACAGCGCTCACATCCAATAGCCGCGATACACCACGTCCAGCTAAGCCGGCGGAAGACGATACCGTTGTGGTTTCCACAGTAATAACGCGTAACGACATCGCTGATTTTGCCAGGGCGGGTAAAAAAAGACTGATCGTTCAACACGGTGGCCTGGTGACACCACTAGCACGCGACCTGGCCACCGAACATGGGATAGAGCTGGTATGGGCATCGGAGACAAAGGGAGCAAATGGACGCGTAAGTACTCACGCGGTAGAGCAGGGAACTACACAATACACGTATACAGGTCAGGCTGGTCAAACTGCTCTGACTTGTTTGCGCTGCAATTCTTGCCTGGAACCTGCATTTTATGAACGTGCCCTCTCTGAAATGGAGCATACTACTGCTCGCGTGTTGGGTGAATTGCGAGCTTTTATTGCACGCTGCTGGCAGCATGAACCTGCCGATATCACGCAGTTACGTTCGGTTTCACGTCCACCAATGGGCAATCTGCCGTGTTGTTTCTATGCTAACTTCAACTTGTTCTGGGCAGGAGAAGAGTTGCAGGTATGCCGTCAACTGGCGAAGGATGGCGTAGTACCTGTACAAGCGGTATGTCAAACGGTTGGTGGGTTATTGGAACGTCACGCCGCTCGTTTAGAAAAATGGTCAATGACCGAAACGGTGGCGCTAGAGCGAATGCTTGTTCAGTACTTCAAGGGGAAAGGTCCTGCTACTAGCGAAGAGTTTCTTGCTGTGGTAGAACATACAATGATAGCACTGGATCGTGTGCAAAGTTGGATCGATGGACTGCTTCCCTGGAACGAACTCGATGCACGGCTGTCGCTTCGTCGACCTATTTCTGTAATTTGATGGAGGTTTTTTATGGCAACAACGCAGGTGAACCAAACCGTATCGCTTGATGTACTGCTAGCAGACTGGGAAGGGAAAGGCATTCGCAATGTCCTCTTCGAACTACCTGATATGCATGGTGTGGCCAGAACGAAGATTGTACCAATCAACAAAGTACGGGGTTTTGCTGAAAAGGGCCTGAACATGTATGGTGGGACGGTCGCGCTTGACACCCGCTCATTTGTTATTTCCGGCACCAGATATAACGAAGAAGTAAATTATGCCGACCAGGCGTTGATTCCGGACCTATCGACTGCGGCAATCGTTCCCTGGATGTCTCAAACGGCACGTTTGATCTGCGATACCTACTGGGCGGATGGCACGCCATTGCACGCAGCGCCGCGCCACGTGTTGCGCAGGGCTCTGGCCGAACTTGACAAGCTCGGCTATCGAGCAGTCTTTGGACTGGAATACGAGTATTATCTGCTCGACCCATCGACTCTGCAGC
>WNEZ01012059.1_pt1 | contig 12821 bp, 9 predicted proteins | sample 5400521 | NCBI WGS metagenome assembly WNEZ01 (sample SAMN13153339, study PRJNA577476) | soil metagenome | isolation source: 120 cm saprolite under Douglas fir tree site 2 hole 1 replicate 1 | place: USA:California | collected 2015-04-18 | reverse complement strand
GGGAGTCGTCGAGGTGGGTCCACCAAGAAGCCGCAAGAATGCATCGCCTCCCCCTAGAGTGAAAGGACCGAAGTGATAGTTCAGGAAGGTAGTGCTGCCATTAATCCGGCCTTTTTTGAAATCGTAATCGAGGTCCCACTCAGCATCGGTACGCGCACTGGATCGAATGCGCAACCGCGATGTAATGGGCGAGAGATGACGCGCATCGGTCACGAAGGCGAGTCCAGTAAGATCCGCTGTTGTCGTAAACACGTTGCGCTGGCCTGACAGCAACGCTCCCCCAAAGGTGGGATCGAGAAAATACTTCTGAGCAAGCTCCCAGGTGACGACTTCCCGCACTTGCGGCTGAGTTTCACACGGTTGGTTTTCGGGAGATTGCACTCTTTCCCACGGCACGGCACCCCGTGGCTGACCTCCGCCGATGGCCAGGGATGGCATGCCTTGGGGTCCACAGTCCTCTTCTTTGCCGGACGTGCGTTTAGCATAAAGGCGGTTGACTACCGCGTACTCCAGTTCGTTGGTATTGCTGAGGATGTCGCGCTCATCAAAACGCAGGACGCTGCCGAAATTATCCACACCAGTGACGAAGTTGTAGACAAAGCGAGGCTCGATAACGTGCTTGAACTTGCGACCAAGGAATTCGCGGTTAAAGATGCGGGACAACGGCGGCGGCCGCAATTCCACGGACGCTCCGAGCGCTTTGCGGGTGACCAGTTCATCGGCAGCGGTGCCGACATTGCCATTCGGCACCAGTCGTTGAGTGTAAAGCGTGTCACGTAGGGATACCTGCGGGCGAATCGACCAATCTCGGAAAAAGATTGGCAGAGAAAGAGTTGGATTAATGTCCAAGCGGCCGAGTAGCGGCGCTGTACGGAAGGATGGCTCACTGCGGGAAAGGCCTTCGGCCGCAGCATCGAACGACCAGTAAAAGGGCGAGTGGCCGAGCACGCGATCGGCGCTGGAAATCTCCAAGCTAGGCGCATGCAAAATGGTAATCACGTCGCCATTCTGCGTGCTCTCAAAGTTCTGGTAACGCTCGCTGCTCGCGTTATAAGAAAACCCACGCGTGGTGTTAGACAGGAAAGCCTCGGATTTAACTTCCGAATTCACCGCCTGGCTATAAGCTTCATTGAACGCAAGGCGGAAGACAAACGAACTGAGATAGTCGAGGTTGGCCACGCCGCGGAAGTGGCCGAAGAGTCCCTCGGCATTGAGGCGAGCGTTCTCACCGCCTTGTTTCACCGGAGGAAACCCGATTCCGCGATCCAGCACGCCAAAATAATTGAGATCGAGGAATGATGTCTCGCTGGGACGGGCACGGAACTCGCCGCGCTGCGCCCATCCGCGAATGGAGTAGTACTCGGCACCGATGGTGGCGTCCATGCTGCGATTCATGTCCCAATACGCTGACTGTCCTACGATGTCACCTTTGCGCGAAGAACGACCGAAATTCGGAATGAGAAAGCCCGAATGCCTGGCCTGGCGTTCCACCGGATGGGTGGCGAAAGGAAAATAAAAGACCGGAACCCCCTTAATGCGGAATGTACTGCGATAGATTTTCGCGCTCCCGCCGACATCCACCACGACCTTGTGAGCGCTGAATCTCCATTTCGGATGAGGTAGTTCGCAAGTAGTGACTGTGCCGTCGTATACCAGGTAGTGGTCGGGACCAGTCTTTTCCACCACCCTACCAGTAAAGGCGAATGGATTGGAAGACGTCAGGATTGAGCGCGTTCTACGAAAGCGCAGCCCAATGGTGCCTACGACACTTTCAAAATGTCCGCTTTGGGAGCGGATGTTATACGTCCCTCGGCTAGCTTCGATGTGCTCATCATTCGGACCACCGTCGAGCACCACGTGGCCCTCTGCCGTGGCATCCCCACTTTCGGAGTTGTAGGTAACCTCGTCGGCGTCGAGAACATAAGTTTGGTAATAGATTTCAGCGTGGCCGCGCAACTTGAAAATCGGACCGTCCTTTTCTTGCTCAGTAGCGCGGATGGTTATTTCTTCTTCAGACGCGGCGGAAGGGGCTGTGGGCGGCCCTTCTGGCGGCATAGCTTTCGGCGTTTCTGATTCGTTCTGCGCAAAAAGCAACTGCCTGGTAACTAACGGAAAGGTGGGAAGCAGATGACAAACCAACGCCGCCGTGATAATGAATCGTGTGCGGGAGATCATCGGAAGCGCACGAGTAGCCCACGAATGAATCGCATATGTGGGACATCGTGACCTTAGCACGGTGCTGGCCCATGAGGCAAAGACGCGGACCAGCATAATGCTTCTGACGATCTCGACGTAGTTCTTTTAATACCGCTCTGGCTTGTGGTGTTCCCATAACTGTTCATGGCCTGCTCACTGTGCGGAGACGTTTGTCGTTGTAACTCGGCAACATCCCCTGCGACGACCCGCTCCCGATTTCATTCGAAATGTGAACCGGTAGCCGAAGCACGCAAACCTTTCTCCGAGAATGCGGTTTTGGTGGACCCAGAGGCAGGCGACACTAGCGAGCAGCAGTTTGCCGCAAGTCTGGAACTGGAGCGCCCGGATCCTCCCCGCTTCGTGGTGGACGAAAATCTAAGCGCAGCCGAGCAGAGCGAAACGATAGTGACCGAGGCGCCGCATAGAACTCCGGGCCGCGACATTCCCCCTGAGCCCGTTGGAATGACGAGTTCCCAAGGCGAGGACGGGCAATTGTTGCGACCACTGGAAGATGTCGGCGATAGTGCCCGAACTCCTGAAAGTTGGAGGGACGAAGTAGCTGCCCGAGTACATCGATATCAGTCGCGAAGAAAGCCGCGAGGGCCGCGATTCCCATCTTTGCGCCGGAAGTTCGAGTCGAGTACGCCAGTCCGTAACGATTCCTCATGGACTTCCGGTATGGCCGCAGCGGCATCACCCGCGCAAAATCTGCCAAGCCACCGGGCAATAGCGGTTGAATATGTCGATCCCGCGCCTACCGTTTCTCCAGCAAGCAGCGAAATAACCGGCCGTCTCATCGAGTTCCCGCGTTCTTTTGCGCCGCCGGTCCGCTCGAACGAACTTGCGGAGCCGGTAATCGACCGCCCGCGCATCCTGGAAGCTCCAGAAATCGTGCCTCCACCACCGGCGTTGGGCGGAATCTTGATGGAGCCGGCGGAAGAAATACCTGCGGAGAAACGGCCTGGGTTCGAGATACCGTTACAATCTGCGGCCACCTCGCACCGGCTGCTGGCCGCCGCCGTAGATGCACTGGGAGTCATCGCTGCAAGCGCACTGTTCGGATGGATATTCTTCAAGGTCGCTGGAGCGAGGCCCGTGATGCCACGAATAATTGGTGTCGCCGCGGCACTTACCTTCGTGTTCTGGGCGGCATATCAATATTTGTTCGTTGTCTACACCGGCAGCACTCCCGGGTTGAAATTGGCGAAACTACAATTAAGCAGGTTTGACGGATCGCTCGCGAACCGACGGCTTAGGCGTTGGCGGGTGTTGGCCTCTTTACTATCGGCACTTTCTCTGGGCATGGGATTTGCCTGGTGCTTCCTCGACGAAGATGCTTTGTGCTGGCACGATCGCATCACCCACACATATTTGGGGCCGCGAGCTGAGCAATAGAGAAATAACCGCCCCGTGGTGATCCTGGATACGAATTCCGGAATAAGCAATCCGCAAGCACTTAATCCTCAGTGGTGTGCAACCAAAGTGTTCTGCTAAACTGTGTTCCGGCGATGGAGTTCGCCACAACCGCCCCTGGGCTGATGACTCCTACTAATCCCAATGTAGGAGGCTCATTTGGCTACAGGCATTTTTTATCTCTCCATCGGAGCAATTCTCGGCGCGATTCTGCGCTTTCTGATTACGCACTACTCCTCTGAACTATCTCACCATCACGGGTTCCCCTTCGGCACATTGCTGGTCAATGCTTTGGGAAGTTTGCTCGTAGGCTATGTGCTCACCTGGTCTGCCGATCATGAACATGATTACTGGCGGCTGTTTGCAGCCACCGGTTTCTGCGGCGCCTTTACAACCTTCTCAGCGTTTGCCTACGAAACCCTAGCCTACTGGCACGAGGGACGTGTTGGCGCATTCCTCCTCAACCTGCTCCTGAACAACTCGCTTTGCATCCTGGCCGTAGCCTTTGGCATCAGACTGCATAATTCGAAATGATGTGCTGTCAATGTAAGACAAAGTCCGTACGCCGTGCGCAGTCGCCTTGGCTTCTCTACGCCCCCGGTCTACTCGTGCTGCCCGAGCGTCTCACGTTTCCCGTATGCTATCTTTTGTAGGTTTGCTCCGATCTCGAAATCGAGACGGCGGTAACGACCCCATCTGAATATGTCCACGTTCCTCCAAAGTCCAAAGCGGCCCGCGGTAAAAGTCTTCGTTGCCACGACGGTGATGTTGAGCTTCATCTCCTTCTGGCGGGCCGCGGCCATCGTGCTGGCCGACTTGGCATCCTCGGCGTATTACGCAGGTGGCGACGCCGAGAAGGTTATAGGCAAGAGCGCACCTTGGTTCATTCTGGCAGTAATGCTATTCAGCTATGCGGTGCGCGCGCTCTATATCGAGTCGAGCAGCATGTTCGTGCGCGGTGGTGTGTACCGCGTGGTGAAGGAGGCCATGGGTGGCACGCTGGCCAAGATTTCGGTCTCCGCCCTCCTTTTTGACTATGTACTCACCGGCCCGATCAGCGCCGTGGCTGCGGGCCAATATCTAGCGGGTTTCATCGAGGACATTGCCCGTTATCTCGGCCACCCCTTTCACCATTTTCCCGACAACACTTTTGCGGCAGCCTTTGGCGCAATTGTGGTGCTTTATTTCTGGCGGAAAAATACCCAAGGCATGCACGAATCCAGCCAGAAGGCTATGCAGATCATGATCATTACCACGGTGATGGTGGTGATTTTGATCGTGTGGTGTCTCATCACGGTTTTTCGCACGCCGATTCAGATGCCGCCTAATCCGCTCCATCCCGGTGTGGTCCGGCTCACCAAAGAATCCCTGGGATGGCTGTATGGAACCTGGATCAGCCGCTTGACGCTAGTCATCCTTTTCGTTGGATTCGGTCACTCGGTATTGGCGATGAGCGGCGAAGAGACTCTCGCCCAGGTAAATCGCGAGATCGAACATCCCAAGCTGAAGAACCTGGAAAAAACCGGCCTGGTAATTTTTATCTACAGCCTGCTGTTCACGTCGCTGGTGTCGTTCTTCGCGGTAATGATCATCCCCGACAAGGTGCGGCCAGAATATTTCGGGAACCTCATCGGCGGGATTGCCATGTACCTTGCCGGACCCACTTGGGCAAGGCTCGTTTTCCGCGCCTTTGTTGTGCTCGTAGGCGTGCTGATTCTGGCAGGAGCTCAGAATACTTCTGTGGTGGGCGCAAGCGGTGTGCTGAACCGGATGGCGGAAGGCGGTGTGCTGACCTCCGCTTTTCAGAAGCCGCATCCCCGCTACGGCACCACCTATCGTATCGTCAATCTGATCGTGGCCTTGCAACTGCTCACGATTACTGCCACCCGGGGAAACGTGTTTGTGCTCGCAGGACTCTACGCCTTTGGCGTCATCTGGAGTTTTGCGCTGATGTCACTGGCTGTGCTGGTTCTGCGTTACACGGAGCCCGCAAATCGCGAATGGAGAGTTCCAGGGAATCCAAGACTCTTTGGACGAGAGATACCAATCGGTTTAATCATCATTGCGGTTGTCCTGTTCCTGACTGCAATAGTTAACCTGTTTACTAAGTCTGAGGCCACCATCGCCGGCGTCACGTTCACTGCGGTTTTCTTTGCGCTCTTCAGCTATTCGGAGCGTAGAGTTGCGCGGGAGCGCCTGGGCGAACCGGAAGGCCTTGGTCAGTTCCGGGTCTACGGAAACCAGGAACTGGGAAGTGGTGCACTCGGCGTCCGGCCAGGCAATATCCTGGTGGCGGTGCGCGATCCCAAGAATCTCTACTATTTGAGAAATGTTCTGGCTCGCACCAACACGGCGAACCAGGATGTCGTGGTGATGAGTGCCCGGCTCTACCACCGCGAACATACTTTCAGCGGCAGCGCCGTCTTAGAAACCAGCGAAGTTTTCGATCATTACGAACAGGAATTATTCACCTCCGTGGTCACGGTCGCTGAAAAGGAAGGCAAGCCGGTGTCTTTGCTGGTGGTGCCGGCCGCTGACGTGTTTGACGCGATTGTCGTCACCGCGCAGCGCCTCGGCTCATCCAGAATCGTATGTGGGCTCTCAAATAAACTTAGCGCCGATGAACAAGCCAAGAGGACGGGCGACGCCTGGGAGCGGCTGCCGGAACCCCGTCCACGGCTGGTTCTGGAAGTTCACGCCCCCGATGGCACTGTGCATGAATATCCCCTGGGACCGCATTCGCCAAGAATGCGACCGCAAGATCTTGAATTGATGCACAAAGTATGGCTGGACGTAACTTCTGATCCTAGATTCGCGGGAGCACATCACTATCACGTGGTCGCATTAGCTCTCGAAGAACTGCAACGCGAACTCGACAGCAACAAGCGTGAAGAACTGCTGGCGAAATTGATGGACGAATTGAACAACCGCGATAGCGATTCCGGACCGCCGAGTCAGGCCTAAGAGGGCGCCTCTCACTAAATTGCTCTTGGTTGAGCTACTCGTCGCCTCGGTACCCTGATTTTTCTTCTGTTAACATCTTCTCGTGAGTGCGAATGCCGTCGTACGGGTGCGTTTTGCGCCCTCCCCAACTGGTCAACTGCACGTTGGAAACGCGCGGACCGCGTTATTCAATTGGCTTTTTGCCCGTCAGAAAGGCGGCACCATGGTGCTGCGCATCGAGGACACGGATGTCGAGCGCAGCGAGGCGCGTTTCGAAGACCAACTGATCTCTGATCTGAAATGGCTCGGCTTGGACTGGGACGAAGGGCCGGACGTTGGCGGTCCGTACACTCCTTACCGACAGTCCGACCGGCTTGATCTCTATCGTGAGCATGCCCAGAGACTGCTGGACGAAGGCAAAGCCTATCTCTGCTTCTGTACCGAGGCCGAGCTTCAGAAGGAGCGCGAACAGGCCCTGGCAGAACAGCGCCAGGCGATTTATTCCGGCAAGTGCCGGGCGATTGATCCAGCGGAAGCCAAGCGTCGGCACACGGCGGGAGAAGCCGCTGCAATTCGGCTGCGGATTCCGGAGCACCCCATTCGCTTTCATGACATCGTCCGCGGTCCGGTTGAGTTTTCGAATGAGGTGGTGAGCGATCCCATCATCCTGCGTTCGAACGGAATGCCGGTCTACAACTACGTCGTCGTCATTGACGACGCGTTAATGAAAATCACACACGTCATCCGCGGCGATGACCACTTATCGAATACTCCGAAGCAGGTTGCGCTCTACGAAGCTCTGGGCTGGCCGGTGCCCGAGTTCGCGCATCTTTCAACCATTCTGGGCGCCGACCGTGAGCGGCTCTCCAAGCGTCACGGCGCCACTTCCATCGCCAATTTCCGTGATATGGGCGTACTGCCTGAGGCGTTGATGAACTATCTGGCACTTTTAGGATGGGCGCCGAGCGGAGGGACACGGGAAATATTCAGCCGCGATGAACTGATCAAAGAATTTTCGTTGGAGCGGGTGACGCCATCGCCGGCAGTATTTGATATGGAAAAGCTGTACTGGCTGAACCGGCACTACAGCCGGTTTTCGGGAGTGGTTCCTCAAAGTACTTGAGTTGCGTCTGCCCGCAGTAGATCGTCTGGATCAATTGCCCGAACGTGCATCCCTGATCTTCAACTATGACGCGAACGCCGCCCTGGCAGATCCGGACAATGCAGAAGTCCTCAACTGGCCACATACTGATGCGGTCATTTCCAGGTTCACCTTCAAGATCCTTGAAAACGAATCCGCCCGCGCTGGCAAGTTAACCCCGGAAGAATTCAGGGCGATCGTCAATCATGTGAAAGCCGAAACCGGGACAAAAGGAAAGGAATTGTTTCATCCCGTGCGCCTCATGATTACGGGCTCACACTCCGGCCCGGACTTCGACAAGCTGATTCCCATTCTCGAGGCGGGCAGCCAATTGCAGTTGCCTAGACACGTGATGAGCGTATTTGAGAGGGTGCAAGCCTTCGCGAAAGCCCGAACGAAATGAATCGAGAGAATCCACGGGAACCCGGTTCGCCATTCGCAGGTTCTCACCGCTTCAATATCGCCTCCAACGCTTTTCTCAAATCCGAATAGTGAAACGGATATCCACTGGAAATAAGTTTTGCGGGTTCCACGCGCTGGCTAGCGAGTAGAAGTTCGTCTGCCATCTGGCCGAACGCGAGGCGGGCGGCGAAGGCGGGCATTGGAAATATAGCGGGCCGGGAAAGAACTGAGGCCAATATTTTCGTGAACTCTGCATTTGTGACCGGTCGCGGCGCCACCAGGTTTACCGCTCCCTGCAGCAGATCGGTCTTCAATATGTGATGAGACGGAATGGCAGCCCCATCTTTTGTAAAGCGCCGCCGTCAGGGCTGAGCACCAATCCCGTGCGCAATTGCACGCTGCGAATCCCGGCATCTGCAGCGGGTTGCGAAGCAGCTTCCCAGTCGCGGCAAACCTCCGCTAGAACTCCTTTGCCCTGTGCGCTGCTCTCGCGCAACACCTCATCCCCGCGATCACCGTAGTAGCCGATAGCGGAAGCGGTAACAAACACTCGCGGACGATCTTTCGCCTTGGCTAACGACTGGGCAAGGTTGCGAGTCGGACCCACCCGGCTTTCACGAATACGCTTTTTCTTGGCTTCAGTCCACCGGCCAACGATGCTTTCACCCGCCAGATGAATGACAGCCGCAAAACCGGAGACGGATTCCGGCGCCAGAGGTTTAGCCGGATCCCAATTAATTTGCCCTTCGCCACTCGCAGGACCGCGCACCAATCGCGTGACTTCATAACCACGAGCATTCAAGGATGGTAAGAGAGCGGTTCCGATGGGACCAGAAACTCCACTGACAAGGACTCGAGAGGAATTGAGTACGCCCATGGCAAATAAATGTAGCAGATAGCCATGGCTACGCACCTGGGAAGGGCAACTATGGCGCAGCGCATCCCAAAGTTATAATCGACGGCAACGGATCGAGCCGGGACCGCCTCCCAGCTAGCTGTTTCCCCCTTCCCGCGAGCTATAATCCAACATGGCGAGTCTGCGCCAACAGATCGCAACCAACGTCCTCACGGCGACCCGCTTCCGTGAGTTGATGAAGATGCTTCAGGCGAATCGGCCGAATCAGGATCTGGGCATCGTCGAAAAAGCCTACGATTATTCCCAAAAAAATCACGCCGGACAGGTGCGCGCATCCGGCCAACCCTATGTGATGCATCCCCTGGAAGTCGCTTGTGTGCTGGCGGAAATGAAGATGGACCCGGTGGCGATTGCCGCCGGGCTGCTTCACGACTCGGTCGAGGACACTTCTGTCACGATCGTTGACATTCGCAAAGAATTTGGCGAGCAGGTGGCGCACATCGTAGAGGGCGTCACCAAAATCGGCAGAATTGATTTCTCCTCGCGCGAAGAGCAGCAGGCCGAAAATCTGCGCAAGATGATGCTGGCCATGGTGGACGATATCCGCGTGGTGCTTATCAAATTGGCTGACCGCCTGCACAACATGCGGACGCTCGAACATCTTCCGCCCGAGCGCCAGCAAAAAATCGCAAAAGAGACTCTGGATATCTACGCCCCAATCGCTCATCGCCTGGGAATGGGCAAGATTCGCGGTGAATTGGAAGATCTTGGATTCCGCTACACCGATCCCATTTCGTATGAGCAGGTTCGTGAGGCGGTTGAAGCAAAACGCAAACAGGGAGAACAATTTCTCGCGCGGGTAGAGCATGTGCTGCGCGACAAGCTGAAAGAAGCGGGCATTACCGCTACCGTTGAAAGCCGCATCAAGCGCCTGTATAGCGTTCACAAAAAGCGGGTGCGCCAGCGCATCATGGTCGACCAGGTCTATGACCTTTTCGCCATGCGTGTGATCACTCAATCGGTGCAGGATTGTTACGCCGTGCTGGGAATCATTCACAACGTATGGCGGCCAGTCCCCGGGCGAATTAAAGATTTCATCGCCATGCCGCGGCCAAATTTCTATCAATCTTTGCACACCTCGGTGATCACAGAAGATGGCACGCCGTTCGAAATGCAGATTCGTACGGAAGAAATGCACAAGATGGCGGAGGAAGGCATTGCGGCCCACTGGAAATACAAAGACGGTCCGGTCTCGGCCCAGGACGAACAGCGGCTGGCATGGTTGCGGCAGGTAGTCGAATGGCAGCGCGACGTTTCCGATCCCAGCGAATTTCTCTCCACCTTGAAAATCGACCTTTATCCGGAGGAGGTCTATACGTTTACTCCCAAGGGTAAAGTCGTGGTAGTTCCGCGGGATTCCACTCCGATCGATTTTGCCTATTCCATTCATACCGAAGTTGGACACAGTTGCGTGGGCGCGAAAGTGAATGGCCGCATGGTGCCGCTGCGCTACAAGCTGCGCAGCGGCGATATCGTGGAAATCCTTACCCAGCCTGGCCACAAGCCCAGTCGTGATTGGCTGGCGGTGGTCAAGTCCTCGCGCGCGCGCAACAAGATCAAACACTGGCTGAATGTCCATCAGCGCGAGCGGGCCATTGAAATCGGGCGGAAGCTGATCGAGAAAGAAGCGCGCAAGTACCGCATTTCTCTGAAAGAACTCAAGGACCCGGAATTGCAGAAAATCGCTTCAGATTACGGATTGGGACGTCCTGACGACTTAATGGCGGGCATTGGCTATGGAAAATATTCTGCGCGACAGGTGCTGGCGCGGCTGGTTCCGGCTGGCACCGAACCGATTGGAGAAGGCGAGGGACTGAAAGCCAGCACTATTGCCAGCGTAGTGCGCCGAGTGTTTGGCGGCGACAACAATGCAATCTCGGTGAAGGGACACGGCGACCTTCTCGTGTATCGCGCGCGATGTTGTAATCCCATCCGCGGAGAAGGCATTGTGGGATACGTCACCCGTGGCAAGGGCGTGGCCGTGCACGCAGTAAATTGTTCCAACGTGACTAACTTGATGTATGAACCCGACCGGCGGATCGATGTGCAGTGGGGCCGTGATAACGAAAGCGTGGCTAACCCCTATCCAGTTAAGCTCACGCTGTTCTGTGATGATCGTGCTGGCATGCTAAAACAAATTACGGCCGTGATCAGCGATACCAATACCAACATCCGCAATATCGAAGCGCGCACCGCAAACGGTCAGGCTAACATTGACGTCGTGCTCGACATCGCAGACCTGAAGCACCTTCAGAACATTATCAATGGCGTCCGCAAGATTCCCGGCGTGCACGACGTGCAACGGCTGCAAAAAATCTAGAAACTCAGTGCTCAGTGGCTAGTAGTCAGTGGTCTGTCTAGAGCTACGATCAGTTTCGCATTTCCAATTCTGCCCTCTGCAATCTACAATCTGACGTTCCAAACTTTCACTAACTAACACTAGCCACTGAATGCTGTCCACCTTTTTGGGGAGGGGAAATGCGCGAAGTGATTTCGACCAAGGACGGTCCGCAGGCGATTGGGCCCTACTCGCAGGCCATCAAGGCAAATGGCATGGTATTTGTTTCCGGGCAGGTGGCGATCGATCCCGCAAACCAGCAGGTGATCAGCGGGGATGTGGCCATGCAGACCGACCGCGTGCTGAAAAACCTTGCGGCGATCTTGAAAGCCGCAGGCAGCGGGCTTGAGAAAGTCGTGCGCTCAACCGTGTTTTTGAAAAACATGAACGACTTCACGGCGATGAATGCCGTCTACGGAAAGTATTTCAATTCGGCGCCGCCGGCGCGGTCTACAGTCGAAGTGGCCAGGCTTCCCAAAGATGTGCTGGTCGAGATTGACGTGATCGCATTGGGGTAATAATGAATTTTCACCGGAGATTGGGCTGCACCTATTTCCAATGCCAAACAACAAACGCCGATCGTGCAATCAAGCGCCAAGCGTATATTCAAAGGAAACTGCAGCGTAAAATTCCTCTCGTTAAAAGGAGCAGAACTGATGCTGAAAACTGTTCTTCTGATTGCAACCTTCGTCGCGCTGGCAGCGACAGCCTTCTGGGCACAGAACAAGACAGCGCAGAGCAAAACAACCAAGAAATCTTCCGCCACGCACTCAAGTACCGCCGCGCCCACCAAAGTCACAGGCGAACCAACCAAGACGCCTTCCGGACTTGAATATTGGGACATCAAAGTGGGAACCGGACCCACGGCCGAAAAGGGACAAAAGGTAACGGTCAACTACACCGGGTGGCTGCCTGATGGCAAAAAGTTCGACAGCTCAGTGGATGCGCACAGGCCTTTCGATTTCACACTCGGTGCAGGTGACGTGATCAAGGGCTGGGACGAAGGCGTCGCGGGAATGAAGGTCGGTGGAAAACGGCAGCTGCGAATTCCTCCGCCTCTTGCGTATGGCGAGCGCGGCTATCCCGGCGTCATCCCGCCAAACGCAACGCTGATTTTCGATGTGGAACTGCTGGGCGTTAAATAATGCCGCAAAGTGGCCTAACCCTTACGCTTTGACTACTTTGCCGCTGCGGAGGCAGGAGGTGCAGACGCGCAACCGTTTGGTGGCGCCCTTCACTTTGGCCCGGACCGGCCGCAGGTTGACGTTCCAGCGCCGCTTGCTCACATTGTGAGCGTGGCTGATAGTATTCCCGAATTGCGGCCCCTTGCCGCAGATATCACAAACTTGTGCCATGAGTGCTCCAGAGAGTTCTAGGACTTGATGGGCGAACTACTATTTTACCGGAGCGCGTCGGCATCGGCAACTTGCCTGGGTGCTGGGTAGTGGTGCCGTTTCGCGTCCACAGGCGCA
>WNEZ01003959.1_pt1 | contig 12821 bp, 10 predicted proteins | sample 5400521 | NCBI WGS metagenome assembly WNEZ01 (sample SAMN13153339, study PRJNA577476) | soil metagenome | isolation source: 120 cm saprolite under Douglas fir tree site 2 hole 1 replicate 1 | place: USA:California | collected 2015-04-18 | reverse complement strand
AAGCATTTTTGCAGCGCGCCGCGCATCCGCTCTTTCATGTCGGTCTTGGCGGTACCGGCCAGGCCCGCGCCAACCGCCGTGACCGCGCTGCGTTGGAGTCCGGTTTCTCGCAGCGCCAGTTCTGCGCTTTCCTCGACCGCGCGCGCTGCGCTTTCCACTCCGATGCGCGAGGGGTTCGACGGCCCTGCATATGTTCGCGCCAGGACCTGGTCGGCCGAGTTCATCAGCACGCACTCGGTCTTTGTCCCACCGCCATCAAAGCCCAGAATGTAGCGCATATAAACAGAATACCCGCGAAAGGCCAATGCGAAGCAGCGCGCGGAGCGCGAGCGTGCTCATAATATGTGGTATTATTGTGCATTATGGGCAACCAACGAACCATCAGTTTTCGACTGGATGAGGAAAAAATTGAGGCATTGGATGGCCTGGCCGAGAGTGCGGATCGCGATCGCAGTTATCTACTGAACGAGGCGGTGACCAACTATCTGGAATTGCATGCCTACCACGCGGGCTTGATCAAGGAAGGGCTCAAGGCTGTAAGAGAAGGACGCACCATCGAAACCGCTGAGGTTAGGGCACGGATTACAAAGCTGGCGCACGCCCGGCGCGGTAAATGAAAGTCCGGTGGACTGTTCCTGCCGCGGAGCAATTGGAGCAAGCCTACGACTACATCGCCGAGAGTAATCCTGGCGCGGCAGAGGAAGTTGCGCAACGCGTTATCGATATTACGGAGATGCTCGGCAAGCATCCGGGAGCCGGACGCGGCGGCCGTATCGCTGGGACAAGGGAATTTTCTGTCCCAGACACGCCCTTCATTGTGGCTTACGCTGTCTCCAACAAGACCGTATGGATCCTGGCCGTGTATCATGGTGCGCGGAAGTGGCCAGAACGTTTTTGACAGTGTGCCGTCCCGGCATCTCAGGACTTCTACTTAGAATTTCCAAAAAAATAGCGGTACAAACGTAGCCGCTACGTATAATCCCCTCCGCAATGCGGATTCATTCCGTCGATCTTGTCATTGTAGTGGCGTACCTGCTCGCGGTTACTGCTCTCGGCATGCATTTCCGCCGCAAGCGGCAGGACGCTCGCGATTATTTTCTCGGCGGACGCACGGCGCCATGGTGGGCGCTGGCGTTTTCGATTGTCGCCACGGAAACCTCGACGCTCACCATCATCGGGACGCCCGCCATCTCCTACGCAGGCAACCTGACCTTTCTTCAGCTAGTTTTCGGGTATTTGCTTGGACGCGCGCTCATCGTTCTCCTGCTGCTGCCGGGCTATTTTCGCGGAGAATATTTCACCGCCTACGCCCTCATCGAAAAGCGTTTCGGCGAGAACATGCGCGCCGTAGCCGCCAGCACGTTCTTGATTACGCGCGCGCTGGCCGAAGGCGTGCGCGTTTCGGCCATTGCGCTGGTGATTAGCGTGGTGCTGGGTACTTCGGAAAAGTTTGCCGTGGTGCTTGTTATTGCCCTGACCATCCTCTACACGCTGGAAGGCGGAATGAAGGCGGTCATCTGGACCGACGTCGCGCAACTCCTGCTCTACCTGACCGGCAGCGCCGTGACGTTGTTTGTGCTCCTGCACCGGATTCCGGGCGGATGGAGCGAAGTCACGCAAGTCGCGGCTGCCGCCGGCCACAAACTGCAAGTCCTGGATTTTTCGTTCGCTTGGTCCACCAAGTACACGTTTTGGTCCGGCCTCATTGGCGGTGCGTTCCTGACCATGGCCAGCCACGGAACCGATCAAACGATTGTGCAACGCCTGCTCGCCGCGCGCAGTGAGCGCGACAGCCGGCGCGCGCTTCTGACCAGTGGCGTCATCGTCCTAATCCAGTTCACCGTGTTTCTGCTGATCGGCGTGCTGCTCTTCGTCTTTGCCCAGCACGCACCTTTGCTCGCACCCGGCGAGCGCACCGATCGCATACTTCCGTTGTTTCTCGTGCGCGAGATGCCGCCCGGCCTGGCGGGCTTGCTGCTCGCCTCCATCATTGCCGTGGCAATGTCTAACGCCAGCGGCTCGCTGAATTCGCTGGCTGCTTCAAGCGTTCTCGATTTTTCCCGCCTGCGCGGGGCGTCAGCCGATCCGGCAAGCTTTCTGAAACTTTCGCGGCGCATGACGCTGGCATGGGGCCTCGTATTGATGGCGTTCGGTCTGAAAAAATGGGGTCCGCTGCTGGAAGCGGGGCTGACGATAGCGTCGCTCCCTTTTGGCAGTTTGCTGGGGCTGTTTCTTCTGGGCACACTCGATCGTGGCGCGAACGCTCGCGGCGCGCTCATCGGCATGTTCGCCGGACTAGCCGCGATCCTTTGCGTCTCTCGATTTACCGCTGTGGCGTTTACGTGGTACGTGATGATTGGGGCGAGCGTCACGTTCGCGATTGGGTCTATTATTAGCCGCATTAAAACGCGGGCTGAAGCATCGCCCTAGCAGCTCAGCAGGACTGCTCGACGCAAAAAAAGGAAAATCGTGGCAACCACAGAAGCGCCGGCCGATACACCAACGGAGAAACGCCTCGAGCTTGTCCGCGGTCTCGGCGCCTGGGCCTCCGGCGCAATCGTCGTTGGCACCATGATCGGCACCGGCATTTTTCTCAAGCCCGCCGAAATGGCGCGCGAGGGCCGCTTCGTTTCCGTGGTTTTCGCTGCTTGGATCGCCGGTGCGATTCTCTCGCTATTTGGCGCGCTTTCTTACGCCGAGCTGGGCGCGATGATTCCCGAGGCCGGCGGCGAGTATGCCTACCTACGCCGCGGCTTCGGTCCCGTGTGGGGATTTCTTTTCGGCTGGATGCACTCCATCGTTGGACGCCCTTCCTCTGCGTCTTCCATAGCCGCAGGATTGGTGCGCTTCCTCGGATTTCTGCTGCCCGCGGTGGCTACTCCAATTTTCACGTTGCACATAGCGATCCCTGGACTTACAGGTTGGCTGAAACCGTACGACTTCGTTTTCACCTGGGGGCAGCCGCTGGCAGTGCTGTGGCTGGCGATCATGACCGGGGTGAATTATCTCGGCGTGCGCCTCGGCGGCGCAGTCCAGGTCTTTCTCACCGCGATCAAAATCATTTCCGTCGTCATCGTCATTGGCGTCGCGTTTTTTGCGCCTTCTTCTTCCCCCCACGTGCCAGATCCCGTCTGGCCGGCCTCGCTCGACGCCGGCGTGTTCGGCGCCTTTCTCGCAGCGTTAGCTGCCGCCCTGTGGGCCTATGATGGCTGGGAAGATTTAAATTTGGTCGGCTCGGAAGTGCAAGATCCTCAGCGCAATTTCCCGCGCGCGCTGGTCGGCGGCGTCTCCCTCGTCGCGGTCATCTATCTGCTTTTCAGCGCTGCCTGCTTGAAAGTGTTGCCATTCGCTAGCGTCGCATCATCACAACACATCGCTTCCGATGTAGTCGCTCACGTCGCCGGGCGCGGCACAGCAACCTGGATCACCCTGGCCATGGTGATCTCCGCCATCGGCTCCATGAATTCGTCCATCCTCAGCGGCGCTCGCGTGCCCTACGCCATGGCCCGCGACGGCATCTTCTTCAAAATTGCCGACGGCATCCACTCGAAATTCCGCACGCCCGGACGCGCTCTGATTTTTCAAGGCGTGCTGGCCAGCCTGATGGCCCTCACCGGAACCTTCGAGGAGCTGACGAATCTCTTCATCTTTGCCGGCTGGATCTTTTACGGACTCGCGGTCGTCGCGCTCTTCCGTATGCGCCGCACCGAGCCGAACCTCCCGCGCCCGTACCGCTGCTGGGGCTATCCGTGGGTGCCGGGAATTTTCGTAGCCGGCGCGCTCGCCCTGACCGTGAACATCTGGATCGACCGCCCAGTCCGCTGCTCCATCGGCCTGCTACTAATCCTCGCCGGCCTCCCGTTCTACCGCCACTGGCGAGCGCAAAGCCTCACTCAGCGCGCCAAGGCCACCCTGTAGCTCAGGTTCACCCTGAGCCCCGAAGGGTCCGCCTTTTTGGACCTGAGGGTTTAAATTCAGCGCCTCCAGGGCAACGGATGCGGACGCTCAACTCGTAACGCGACCTGCACCGAAACGCCGGGCAATGAATAGCTGCATCGGGAGACCGCCAACCAGGAGCGCCACTCCGGGAAGGAACACTAAGCCAAGCGCGGCTACGGGAATAGATGCTGGCACCGGATTGTGAGCGATGAAGCGGTCGAAGGCCAGAATGACAGGAGTGATCAGCAAAATAGTGGCGAGAAAAGGCACGATGGGGAAGATGATTGAGAGAAAGATCGCGCGCCGGGAGCCGCCCGCGCGATGGGAGAGAAATGCTCCTAGGGCTCCAACGAGCGGCAAGGCAAACAGCCAGGGAATGAAAACTACTGCCATGGGAGGATGCCCCCAGGAGAGAATCCAGGGCTTATGGCCGAAAACTCGACCGATCTCAACTGTTCCGTTTAAAATGAAGAGGTGCTCCCGTGTCACGACCGGGCGCGACTGGGTTAGTTGGAGAAGGCACATGGAGAGGGTGAAGGTCAAGAGTCCGGGAAGCCAGAGTTGCGTGACGCGGTTGGACATGACGTTTTCCTTTCTTCGTGCGGCTTGAAGGCTTCGGCGAAGGGAATTCCAGTCCCTCACCTCGTCGAGGCAGCGCGAAGTGGCGTTCTCTTCGGTGAGTCCTCGCTTGCGCAAATCCATGAAGGTTTCGGCGAAATGGGCAGCGAGTTCTTCTATGACTTCTTCGCGCTCCTGCGCGTCAAGGGCCAGCGTAGCAAGATGTCCACCCACGAGTTTGCGCCAATCAGGCATCGGCCACCTTCGCAAGCTGCCGCAACGCATGGAAAAGTTCAGACCACTCCTGCCGAAGCGGCATCAGCTTCCTTTTCCCCGCTGCGGTCAGCCGGTAACAACGCCGGCGGCGGCCATTTCCGCTCACTTCCCACGCTCCGCGCACCAAGCCTTTGTTCTCCATGCGATAGAGCAGCGGATAGAGCGAAGCCAAGGTGAAACGCAGCTTGCCGCGAGTCTGGCGCTCAATCTTGTGTGCGATTTCGTAGCCGTGCAAGGAGCCGCCCTCCAGCACGCTGAGAATCGCCAGTTCCGCTGTTCCCCGTTTTGTGCCTGCGCCGATCATACATAGGAACCCTATATGTAGCGACCAACACTGTCAATGGTACTTCGTGCCCCCGCAAAACCCTTCCCGGCGACACGCCTTTCAAAATTAAGTTTTTCCCTTGACAATCATCTACCTCTCGCGTACAGTCGCTGTTGGGCAATATCGCGCCTTGACCCCGCACCGCCAGCATCGCTGCTGGCGTTTTTGCTTTCTGGAGCCTGCCAGGAGGCCTTAATCTTTCGTTTCCGATCTTGCGAAGCATGCCGGATCATCATTTTAGTGCCATACAAGTTCTTTAGAATCAACACTTGCAAAAGTGTATGAAAACAAACAACTTTAACCTCCTTTAGAATGAACACTTATGAAAAAAGGGGGGAGGGGGGAGCGGGGCCCTAAGGCCGCGGGGCGTATTCTCCTCAACTGCCAGAAAGAGGCTAAATCGCTGCTGCGCGGGCACTTAGCGTCGGTACAGCCACGCGCATGGCAGCTCGTTGGGCGTCTTCGCCGACTGGCATTCCGGGATGGAAAACGCCGGCCAGTGCTTCAATCCCCGTGACCAGGCGCGGGCCCGGCCGCGAGAAATAGCTGTTGGCCTCCAGCGCGTGCACCCGCCCGCTGCGCACCGCCGGTATGGCATTCCATTCGTCCGTATGCGACATCGATAGATACTCGTTTCGGGCTCGCTGCGCGCTGTAGCCGCAGGGTGAAATCAGGATGATATCTGGCGCGGCTGCGACGATTTCTTCAAGCGTTACGCGAAATGACGGTGTGTGCGTGCAGCCCAAAACATCGTGGCCGCCCGCGAGCGCGATCATCTCAGGAACCCAGTGACCCCCAACGTAAAACGGCTGCAGCCATTCGAGAAAAGCCACGCGCGGACGCTCGGACGTTTGCGCAATACTTTCTTCCAGGCCGGCTAGGCGCTCGCCGATTTGCTCGAGCAGTGCTTCCGCGGCTCGCCCGCGCCGTGTCTCTTCGCCCACCCAAAGAATATCGCGCCACACATCGCCAAGATCCTGCGGATTAAGGCACAGCACTTCGGGGCGTTCGGCAAAGCGTGCCAGCGCCGCGCCCAAATCATCAGGCGAGGCGGCGCACACATGGCATAAATCCTGCGTAATGATCAGGTCTGGAGCTAGCTCTTCGAGCGCCTGCGCGTCCACCTCATACAGGCTTTCCCCGCGCGACACATATTCGCGCACCAAACGATCGATCTCCGCCGGCGCCGCATCGTGCGGAATGCGCGACTGAATCACCACGCGCTTGCTGCGAGCCTGTTCCGGGAAATCGCACTCATGGCTGACCCCGATCACTTCGCGGTCGAAGCCCAGCGCAAACAGAATCTCCGTAGCCGATGGCAGCAGCGAAACAATCCGCATGCGCAAAATGTACCACACACAATTGCAAGAGACAGAAACAAACTAGCGTGCCCCTGTGCGCAACTCCGCGCACTCTGCGTCTCTTTGCCCAGAGCCGCGAAGGGTGCGCTATCTTTTCTCTCGGTTTTCGTTCGCCTGGCTATTTGTAGAGGGAATATTTCTTTCGCAGCTGCTCAAACGTACGGAGGTCGGCGTTCCAGCCTTCCTCAATTTTCTCCGGCCGCATGCCCGCTTGCAGCTCACGTATCGTTTCCGCATTGCCTACCAGCACCAACAGTTTCTCGGGATCAAATTTCTCCGGATACAATTTCTTAAGAATGGTTGCAATCTCCATTCCCATGCGCATCGCGCGCACCGCCTGCCGATCCCTGACCCGCACGGCCACGCCGCCGCAGCGCTGTCCCGAATACAGCCCTGCCACCGGAACAAACGGCTGATTCGTAAACCGCAAACCGGCCAGATGCCGCTCGTTAAGCGCCGCCGCAACTTCTTCTCCGTTGATCCACGGCGCGCCGAACTCCTCGAAAGGTGTTTCCGTCCCGCGGCCTACCGAAACGCCGGCACTCTGCAAAATCTCGATCCCCGGATAGAGAACCGCGCCCTTCAATGTCCGCAGATTCGGTGAAGGCGGAATCCACCGCGCTCCGGTGCTCTCAAAGAAATAATTCCGGTGCCAATTCTTCATCGCGATCACGTGCAAATCGCAATTGATGTGATTTTCCGCGTTAAAGAATTGCGCCAGCTCGCCAATTGTGAGTCCGTAGCGCACCGGCAGTGGAAAGTACGCCGTGAAGCTGGTCTTGTCCGCATCCAGCATCGGTCCTTCCACGATGTTGCCGCCCACTGGATTCGGCCGGTCCAGCACGTAGAACGCCATTTTGCGCTTCGCCGCTTCTTCCATGCAGTAGCCCATCGTGGTCGCGTAGGTGTAGAAGCGCACACCCGCGTCCTGCACGTCAACCACCAGCGCGTCGATTCCCCGCAGCATCTCGTCCGTTGGCCGCTGCGTTTCGCCGTACAAACTGAAAATCGGCAAGCCGGTCGCCGCATCCTTGCTCGATGCGATTTTTTCGTCATTGCGTCCGGCCAGTCCATGCTCCGGACTGAACAGCGCCACCAGATGCACTCCCGGCGCATGGGTAAGCAGGTCTGCGGTACTGCGTCCCTGCGAGTCCAAGCCTGTGTGATTGGTGATCAGGCCGATGTGTTTGTTGCGCAGCGCCACAAATTTCTGGGCCTCGAGAACGTCGAGGCCGGTTTGCACGCGGCCTGGGCGGCCGGACTTTTTCGAGCGGGCGTCGGCAGACTCACAAGCGAACGCGGCTAAGACCGTACATAGGACGATACGGATAGCGCGCGCTTGCCATGCACAGTCGCGAGTGAGGCGCGGGTTCTTCATTGTTCCAGCAGCAATGATATTGTGGAACTTTGCTTTTTGAGTTGCGTTGTTCGCTTGATGTGCGTGTGTTATATACAAACTTTGCATCTGGCGTGTGCGGGGAGATTCACACTTGAGGAAAGGACGCGCTGGCGTTCTGTTCGTAATTCCCGCCACAATCGTTTTTCTTATGGCCCACACTGCGCGAACGCAAACCCGCACGCCTGCCGCGAAATCAGCCGCCGCCGAGAAAAAACCGACCGCTCCGAACACAGCGGCACATCGCCTCTCGCCAGCCGCATCGCAGTGGGTCGAAGCCACGTTTGGCAAAATGACCCTTGACGAAAAAATCGGCCAAGTCCTCTTCGCAACTTACCACGGCAGCTTTACGTCGACCGACGCGGCTGCGTACGCGCAGATGCTACATTGCGTCAATGATCTCCACGTCGGCGGCTTCATCAACATCACGCAAGGCTCGCCGCTCGGCATCGTAAAGAGCCAGGCCTACCCAACCGCGGTGCTGATGAATCAGTTGCAAGCCAAATCGAAATTGCCGCTGCTCGTCGGCGCTGACTTCGAGCGCGGCACGGCCATGCGCCTGGACGAAGGCACGTCGTTTCCTACCGCCATGGCGCTCGCTGCCGCAGGAAATCCCCGCGACGCGTACACCATGGGCAAAGTCACCGCCCTCGAAGCCCGCGCCGTCGGCATTCACTGGGTCTATGCGCCCGATGCCGACGTCAACAACAATCCGGGCAATCCCATCATCAACACGCGCTCCTTCGGCGAAGATCCCGCGCGCGTCGCCGAGTTCGTCAAGGAATTCGTCCGCGGCGTCGAAGAGAACGGCGCCCTGGCCACCGCAAAACATTTTCCCGGCCACGGCGATACGGCGAGCGATTCGCATATTGATTTGCCGGTGATTCACGCGGACCGCGAACGCCTGGAACAATTGGAGTTCGTGCCGTTTCGCGCGGCTATTTCCGCGGGCGTGAGCAGCATCATGACCGGTCATCTCTCCGTACCCGCGCTCGAGCCGGATCCCAACACGCCCGCAACGCTTTCCTCCCGAATTCTGACCGATCTCCTCCGCAACGAACTCCACTTTGAAGGGCTCGTCGTCACCGACGCCATGGACATGGGCGGCATCACCGTGCGCTATGCGCCCGGAGAAGCCGCGGTGCGCGCGTTCGCCGCCGGCGCCGACGCCTTGCTCATGCCGCCGGTGCCCGACGCGGCGTTTGAAGGCCTGCAAAACGCCTTGAAATCCGGCCGCATCTCGCGCGAGCGCCTCGACGCCTCCGTGCGCCGCATCCTGCACGCCAAAGCCAAACTTGGCCTCGACAAAGATCGCCTCGTCGACATCAACGCCATCAACCACAAATTTGGGCATGTGGCGTGGCAGAGCGAGGCTCAGGACATTTCGGACCGCGGCGTGACGCTGCTGCGCGATACCTCGCATCGCTTGCCGCTCGATGGCACGAAGCCAACGCGCGCGCTGCTGCTCGCGTTCTACGCCGATCCGGAACCTTACCCGGCGGAAGACTTGGAGCGCGAGCTGCGCCCGCGTTTTGATTCGCTCACCACGCTGCGCGCGGACACGAAGTTCGTCAAAGCCGACATGCTGAAGCTGCCTCCGCCGGATTCATACGACGTCGCGATTCTCGCGCTTTTTGTGCGCGTCAGCGACCGCAAAGGAAATGTCGATGTCCCGTCGGAGCAGGCAGCACTGGCCGAGCAACTTTTCAAGACCGGCAAGCCGGTGATCACCATCGGACTCGGCAGCCCCTATCTCATCGAGCGATTTCCGCAAGCGGAGACGTGGCTGGCGGCTTTCGGCATCAGCGACGTGGCGCAGATCTCGGCGGCGCGCGCGCTCTTCGGCCAAATTCCCGTGCGCGGGCATGTGCCCGTAACCATTCCCAGCGTCAATATGAAATTGGGTTTCGGCCTCGAGCTGCCGGAAAATTCCATGACGCTCCAGCCAATGGACGTTCGTGGCGAGGCTCAGCTGCAACCCGCGTTCCAAGTGATCGAGCGCGCGATCGCTGACAAAGCGTCTCCCGGCGCCGCGGTGGCCGTCGGCTATCGCGGAAAAGTTTCGCTGCATGCTTTTGGCAATCTGAGCTACGCCGCCAACGCGGCCGCGGTTGACACACACACGATGTACGACATCGCTTCGCTCACCAAAGTTGTGGCCACGACCACGCTCGTAGCCAAACTCGTGGAAGGCGACTTCCCTGTTCCGCTCGATCTCGACGCGCGCGTCGAGCGCTACTTGCCCGAATGGGCCAGCGGACCGCAACCCGAATGGCGCCACCAGGTCACCGTCCGCCACTTGCTGACGCACACCTCCGGCCTGCCAGCCTTCAAGGAATATTGGCGCACCTCAAAAAATAAGCAGGACACGCTCGCGAAAATCTTTGCTGAGCCGCTGGAATACGAGCCGGGCACGAAAGAAATTTATTCCGACCTCGGCATCATCCTCATGGCGGAAATTATTGAGCGGCTCACCGGCCGCACGCTCGACGACCTCGCAAAGACTTACATTTTCGCGCCGCTCGCCATGAAAGACACGATGTTCCGCCCGCCCAAGAAACTGTGGCCGTGGATTGCGCCGACGGAGATCGACAACAACTTGCGGCATCGCCTGGTGCAAGGCGAAGTGCACGACGAAAACGCCTTCGCCATCGGCGGCGTCTCGGGCCACGCTGGCGTCTTCAGCACCGCGCCCGATGTCGCGGCGTTTTGCCAGATGCTTCTGAACGGCGGCGTCTACGCGCATCACCGCATTCTGCGGCGCGCCACCATCGCGCAATTCACCACGCCGCAGCAGCTTTCGAGCGGCACGCGCACCCTCGGCTGGGCCGTGCCCACCGAAGGCGGCTCCAGCGGCCATTATTTTTCGCCACACAGCTTCGGCCACACCGGCTTCACCGGCACATCCATCTGGATCGACCCCGACCGCCAGCTCTTCGTCGTGCTACTGACCAATCGCGTCCACCCCGCCCGCGAAAACCAAAAGATCGCACAGTTACGCCCCGCCTTCCACGACGCCGTGATGCAAGCATTAGGATTCGCGACGGCCGCGGCGCCGGCAAAGTAAATCAGTTTTAAATTACCTTGGTGGCTGCTTACTGTAGTAGGGCCTTTTGTTCTAAGTCGTGAGCGGCTAGCTGCAGATCGGCTGGCTTGCCCAGGTCGCGCCAGTAATACTCGTCGGCACGGAACGCTACGATCTTTTCTCCGCCGGCGGCGAGACGCAAATAGCAATCGATAATGGAGAAGATGCCTTCTTCCTTCATCAGCGCAAAGAGGCGAGGAGAAATGATGTGGATGCCGGAAAACGCTAGCGCTTGCGTTCGTGGTGAGCGTCGTGCTATCTCCGGTTTCTGATCGCGTCCGGCGCGACGACCGCAAAGCTGAAGCTGCTCGTCGAAGAGCAGGTAGCGGCTGGTTTCCCGCTCTTGCACCGCCAGCGTCGCGAGCGCCTTATTTTTCCTGTGAAATTGCACCATGCGCTCCACATCGATGGTGCTGATGACATCGACATTGTGTAGCAGGAACGGCTCGCCCTGGCTGGAATCTTCGAGGAAAAACCAAGCGGCCTTTTTCAGTCCGCCGCCGGTATCGAGTAACACGTCCTCGCGCGAGACTTCAATGCGCATGCCGAAATTGTCGTGGGCTTTCAAGTACGCGACCACTAGGTCGGCGAAGTGATGCACGTTGACGATCACCTCGCTAACGCCAAATGTCCGCAGGCGAGCGAGCGTAATCTCCAGGAGCGTGCGCCCAGCGACTTCCACCAAGGCTTTCGGGCGATCGTTAGTCAGCGGCCGCAAGCGCGTGCCGAGCCCGGCGGCCAGAATCATAGCTTTCATTGCGAGGCTTTCATTGCGGGCCTTTCATCGGGGCGCCTTCATTTGCCCAGCTTCTCCAACTCCAGATGGCGCACCGCTACCTCCACGCCATTAGTGGCGCGAAAATGTTTCGCCAACTGCTCCGCCAGATTCACCGAGCGATGCTGCCCGCCGGTGCAGCCGAAGGACACCATCAGGTTCTTGAAGCCGCGCTGGCGGTAACTGCTCACGCTGGCATCCACCAGCGACATCACGCTGGCCAGAAATTGGTGCACGCTCTCCTGCTGATTGAGGTAGTCGATCACCGGCGCATCTTTTCCGGTCAGCGCTTTGAAACGCTCCTCGCGGCCGGGATTCGGCAAGCTGCGGCCATCGAAAACAAATCCGCCTCCGTGTCCGCTCTCGTCCCTCGGCACGCCGCGGTGAAACGAAAAACTGAAAATCCGTACCACGAGGTTTTCCGCTTCGTTCGCCAGACCCTGCAATTTCTCCGACGCCAGCATGCTCTGGAACGCGCCCATCAGCGGCGGCAGCTCGATGGGCAGCTCCACGTGATGCAGCAGCCAGCACAGATTTTTCAGCGCGTACGGCACGCTCTGCAGGAAATGCGCTTTGCGCTCGTAAAAGCCGCGAAATCCGTAAGCACCCAGGGCCTGCATGATGCGCACGTAAACGTAAGCGTAGTAGTGCCGCAGAAACGCCTCGCGATCGAGCCTTATGTATTGACCCAAAGCGTCCAGATAATGATTGAGCAAATCCTGACGCAGCTCCGGCGGCAGATCGGCCTTGGCATCGAACAAAAGAGAGGCAATGTCATATTGCAGCGCGCCTTTGCGCCCGCCCTGGTAATCCACAAAGAACGGTTCGCCGCCGCACAACAAAATATTCCGTGACTGAAAATCGCGGTACAGAAAATAATCGCGGTCCGCGGTCATCAAGAATTCCGTCAAGCGCCCGAAATCGTTTTCCAGCGCTTGCTCGTTAAAGGGAATGCCCGCGAGCCGGAGAAAATAATACTTGAAGTAATTCAGGTCCCACGCGACGGACTGGCGGTCGAAACTGGCGATCGGATAGCAAACGTCGTAATTCAAATCGCGCCCGGCTTCGACTTGAAACCGCGGCAACACCGCGACCACTTTGCGATA
>WNEZ01008283.1_pt1 | contig 12822 bp, 6 predicted proteins | sample 5400521 | NCBI WGS metagenome assembly WNEZ01 (sample SAMN13153339, study PRJNA577476) | soil metagenome | isolation source: 120 cm saprolite under Douglas fir tree site 2 hole 1 replicate 1 | place: USA:California | collected 2015-04-18 | reverse complement strand
CGATCCGCAACATTGTATGCCAATGGCGGCGAGGGAGGACCATCTGAGTCGGGTTGCCTTCATCTCAAGGGGGGCTGGCCTGGCTCTCCGTGGGCAGCAGATTAGCGCCGTTTCGGCCTTGGCAGCATTGGAGCCAGATAACAGTGCTTTCGACATTCATCAGGCACTACGCGCAACGCGCACGGTAGTAGCAGGGCGTGCGCGCGCCCTGCAGACGGGGGAAGCCACAATCCCGGCAGCGGCAGGCAGTTCGTCAGTCATGCCGCGTTGGGCCGATCTTCGCATTCAAGTCACCGTCGACTTCGACATCAGCAGTGCAATCACATTAGCTATTGGAGTGCAGGGGTTTTGGCGAGATCCAGATGCAAACGCAACAGGTGAGCATACTACGCACGCGTGGCGGGCGAGAACCTTTGTTGTTGATCAACGGAATCCAGCGGCAGAGCAGCGGGAACTCATAGGATTCTTGCGCGAGTTGAGCGCAATACTTGAGGATGCGCGACAGCGGAATGCTCGAAGCACATTTCAGATCTACATCTGGGACTCTCTCCAGTTTGACCATTTCACCCGTATCATTGGCCGGCATCTAGAGGCCATTCTGAGGGATCGCACGGTGCGTGACCTAGCATGGTTGTTTCCACCTGAGGAGGTATTACCGAACCCGGCTCTCTCGACTGTGCATTCACCAATAACCGTGGTTAAAGACGCAGTGCGAGCGCTTGTTGCGGCCCCGATTCCGCACTACTACAGCCTGCTCTCTATTGCGCGTCGGTATCATGATGCGAACCTACCTGCTAACCTTGCGGCGTTTTCCGTTCACCCGCTGTTCGAAGACCCACTAAGTGATCAGATTCCATCCGAACGGGCGCATGAAATCTGGACGCACTCAACGCGGCCGCATTGGACGGAACAAATCGTTGTTCTTCGCGAAACCGTCGAAAAGCGGCTTAGAGCTTTGCAGACGGTGACTCGAAGGATCGAAACGGACTTGCGAGGAATGCTGTCTGCGACTGCGCCTCGCATTGCTGTCCGGCCACCGGATCGGCAGATGCGGATGAGCACTGACGGACAACTCTGGTATGCATTTACGAAATTGGATGAGGCATTACAGGAAGTTGAGGTCCATCGAATCCGAGCAATGCCCCCGCACGAACGCGAGGCGAAATTCGCGAGCGCTAGGCTAGAGGTTCGCCTACACGGGCGCGACGAGCAGGAAGCGCTTGCCGATTTCGGGTTGGCGGACATGCGAGGTCGGCGCGTGTACCGGCTCAGACCCGGATCAGTGGACGTGAAGATGAAAGTGCACGATTTCAATGTGGCTTTGATTCCCGAACGTCAGTCTCTAATCCTTGACAGGACCATAGGAGCGATCGTACGTGGCAGCCAGCTAGAAGATTCTTTTGGTAACGATGCATTTCGATCCATGGAAAAGGTGCTCAGCGTCCGAATCAGCGGGCTTGATAGGGATCGTCGATTGGTCTCCGTAGACTTGAGCCAAAGAGATCTCGAGACCATCGAGGGTCTGGAGCGGGAGGGATTACTAGAGCTCGAACGCGACGCGATCCTAGATCCTGTTCACACCGACTTTTTCACACAAAAGCTGAATAGATGTTTGAGCGCGATCGGCAACCCTGTCATTTCCAGGGAGCGCCCAAATGTGAGAATGGCACTTGGTCAGGCTGGAAATGCACGACGTGCAGCAACCACACCCGTCGCGGAGTTCCTTTGGTCCGCTGAGCAAATGTCGAACTCCGTGGTTCAGCGTGACCTGGCGGGCATCCGGGAAATACTAACGAACGCCGGTCTGACTCTGAATGATGTGCAGTGGCGCGCGTGGGAGAATGCCCTTCACGCGCGTCTCAGACTCCTGTGGGGACCTCCAGGAACTGGCAAGACGCGAACCCTTCGCAACATTGCTCTCGGGGCCTTAATAAGCGCTGAACACGAGAATCGCCCTATCCGAATACTGGTGTGTGCGGCCACTTATACCGCTATGGATAACGTTCTGTTGGGCATCCACGAAGATCGTGAGGCGGCGATGGGTCATACAGGGGTTCCGATTCATCGACTCCGGTCTTACTACCGTCCGCCCGACGCTTCCGTGCATGGAGAAATGGATCTGTGCATCAATCGGGCAGCGCCCAGTTCTGATTTGCGACAACTGAGGGCCCGATTGATTGCAGGTCAAGAGTCGGTAGTTGTTGGCGCGACGCCGGAGCAGATACAGAATCTCGCGACGCTCGACAATAGCGAGTCCGTGCAGCCAATGTTCGACTTGGTACTCATTGACGAAGCAACGCAGATGGACGTCGCACACGTGATCCTGCCACTGTGTACAATCGCACCACATGCTTCGGTTGTTTTGGCCGGAGATTGGAAGCAGCTACCACCTATTCATCAGGCGGAGCCACCTCTAGGGCTTGAGGCAATGCTCGGTCCGGCATATTTGTTTTTCCGGCAGATCCATCACGCAGGTGAGGACATGTTGGAACTGAACTATCGATCAGCTGAGGAGATTGTCGAGTTTTGCAGGGAGGCTGACTATCCGGCAACGTTCAGAAGCTGGTCACCCGATTTGCAGGTAGATTTTGTCACGGATGTTCCGCTAGATCAGCCTCAGAACTGGCCAGAGCAACTTGTTTTCTCACCGGATCTTCGACGCCTGTTGAATCCGGCGCAACGTTGCGTGTGTATAGTCTATGACGACGGCCGAAGCAGCCAGAGCAATCGGTTTGAAGCAGATATGGTCGCTGCAATTTCGTGGCTTCTGCTCGACCGCGTATCATTGCGATTGCTGAACGAGCGTGATGCGAACACTGGACTGATTGCCGCACCCAATCACGCTGTGTATTCGCCTATTGATTTCTGGCAGCGCGGCCTCGGAGTTGTTAGCCCCCATCGCGCACAGCAGGCGCTTGTCACTGCGCGTCTTCAGGAACTCTTCTCAGAGCGTTCGGATCCCGAATTGATTCGGGATGCAGTCGACACAGTTGAGAGATTTCAAGGCCAACAACGGGATGTTATCGTCGCGACGTTTGCGCTCGGAGATCCAGATCAGATTGCGGAGGAAGATGAATTCTTGCATTCGCTCAATCGGTTCAACGTTATGGTTTCGCGCGCTCGCGCAAAGCTTATCGTTCTCGTCTCCGAGCAGGTTGTAGATCATTTGGCAGGTGATCTTCAGGTCCTGCAAGAGTCTCGTTTACTAAAATCGTTTGTGGAAACGTTCTGCAACGTTTCGTCACCTGCTAACTTCGGATGGACGCGGGATGGAGAGGTACACAGGGTGGACGCGCTCCTGCGCGTTCATAGGCGACCATGAGCGCGAGCCTTCTGGAGCAGGGGCGGCTCCCGATTGTGGAGTTGGCAAAGATCGGTTCACGCGAAGGCTGGAGGCCTAATGAGACCTACCAGGCGCATCGATGGTTCGCGCGGCGATTGGCTTCGGCGGTTCGAAGTCTCCTTGTTGGCTCGCAAACGGCTGGGCCAGCGGAGTTCTGGACTGGATATACGAAGGGTGTGGATCTCAGCGGGCTGACGGTTCTTGATCCGTTCGTTGGCGGTGGTACCTCCATAATCGAGGCACAACGCTTGGGGGCAAAGACGATAGGTATTGACGTTGATGCAGTTGCCTGCGCGATTACATCTTTCGAGACTCGTGCACACAGCGTTCCCGACTTGAATCCCGCGCTGGACGAATTGAAAGGAACAGTCGGAAAGCACCTTGGCCGGTATTACCGAACGCGCGATGTCCGAGGCAAGCCACGCGTGGTATTGCACTGTTTTTGGGTGCAGCGTGTCGCATGCGGCAACTGCCAATCGGAACTGGACGCTCATCCCCACTATCAATTGGCCTACCAAGCGCAAGGACATCGGCAATGGGTGTTCTGTCCCAACTGCTCCCGAATAGCGCAAATCCCAAGGAGTATGAATCGGCACAAGTGCAAATGTGGAGCTGGATTCAATGTGAAGCGAGGAGTTGTAAGACGGGGCGTGCTGACTTGCCCGCACTGCAAACACCGGGAAGCACTAATCGACATCGCGCGTCGTACACAGTCGTGTCCCAGTTGGCATCTGTTTGCTTTGGAAACTCTTCCCGAAAACCATGCCCCGCGTGCACCATTGACGCAGAGAAGTTTCCAGTGCGCAACCGATCGCGACCGTCGACGCTACGAGGCGGCTCACAACGCATTACTCAAACGTGTCGCAAAACTTGGCGATGATGCCCTTCCATCTCGAGCAATTCCACGGCGAAATCGCTCAGACAATCGTCTCGTAGATTATGGATACAGAGATTATTCTCAGTTGTTCAATGCGCGACAGCTACTTCATCTCTCGCTACTGGCCGAGGCGATTCAGCTTGCACCTGAATCCGCGCGGGAGGCGCTGATGATTGCGTTTAGCGACCACCTTACAACAAATTGCATGATGACGAACTACGCATTCGGCTGGCGTCGGCTGGCGCCTTTGTTCTCGATTCGCGCGTTCCGACACATAACTCGACCCGTTGAGATCAATCCGTGGGTCGACGGGAGTGGCCGAGGAACGTATCCAAACGCTGTGCGCCAGGTCATGCGCTGTGTATCGAGCGCACGAGCTGCTGTCGAGTCCCTTCCACTTAGGAGATCTTGGCGAGAGAGCGCCATCATGCAATGTGACAGCCGCGACCTGTCTCGCATCAAGAGCGGTTCCGTCGATTTAGTTCTGACGGATCCTCCGTATTTCGACAACATCGCATACTCAGAGTTATCCGATTTTTTTGTGCCTTGGATGAGGCGCTTTGGATTGATCCGCAGCCAGAGGGCGGCAAACGAAGGCATTCGCAAAAGCATTGCTGCGCCTGGGCGACGCGGCGAGGCGGCTGAGGAGTATGGCGCGTCGTTGCGGAAGTGCATGTCGGAAATATCGAGAGTACTCAAACGTCGGGGTAGAGCCGTGTTCACTTATCAACACAGCACTTCTCAGGCCTGGAAGGCGCTTCTTCTCGCTCTCGCACGTCAGAGGATTCGCGTCTTACAAGTTTTCCCAATCCTCGCAAACAGTGCAGCGGGGCCACACATCGATAAAGGAACATGTCAGTGGGACGCCGTCTTCGTACTTGGTCGAAGCGCTTCCCGCCCTCGTATCGAGGCGAAACAGTTGTTAGGAGAAGCGATGAATCATTGGCAAATGCACGTGTCAGAGCTGAAGAGGCATCGACGACAGATTAAGTTCGGAATCGCTGATCAAGTTGGATTTCTTCGAGCATGTATAACAGCAGCCGGAGGCGGCATGTTTGGCTCGACTGACCGTGAGGGTCGCGGTGTGCTCCTGCGGTTCATAGAGTTGGCTGACTCAAATGGCAAGGGCTGGGATGGAGATCGCAATAGACTAATGCACAACCTGCTGTGAGCAAGGTCTAGCGTACGCGACGATGTTTTTTCCCCGATTAGATTTTGGTGGTCAAGGTTGTCAAGAAACCATAGTGTCGGGGTGAACGAGCGTGCCCGAGGGTTCGTTGAGGGTTCGATAAGCGTTCCCCAAGGTATTTTAGGGGGCTCAGGGAGCCATCCGCGACCTGTGCTTTCAAGTAGTTACGGACCCTGAGTTCCCTGTCACGGTAGAGGTCGAAAATCCGAATGGCATCATTGCTCGGCACTTTCCCAAAGACTTGCCGTCTTTGACGCCCAGAGGTTTGAAAGGGTTCGATAAGAAATCGGGCTTTTCTGCGACTGGGCTTGCCCCAAGTATTGCTAGATAGCCAGTGTGTATCAGTTCACGATGAAGAAGTCTTGGACGACTTTGGGCTGCGGAAATACACTCAGCCGACCATGAGAAGTCTTTCCTCCACTGATCCAAGACGAAACTCCAATGAAAGCGCGCTCAGCCCCCCGGCTCAGCAGAATCACGAACTTTCTTGTTCAGTTCCTGGCAAGGTGCTCGATGTGCAAGACCTTGCAGAAATTTTCAGATGCAGCCGCGAAAAGATCAAGCGGATGGCGCGTCGAGGAAATCTCCCAGCATTCAAATTTGGCAAGTGCTGGTACGTGCGACAGGATGATCTTGAGAGCGTCCTGGCAAATCGGGTACAGTCAGGGTGTCATCTGCGCCGCGATCAGGAGAATCGCGAATGACACAACTGAAGCGGCGTGCTACGTACCAGTACGGCACCCTGGTGCCGGAACCGCGAAGGCGGGGACCTGATATCTGGGTCTACCGGTTCTTTGAAAACAGAAACGGAAAACGAGTTCGACGAAAGGCCGTCGTCGGTACGCTGGACCAGCTGCCCAAGCGTGCCGACGCTGAGCGGGCCTGTGAGAACCTCCGACTGACTGCAAATGCAGAGGATGATGAGAGCACCCCGACGATGGGCGGTGTCATCAATCGTTACATCCAAGAAGTGCTCAAACCATGCCTCGATGTGCCACTCGGCGGGTTACAAGAGGAAACGGCGCTCATGTCGTTCCAGACCGCCGGCTCCTACCGTTCGGTGCTCAACAAGTACGTGTACCCCCGGTGGGAGTCTTACAAAGTTTCCGAATTCGAACGCCCGCAGGTCAGGGCGGCGATCGAGCAATGGCTCGTTTCGTTGCTGCGAACCGCCCGGAATTCGGAGGGTCTGGCTCCCAAGACGGTACGGCACATTTTTACAACGATGAAGTTGGTATTCAAGTTCGCTGTGAAGTGGGGCTATTTGGAACAGAATCCGATGGCTGAAAAGCGGGTCGAACTTCCCCGCGGTTCAACCAAACGATGCAAACGGCCAGTGCAGTTGACTGCGGCACAATTCCTTTACCTTCTCCCACAGTTCCAGACGAGGGAGCGGGTTGCGGTGGCTCTAGCTGGATGGCTGGGGCCGCGTGTGAGCGAAGCCTTTGGTTTGCAGTGGCAGGACTTGGACATGGAGGCTCGTGTAGTACGGTTCCGTCGAGGCTTCGTGCAAGGCCGGATCACACCTCTGAAGACCGAGGCGTCACGAACCGACCTCGCGTTGCCCGAAGATGTTGTTGATCTACTGATCCAATGGCGCTCGATCACTCCTTACAACCAACCGCACGATTGGGTGTTCGCGTCGCCGTTTAACAAGGGAAGGCGGCCGCTGTGGCCTGGACAATTGTTGAAGGATTACGTGCAGCCGGTAGCAGTCCAAGCGGGCCTTCCGAAAATTGGCTGGCACAGTTTTCGGCATACGGTCAGCGCTTGGGGAAAGGAAGCCGGGTTTACGCTTGAAGAAGTGAAGACTCTGCTTCGGCACGAAAACATCGCTACCACCTCCCAGGTGTACGGCGCACCGCAAATAGAAGCCAAACGAGAACTACAACGGCGTTTGGTGGACTTTGTGAAGCGGAGCGCGGAACAGGAAGGCTGGAAACCGGAGAAAGATGTTTGGGTGGATTGCCCAACGATGACGACTTCGGTGCAGTAGCGGGTGTTCGTGACCCTTATTTGACCCAGATGGAAATCGGTGAATCCCGCTAACTGATTGATGGAGTTGGTTGCGGGGGGTGGATTTGAACCACCGACCTTTGGGTTATGAGCCCAACGAGCTACCAGGCTGCTCCACCCCGCACAAAAATCATATCAGTGCGATGGTGGAGGGTCAAACGCGGCTCACACTGTCACCCGGCCGAGGCCGGCAAAACACTAACGAGTTTTCTAGCTCCCGGCTTTTGCACGCGCAGCTATCTTTAGCCTGGTGATGCAGTTTACCGATTCAGCTTCTTCCGCTCGCAGGCGTCCACGATCTTCGTTGGATCGATGGCTGCGCTGTCCAGTTGTTCTTCCAGGATCTTTCCATCTTTGCCGATCAGGAAGTTGATCCGGCGCGCGGCCTTGTACTTGTCCACGTACACCCCGTATTGGCGCGTGATGTCTCCGCCCCAGTCGCTCAGCAGCGGGAAGGTGACTCCGATGGAGTCGGCGAAGGCTTTGTTGGCGAAGGCGCTGTCCATGCTCACACCCAGGACCTGGGTGTCGGCGGCTTCCAGCTTCTGCAGATCCTTCTGGAAGGCCTTCATCTGTTCGGTTCAACCACCGGTAAAGGCAAAAATATAGAACGCGAGCACGACGTTTTTCTTGCCTCGGTACTGGCTGAGCGAAACGTCTTTCAGATCGTTGCCATCGAAATATTTCAGTTTAAAGTCGGGCGCCTCGTCGCCGATTTTGAGCTTCGGCCCCGCTGGTTGCGTGCCTTCAGCTCTCAATTGTCGTGAGAGCTGCGGAGACAACACAGCCGCAACCAACAGCCAGGTCCCAATCACCTTCACGAACGCCTTCCCTGTCATCGTAAATTCACCCCCCACCTGGCTAGGCTATCTTGGGAAGCGGCGGACCGTCAAAGTAATTCGCTCCGCGCCCAGCGCCGATTCTCGCGCCGCGCATCCTTCGCGAACTTCCCCGCTCTGTACAATATCTGCGGAGTGCAATTCTTATCGGATGAGCCTTCAAACACTGAACGACATTCTGCCGGCAGTCTGCGGACGCCCGCGGGACCGCGTCATGCTGCAACGGAAGGTTCTGGGCTGGGTCCCCATCTCATCTTCCGAGCTCTACCGCAATGTCGTCGGTCTGGCGCGAGCGCTCGAGTCATGGGAAATTCGCAAAGGCGACCGCGTTGCCATCCTCAGTGAGAATCGTCCGGAATGGACGATGACCGATTTCGCGATTCTGAGCCTGGGCGCGGTCAGCGTCCCCATCTATTCGACGCAGACGCCGGAGCAGACTGCTTTCATTCTCAATGATTGCGGGGCGCGGGTGATCGCCGTCTCGACCCAGACACAACTGGAGAAGGTATTGGCGGTCCGACAGCAAACACCACTGGAGCGGATCCTGGTGATGGATGCGGTCGACACTGGGCGTGCATTGCAGATGCAACCCTTGATGTTGAAGGGCCCGACGGCGCCCGATGCCGATTTCGAAGGTCGCGCCCGGTCCGTCCTGCCGGACGACTTGGCCACCATTATCTACACCTCTGGTACCACCGGAAATTCCAAGGGCGCCATGCTGACCCACGGTAATATGGCTTCCAATATCGCCTGTTCACGTGGATTTTGCGCTGCTGTATCGCGGCGTCGCGCTCGCTTATTGTCCTGACATGTCGAAGCTGGAGCAGGTCCTGGCAGAGGTTCAGCCGGTAATCTTTGTGGGGGTTCCTCGCGTTTATGAAAAGATCCGCCGGCAGGTGATTGTCAAGACCGCCGACTTCCCCAAGCATGCGATCTATCGTTGGGCAATCTCGGTGGGCCGCGCGCATCGGGACGAAACGCTAACGGGAGCGCAGCCGCGCTCGCTCGGATGGAAGCTGGCAAACCGGCTGCTGTTCTCGAAAGTCCGCGCCGGGATGGGCGGTAAGGCCGAGCTGTTCATTTCCGGAGGCGCTCCCCTGGGCCGCGAACTCGCGGAATGGTACGCCGACATCGGAATTCGCATTCACGAAGGCTACGGACTTACAGAAACTTCACCGGTGATCGCGGTGAATACTCCGCGCGCGCACAAACTTGGCACGGTGGGCAAACCGCTTCCCAACGTGGAGGTTCGCGTTGCCGACGACGGTGAGGTCCTGGTGCGCGGACCCTCGATCTTTAAGGGTTATTGGAATCGTCCGCAAGAGACGCAGGATGCTTTCGTGGACGGCTGGTTTAAAACCGGCGACATCGGAAATCTCGATAGCGAAGGTTACCTTTCCATCACCGACCGCAAGAAAGATCTGATCAAGACTTCTGGAGGAAAATTCATCGCGCCCCAGCCCATCGAGAATTCGCTGAAGTTGAATCCTCTGATCGGCACAGCAGTGGTGCTGGGCGACCGGCGCAAGTTCCCGGCAGTGTTGATCTCGCCGCACTTCCCCGTTCTCGAAGACTGGGCGCGAGCGAACCAGGTTGCCTTCGCTTCCCGGGAAGAGCTGGTCGCAAGCCCCAGGGTCCAGGCCCTCTACGAAGGCATTGTGGATGAATCAAACAAAGAGCGGGCGCGCTTTGAAAAGCTTAAACGCGTGCTACTGGTGCCCGAAGAGTTTTCCGCGTCCGCTGGCACGTTGACTCACACCATGAAAGTTCGCCGTCGCGGCATTGAAGAACGTTACCGCACCCTGATCGACGAGATGTACGACCAGGCCGAGACGGCTTCGGGATAGCGGTAGCAAGGGACAACCTTTTTACAATCTCGCCACTAAGCACCAGGGGTTGAGTCTCGGAATGCTTGACAGGTAGGCCACGGCGGACTACTGTTACGACGCCCTCAGAACGCTTCGGCACTACTCTGCGAGTACTTGATATCCGTCTCAAGAAGTATCCCAGGCCCCGGGATGTTGGCCGAGGAGGCCACCCAATGTCAGTCACGATTCGCAAGCTCACTCGCACTGTCACTTTCCGCAGTACTGCTTTCTTGACTCTCTTTCTGGCCCTCTTAGTTGCTCTAGCGGCGCCACCGCGGATGAAAGGTGCAGACCAGAGGCTTGCGAACCCGCCCGCAGGATCGGTTACGCTCGCAGGCCGCGCGCTGTTGGCGCGGCATCGAGCAGTTAGAAGCGCAGGGGACCGCGCGGAGCGCGTTACCAGGGGTGGTGCACCAACGGTCGCGCATGGCACCGTCTTGCAGCGACCCGACTCTCCAGGTTTCCTCCCGCCGGTGACCTACAGCACGGGCGCGGACAATCCGTTCTCGATGGCCATCGCCGACATAAACAGCGACGGCAAACCAGACCTGATAGTTGCGAACCAGTGCACCGGCCCAGACTTCTGCGGTTTCCCCGGCGTGCTGGGCATACTGCTGGCCAACGGCGACGGCACGTTCCAATCAGCTGTGACCTATTCCTCAGGCGGTTCGTCTCTCACCGCCGTTGCAGTCGCGGACCTCAACGGCGACGGCAAGCCAGACCTGGTGGCGGCAAATGGCGGCGATAGCTCGCTCGGGGTGCTGCTGGGGAACGGTGACGGTACATTCAAGCCCGCGGTGACCTACGCTTCAGGCGCGTTTGATCCTGTAGCGGTCGCGGTCGCGGACGTCAACGGCGACGGCAAGCCCGACCTCTTGGTGACGAATTTGTGCGCCAGTGGCTGTGACAACATATTCCCACCCCAGGGATCCGTCAGCGTTTTGCTGGGCAAAGGCGACGGAACCTTTCGGAACGCGGTCACCTACGCCTCCGGTGGGTATTTCTCGTTTTCGATAGCGGTCGCCGATTTGAATGGCGACGGGCGACGCGACATCGTTGTGACGAACTGGTGCGACAGTAACGTCAACATCGGTAACTGTGACCATCCAGGCCTCGCGGGCGTCTTACTGGGCAACGGAGATGGAACGTTCCAACCGGTAGTCGTCTATGGCGCTGGCGGGGAGGATACCCGGGCAGTCGCGGTTTCGGATGTCAATGGCGATGACATCCCCGATTTGCTGGTTGCCAGTTGCGGGCCCTACGCTTGCAGCGACTCCAGTCCAGGGGGAGCCGTCGCCGTCCTTCTCGGCCTTGGCGACGGAACGTTCCAACCCGCTGTAACCTACGGTTCAGGGACTTACTTTGCGATCTCCGCCGCAGATGTGGACGCCGACGGCAAGATGGATATCGTGGTGTCGAATTGGACCTGCGCAAAGAACGAGGTTGGGTGCGTAGATGTGATGTTGGGCAACGGTGACGGCACCTTTCAGAATGCTATAGCTTTTGACCCGCAAAGCGTCAATGCTGGCCCCAATGCGGTGGCGGTCGCAGACCTGAACGGCGACGGCAGACTTGACTTGGTTGCCACACACGGGTTCGGCAACGGCTTGAACCTTCCTCCCGGAACAGTAGATGTGCTCCTCAACCAAGGGCAAAGTAGCCGTTCCACAACCACTGCGGTGGTCGGTACTGTTAACCCGGTGCAGCCCAGGCAACGCGTCGATTACATCGCTACCGTCACAACAGCATCCGGATTGACCCCTACCGGAACGGTCAGTTTTCGCGACGGAAATCAGACACTGGGGACGTCACCTCTGTTTGGTAATCAGGCTCGGCTCAATTACATCCACTACACAGAGAATGACCTCGGTGCCCACTCGATCACGGCCGTTTACTCGGGAGACGCAGACAACGATCCCAGCACTTCCCCCGTGTTTACGGAAAATGTTCAGTGGTCTTCGAGAGTGGATTTGACGACATCGGGATCCCCCTCATTCGTTGGACAATCGGTCACCTTCACGGCAACGCCAATCAGTCATGGAAATTTCGTACCCGACGGTGAAGTAGTAACCTTCTTCGATTTCAAAACGGAGATAGGGACTGCGGCCACCGCGGGAGGGCAGGCGAAATTTACGACTTCATCCCTATCGGCAAAGCGGCACACGATTCGCGCCGCCTACCCGGGGGATGCGATCCGACAGCCGAGTACAGCCTCCGTGCCGCAGGTGGTGAACAAGTATTCCACTACCTCAAGTTTGACCTCGAGTCCGAATCCATCCGTTCAGGGTCAGACGGTCACGTTCACCGCCACGGTGACACCGTCGGGCCCATTTACACCGACCGGCAAAGTGAAGTTTCTAGATGGGACAACCGGATTGGGGTATGCAACATTGAGCGGCTCAGTCGCCACCTTTAGCAAGCCCCACCTTGCCGTGGGTACGCACTCAATCACCGCTCAATACCTGGGAGACGCCACTTCGGACAAGAGCACATCCTCGGCCGTCAGCCAGGTGGTAAATCCTTAGCAGAGCCCGCGTTTTATCGGCCGCGAGCAATAGCGACACCATTAACCGATATCGGACATCGGTCTCACGCCTGCTGCCGCCGGACCGTCGCATACAGCACCGGCATAATCACCAGCGTCACGAGCATCGACAAACTCAGTCCGCCGATCACGGCGATCGCCAGCG
>WNEZ01004413.1_pt1 | contig 12822 bp, 9 predicted proteins | sample 5400521 | NCBI WGS metagenome assembly WNEZ01 (sample SAMN13153339, study PRJNA577476) | soil metagenome | isolation source: 120 cm saprolite under Douglas fir tree site 2 hole 1 replicate 1 | place: USA:California | collected 2015-04-18 | reverse complement strand
TTTAGACGCCAGGGCGACCGCAAGGGTCGCCCCTACATTTCACGCTCTTAATGTCGCCTCTGTTTCCCGATATGTTTAGACTGTACTCTCTATTTTAGCGCTTCTGGCGTAGAGAGTCTATAGTTCGCGCTAACAACATTGCTGCTCGCTCTACTTCGCGCACGGTAGACCAGCGACCCAGCGTCAGGCGCAGCGCTCCAACGGCGTGTTCGCGCGATAAGCCCATTGCCATGAGCACTGGCGAAGGGTCAGTGTTGCCTTCGTGACAGGCCGAGCCGGTAGAACTGGCTATCTGCGGTGTAGCCGCCAGGACCTCTTCACCGGTAACGCCTTCTACACTTATATTCAGCGTATTGGGTAAGCGTTCGGTTTCATGTCCATTCAGGTAGATGGTGCAAGCAAGATTGTGTTCCAGTTGTGTTTGAAGCAGATCACGTAGTTGTTGTAAGCGAGGATGGCTTGAGGCGAGCTGCTGCTGTGCCAGCGTGCAAGCGCTGCCTAACGCTACCATATAGGCGACATTCTCTGTACCGGCTCTCAGTCCTGCTTCTTGTCCACCGCCATAGACGAGGGGTTCCAGTTGTAGGCCGTGCCGGACATACAGTGCGCCGATGCCCTTGGGCGCGTAGAGCTTGTGCCCGGCGATGGTGAGCATGTCCACGCCTAATTCATCGATGCGAACCGGGAGCTTGCCGATGGCCTGGGCGGCATCGGTATGCACCAGCACGCCATGGCGCCGCGCTATCTGTGCTATCTCCTGGATGGGCTGCAGGGTCCCAGTCTCATTGTTGGCGAGCATGATGGTGATTAAGATTGTTCCATCCTCTATAGCTGCCTCCACGCCCGCAGGATCGACACGCCCGCAGCTGTCCACCGGCAGGTAAGTGACGCGGAAGCCGTGGAGGTGTGCCAGGGCGCGACAGGTATTGAGGACAGCAGGGTGTTCGGTTACCTGGGTGATGATGTGGTCACCACGGCTGCGCCGTGCAAGTGCCGCTCCTCGAATGGCAAGATTATCGCTCTCTGAGCCGCCGCCAGTGAAAATGATCTCGCCGGGACGACAGCCTATTAACCGGGCAACCTGCTCTCTCGCAGTATCTATGGCATGATGTGTGAGCTGTCCGTAATGGTGGGAGCTTGACGGGTTGCCGAAGTGAGTTGAGAGGTAGGGCAGCATAGCTTCTACGACCGCGGGGTCGATCGGTGTGGTAGCATTGTAATCGAGGTAGATAGGGCCATCTTGCAGGCCGGGATGGACTGTCATACATTCACTCCTGTCTTTTTTCCGCTTTCAGGCACTCCCCATAGAACTGTTCCGACAACCTGCATTTCTACTTTGCTCGTTGCACCAAATTTAGAGAGCAAAGCAAGGTAATGAGGTTTTGATGACATTGGCGCTCTCTCGCTTGTGAATAATCAGGCTCCTCCTGGCGAGCTTACATAGTTTGAGACACTTGCGACAGTTGGGACATGTGTGTTGATATCTGTTGTACCACATTTGAGGTTATCTGTAGTTTCTCAGGAGGACTTTGCCTGTACTTTGCCAGAAAGGTTTGCCGAATTGAATCAAAGAGAAGGAAGTGGCCAATCTATGATTCAATCATACTATTGAAAATACAGCCAGCTCTGCTTTTTGCCATAAACTCTCCTGAGAGGACGACATCTGCCTCAAAGGCATCAGATCAGATGGTGCCCGATAGCGTAGCGGGTAGCAGCGCTGCGTGAGGTGACCCCGAGCTTGCTATAGATCGACTTTAGGTGGGTGTTGACCGTGCGGGGGCTGATAACGAGGTGTTCGGCGATTTGAGCGTCGGTCAATCCCGTGGCTAGCAGGCGCAGCACCTCCACCTCGCGTGGCGTTAGTCCAGCAGGATAGCTGGGTGCCTTCATTGGAGGAGGCGACGACAACGATGTCAGCATTGGCACGGACATCGTTTCTGGTCCCCATGCGGCAAGGGCCTGCTCTGGCGACATGGCGCGTCCCTGGGCCCATGCAGTGGCGAAAGACTTCTCTCCGAGTTGGGCACGCACAGTAACCAACACACGCTCATATATCACGCGCAATCCTGGTGGCAGGGGAGTACCAATCGCATCACGAAGCGCCTCGGCTGCTCCAGATAAGGTCGCTGCTCGTTCTGCTTGTCCCTGCGCTCCAGCAATCCCCGCCAATGCTTCCAGGCCATACGCGAGACCAGTCTTATACCCCAGGGCCTCTGACAGCGCCAGAGCTTCCTGACAAGCCTGCATGGCCCGCTCAAGGTCTCCTAGTAACGTGGTAGCAAGCGCCAGGCAAGACAAAGATAAGATAATGTTTGATCGATCATGTAACTGCCGCCGTATTATAAGACTTTCCTCGCTAAGTGTTGCTGCTCGCCTATACTCACGTTGGAACGCTGCTGCCATGGCCAGGCCTTGGAGCGAGCTAGCAACACCTTGTTCCTTCCCAAGTTCCCTATAGAGTGCCAGGCTCTCCTCCAGGAGCTTTATTGCTTGCTCGGGATCACCCTGGAAGACTGCCATCCAGCCCAGGTAGTTGAGTGTGTCAGCGATGCCCTCGTTGTCCCCGAGGTTGCGATGCAGCGTCAGTCGCTGGGCATACAACGCGTGCGCTTGTTCATAATCGCCCTGCAAACGAGCTAACTCACCTGCTCCGTAGAGCACTTCTGACTTCGCGGATGCCGACAATGAACTACTGTGTACGAATATCGCCTCCAGAAACTTCCGACCTTCACTGAAGTGGCCGTGCGCCAGCCAGAATCGCCAGAGGGCCCCTGCCAGTCGTGCGGCTATTTCTCCTTCTCCTGCGGACAACGATCTGCCCAATGCTGCCCGCAGGTTGTCGTGCTCCGTTTCCAGACGGTTGAGCCAGACCCCCTGCTCCATGCCCAGCAGTTTCGGTTTAGCTTCCTCTGCGAGGCGTAGACACCATTCCCAGTGCCGTTTGTACATCCTCTCGACTTGGTTAGCTTCACACAGTTTCTCATGAGCATAGTGCCGTATGGTTTCCAGCAACCGAAAGCGAGCCTCTCCGTCTTGTTCCTCGACGATCACCAGTGATTTGTTCACCAGTTGGGTGAGCACGCTCAGCACATCAGACGTCTCTGCTCCTTCTTCAGCACAGACCACCTCCACTGCCTCCAGCGTCCAGTTCCCCACAAACACGGAGAGTCGCTGGAAGAGCCGCTGCTCCTGGGTATCTAACAACTGGTAGCTCCACGCGATCGTGTTACGCAGGGATTGCTGCCGTGCCGGTGCATCGCGTGCCCCGGTCGTCAACACCGCTAGCCGCTGGCCCAGTCGTGCAAGGAGCGCCTGTGGCGAAAACAGTTTGATGCGGGCTGCCGCCAGTTCGATGGCGAGCGGCAGCCCATCCAGGCGCACACAGATCTCCGTCACGGCTCTGGCATTGGCAGTGGTCAGCAGGAATTCAGGCTTGACCGCCTGAGCACGCGCGAGGAAGAGGGCCACCGCCTCGTACTGCGAAAGTGCTACCAGATCGGGCAGGTGCTTGGGATTGGGTACGGAGAGTGGCGGGACGGCAAACTCCTGTTCTCCTCGTACATGCAGCACGGTTCGACTGGTGACGACGACCTTAAGACTGGGACACGCGGCGAGGAGATCCGCCACTTGTACGGCAGCGCCGACCACCTGCTCGAAGTTGTCGAGCAGCAACAAGAGCTGCTTCTCGCGCAAATAGGCCTTCAGCAGGTCGAGCAGCGCATGCTCGGTGATTTCTTTGACATTGAGCGCCTGGGCGATGGTCGGGACGACGAACGCATGGTCGACGAGAGATGCCAGGTTGACGAAAAACACCCCATCGGCGAAGCGATCACCCAGTTCGGCGGCCACCTGCAGCGCCAGGCGGGTTTTGCCAGTGCCTCCGGGGCCGGTCAGAGTGACCAGGCGGATGTCCTCACGCCCCAGCAGCTGTGCGACAGCAGCTACTTCCTTTTCGCGTCCGATGAGGGGGGTGAGTTGTGCGGGCAGGTGGTGCCTGGCAGCTGGTGCTACTGAGGCAGGGTAGTAGGAGGGCGGCATGAGCACGGTTTGTCCCGAGGAGGACTCAGCCCGGCAAGCCTCTTCTAAGGCCAGGGCAAAGGCCTGGACGCTGACAAAACGCTGCTTGGGGTCTTTGGCCAAGGCTTTGAGCACCACCTGCTCGACCTCGACGGGGACGGTGGGGACACGATCTCGCAAGGGCGGCGGCGGCATGGTCAACTGCTGCACCATCACCTCAGTCGCCGAGCCCTCAAACGGACGGCCTCCGCACAGCCATTCGTAGGCCACCACCCCCAACGCATACTGATCACTGGCTGCACGGGGATGGCCCTCGATCTGTTCTGGCGCCATATAGGGCAGCGTGCCTCCCGCCTCCTGTGTGTTGAGGGAGGCGCTGCTCTGGGCCAGCGCCGCCAGCCCAAAATCGGACAGCAGTACCTCCTCGTGGCGGCCAACCAGCATATTCTCCGGCTTGACATCGCGGTGGATGAATTTGTGGTCATGCGCGTACTGCAAAGCGCTGGCCACCTGTTTCACCCAGGAGAGGATCTCAGGGAGGGGGAGGACACTGCCTTTGGGAGAGCGCCGCCGCAACGAGCCCCCCGGCGCGTAATCCATCACCAGGAACGGGACCCCGTCCTGCACGTCAAAGTCGAAGATGCGCACGATGGCCGGATGCGTCAGCCGGGCAATCGTCTGTGCTTCCTGCTGGAAGTGCAGACTGTCTTCAGCCGTCAGTTGGGTATGCAGCACTTTGATGGCTGCTTGTAGTTCCAGCCGTACATGCTGGCCCAGATAGACCTCGGCAGAGCCACCCCGTCCTAGCAGGGCGACGAGTCGGTAGTTGCCAAAGTGTTGGCCAACGCGATCTCCCACCGTCGCTTCCTTCCTGTGGCATGCCCGGCGCTCGACTTCCCGTCCACGACCGCTCGGTGCACAAGCCTTGATGACACCAAACAGCAGAGCCCTTCTGATGCAGACGTTGACAGCAACGGCGACCACAAACGGTATTGGGAAGCCATTTGGTTCCTCACCATCCTCAATGGTCCGTCGCTACAGACTATTGTATCCGCTCTTGCGCCAGAACGGAAGAGGAAAACGCCACAGAACGCAGCGCCGTTTCAGGCAGGGAGTCCTCCCTGCCTCTCGCTCACCCGCTTCAGAGGAACGTGAGCAGACATGCTCTGGCAAAGAAGTGTTCTTCGCCAGCAAAGCTTTGCCGTTTTGCCACGAAAGGTTTGCCGCGAGTACCAGCAAGACAGGTAAAACCAGCGTGATTTCGGACGGAAAGGCGATCGGTTTTCTTGGCAAGGGTATGGTTCCGAAATCCCCGAAGCGGCAAACCTTTATGACAATGTGTCCTAGTAAAGCTGAACAACTCACGCTCAGATCGCGGCAAACCTTTGATTCAATGCTGGCAATAGTGCTTGACAAAGCACATTGCCACATGGGACACCTGGGACAAATGGGACACATACCTTTGCAGATATTTCACCTGAGAAGGCAAGCGTAGTTTTTTTGAAGCATTCCGGCCTGTTGGGACATTTGGGGCAATTGGGACATGGTTCTGAGAGCGATTTCTTCTTGAAAGGGAATGTACGTTGAGTATGTTGATTTGTGCATGATGATGCATATTGTGATACAGGTAAGCAATATGTTACCTTTTTTTATAGTATAACATACCCAGCAACAAGCAGGCGCATCATATGTTTCCCCTGCTCTGCCGCTCCACCCAGCGCTGCATAAGCTCCCACTTCCTGGAAGCGATGCGCGCGAACTGCGTACAACGTTGCTCGATCTCGGCGACAGGCGTTTTCGATGAAAAGAGGAGCGACCATCCATTACCTTCCAAAAGTGGCACCTGCCTGAGCAGGTCATCTCGCGAAATCGTCCACACGCCGCCAAAGGTCAAATCGCCCTCCACTGTGGCAACTACGATTTCGTCTCTCCTCGCGCCAGCGGTAGCACGTCCTATCACCCATACATACTTACGCAAGACCTCAGCAGCCTGGGTAGTGTGGTGGGCTCTCTCCACTGCTTCTTTTGATGGAGTAGGCATAATGGGATACCTCTAGTTCTAGTTTGAGAAAACACGCTATTGATCTCCCATTATATCACTATCAAGAGGTTTTCATACGCTGATAGCTTCCCCTTTCAGGGCTTTCCAATTCTCGCCAGCTTCCCTCTGCGAAGGCCGCCCCGCCCCAGAAAAATAGGTGAGTGTGCCGTGTCGGGCGGAGCCCGACACGGCACACTCACAAAAAAAAGGGGTGGGGTGGGGCCTCGCAGAGAGAATTGGAAAGCCCTGTTCCCCTTTGACCATGGTTGCTCTCATTATAATACAATGCGCGAGAGAAATTCTGGTTTGCCCTGTACACCCGGATACAGGCGAAAGAGCGCCCCAGCTCCTGAACCATTCTTTTGTCTGTTGTTGCCCCCAGCTGTAGTCACATACATATCCTGATGCTCCTCACCTCCGAAGGTGACGCTAGAAATTTGCTTCGCCATGGGGAAGGTGATGCGCCGTTCCTCGTTGCCATCCGGGGCATAACGGACCAGACAGCCTCCATCCCAACGTGCCGACCAGACATAGCCCTCTACATCAACCGTCAACCCGTCCGGCACGCCATTATTCTCAGGAACCATCGTAAAGATACGCCGATTGCTGATGCCGCCAGTTGCCTGATCATAATCGAACAGGGAGATATAGCGATGACCAGAGTCGGTATGGTAGAGACCAGTTCCATCAGGTGTGAAGCCCAGGCCGTTTGAAACGTCGATGCCATCTAACAATTGCGTGAGTGTACCATCCAGATCGAGCCTATAGAGTCGCCCCAGATGGCCGGGAGATTCGGCGGTGGCGCTGACCGGCATCGTGCCGCAGAAGACGCGTCCGTCTGGATCGGCAATCACATCATTGAAGCGTCCACCGCGCTCGGCTGGGATCTCTTCGACAAGTGTTTCGATTTGTCCCTGCTTCCAGATGCGCACCGATCCGTTGTGGCCAAAGAGCAACAGCGTGCCATCCACCTGAATAGTAAAGCCCCCGATTGGTTCTCCTTGCCAGATCTGTTCATGGTGATTGATTGTGGGATCGTAGCGAAACAGCCGTCCAGAGGGAATATCCACCCAGTAGAGCTGGCGTTCCAGGGGGTGCCAGAGTGGTCCTTCGCCGATTTCGCACTGATAATCAGCGATCATTTCGATATCCATGTGCGCATGTAACCTCCTGCTTAACTTGACAAGACCTTCTGTGCAACTATTCCCTTATCTTTGCACCCGCCCGGTGACATCGCCGCTTAGAAGATGATGCACCTCAGAGAGGGTCACCAGATTCAGGTCGCCTGGAATCGTGTGCTTCAGAGCAGAGGCCGCTACCGCGAAGTTCAGTGCCGCTTCATCTTCCATACCCGTCGCCAGGCCGTAAATCAACCCGGCTGCAAAAGAGTCCCCACCTCCAACCCGGTCCACGATATGGGTCAAATCGTATGTGGTGCTTGCAAAAAACTCCTTCCCATTGAAGAGACATGCTGACCACTTATTGTGGCTCGCACTATGGCTCTCTCGCAGGGTGATGGCCTGGTACTTCAGGTTCGGAAAGGCTTCAAACATCTTCCTACACAGCGCTTCGTAGTGGGCAAGGTTTAACTCCGCCAACGAGACTTGCTGCTCATCCACTTCGTTATCGACAGTAATGCCCAAAGAACGCTGACAATCTTCTTCGTTGGCGATTCCTACATCGATGTGGCGGACCAGTTCGCGCATCACGTCAGGGGCCTTCTTGCCGTACTTCCAGAGCTTTCCCCGGTAGTTATAATCACACGAAACGGTCACTCCTCGCTTCCTGGCCGCCTGGACAGCCTGAAGAGAGAGATCAGAGGTGGCCTGGCTCAGCGCGGGTGTAATGCCACTGATATGAAACCAGTCTGCACCGTCAAAGACGACTTCCCAATCGAAAGTGTCCGGGTCCGCCTCTGTCATGCTCGAGTGACTGCGGTCATAGATGACGACCGAGGGGCGTTGGTCCGTCCCGGTTTCGAGAAAGTAGATCCCCACTCGCTCCCCACGACGCACGATATGTGAGGTGTCCACATTCTGCCGCCGTAACTCCGCAAGTGCTGCCTCACCAATGGGGTTTGTGGGCAGCACCGTCACGAAAGCCGCATCCATGCCGAAACGGGCCAGCGAGGCGGCTACGTTGGCTTCGCCGCCTCCGAAGGTGGCTTCCAGGAAGGGTGATTGGAAGAAGCGCTCGAATTGCGGCGATTTCAGGCGCAGCATGATTTCGCCCAGGGTGACGACTCTGGTCATCGATTTCCCTCACATTCTCCGCGCACCCGGCGGACAAGAGCTCGTGCTTCTCCGGCCACGCGCGCTATCTCATCAAAATTGCTCTCGGAGATCATGTTCTCCGTCGCCATCCAACTGCCTCCGCACGCGACGACGTTTGGCAAGGCGATATACTGCGCGAGATTGTGCGACGTGATTCCGCCAGTTGGGATGAACCTCACCTCTGAATAGGGCGTGTACAGCACCTTGAGCATGCGCACCCCACCGATTTCCTCGGCGGGAAAGAACTTGAGCAGTTTCAACCCTCTCGCCAGTGCCATGTTGATCTCTGTCGGGGTGGCAACGCCCGGAAGGACCGGCACAAGGTGTTCCTGACACCAGTCTACTACGAAGGTATCAAAGCCTGGCGAGACGATGTACTGTGCGCCCGCTCGGACGGCTTGCTCTGCCTGCTGCACTGTGAGCACCGTACCCGCCCCGATCAGCGTCTCGGGGCATTCGTCACAGATCCTGCGAATCGCCTCTTCCGCAGATGGGGTGCGGAACGTGATCTCGGCGCAAGCAATACCGCCCTTCAGGAGGGCGCGCGCAAGCGGCACGGCATCCTGGGGCCTGTTGATCGTTATCACCGGCACCAGGCCAATGTGACCCAGCTCCTCAAAGGGGTTCGTCATGGTTTTTCTCCTTTGCTGTCGCCTCTCGTCCAGAACATCGTCGATACCTCTTTCCCTCCCACTCTTTGGGTCAGACACGTAGAGCTTCTCACTCACCGTATGGCCCCCTACACTCACATATGCATATGATACCTGATGACGAGCATAGAGCAGCAAGGAGCTCAGGCTGATCGCGTTGGATTGGCGGTGGCGAATTGGGCCGCGTTGACTGGCGAGAGCGGAGGCTTCCCAGTCAGCACCCGCACCACTTCCTGCGCGGCAAAGTCGCGCACCGTACGGATGGCCTCTTCAGAGTAGTAGGCGGCGTGCGGCGTAATGATCACATTCTCCAGGCCGAACAGCGGATTCGTGGGTTTCCAATCGCGCACTTTCGCTGGTTCCTCCTCAATGTCATCCAGACCGGCGCCAGCAATCCAGCCCTCTTTCAAAGCTCGATACAGCGCGCGGTCATTGACAATCGGTCCACGCGCGGTATTGACGAGGATGGCACCTGGTTTCATACGGCGAAGTCGGGCTTCATCTATGAGATGACGTGTTTGTGAGGTAAGCGGCGCCTGAATCATCAAGTAGTCCGCCTGCTCGATCAACTCGTCGAACGAAACGGATGTTGCGCCATGGGCCGCGATGTCGGCGGGCGTTTTATACGGATCGCTGGCAATGACGCGCATGCCAAACCCGGCTGCTCTCGCTGCGATCGCCTGTGCAATCGCTCCGAACGACAACAAGCCCAGCATGCGTCCTCGCAAACGATAGATTGGCTGGCCGGACTGCCAGCGCCAGACCCCGGCGCGAGTTGCGCGGTCGTAATCACGGAGCCTACGTGCAACAGCGAGCAGCAGGGCCATCGCATGATCCGCAACCTCGTTCTCGCACCAGTCATTGGGGACGTTGGTAACCAGGATGTTGCGTCGCGTGGCCGCATCAACGTCCACAATGTCCACACCCGTGCCGTAGCGAGCAATGACCCGGCAGCGGGTAAAGGCATTGATCGCCTTCGCGCCAATCGTTGCATACTGTGCGATGATGGCGTCTGCGTCTCGGGCGACATCGATCACATCGTCCTCGCTCTTGCATTGAGCGGCGACCAGTTCAAGGCCCGCGCCCTCGACAATCGCTCGCTCGATATCGACGTTGCCATAGTCGTAGTCAGCAATAACAACGGTCTGTTTCTTCTTCTGCATAATGTATCTCGTTTCTTATCTTGGAACGGGGAGATGGCTCCTCTTCTCTTGAGGCCGATGCCGACTCTTAGCCGATATCGACCCTGAATATGATCTCCCTCAGTCATGAACATCAGCACTCTTCATCCAGTGCTACGTGATGGACGCTCCATCGGACGCGCCGCGAGCGACGCGGGCGTAGAGAGACAGGATACCTTTGCTATGGCGCGGCTCCGGTGGCGTCCAGTGGCGGCGCCTTTCTGCGAGTATTCGTTCCACCACGTCTTCGTGAAGGCGCTCATTGTGGGTCCCTACAATGGCCAGTCGCCGTTCAGGGATGTTGATTTCAATCAAATCGTTCTCTTCGACCAGGGCAATCGGCCCGCCATCCAGGGCCTCTGGGGTGACATGCCCAATACATGGACCTTTCATGGCACCGGAATAGCGCCCATCGGTGACAAGAGCGGTGGTCGTATTGAGGGTCGGGTCGGATGAGAGAATCGTCGAAGCGAAATACATCTCCGGCATCCCATTGGCGCGCGGCCCCTCATAGCGAATGACCACCACGTCCCCAGGCGTCACCCGGCGTTCCACCAGCGCCTTGATCGCCTGGTCCTCAAAGTCAAAAATGCGCGCCGGGCCAATATGGGTGTGCATTTCCCTGGGCACGGAGAAGGTCTTGACCATCGCTCCCTCAGGCGCGAGATTGCCGCGTAGCACGGCCACGCCACCTTCTGTCCCGAACGGATCGGAGAGCGGACGGATAATCTCGTTTCTAGAAACTTTGACATTCCGCAAGTAGCCAAGCCTTTCGGCGAAGAAGAAACGGTGGTGCTCAATCTCCTCCAGATTCTCTCCCAGTGTCTTGCCGGTGACAGTGAGGCAATCCAGGTGCAACATATCGCGTAGTTCGAGCATCACCGCAGGAACCCCCCCAGCATACCAGAAGTACTCGACCGGATATCGACCGGTGGTCTTCACATTTGCCAGCACTGGGACACGCCGATGGATGCGATCGAAGTCATCGATGGTGATCTCGACTCCGGCCTCACGTGCAATCGCCGGCAGATGGAGCAGGGCATTCGTCGATCCGCCGATGGCGGCGTGGAGGATGATGGCATTTTCAAAGGCGTCATGGGTCAAGATACGTTGAGGAGTAAGATCCTCCTCGATCAGTCTAAGAATCTGCTTGCCGGTCGCGCGGGCATAGCGTAAGAGTTTTGTCAATGGCTCTGGAGTCAGGGCTGAGCCAGGCAGCGCGAGTCCAAGTGCCTCAGCCAGCACCTGACCCGTGCTGGCGCTGCCCATAAACTGGCACGCGCCGCAGGTCGGACAGGCGCCGCGCTGCGCAAGCTCAAGATCCTCATGCGGGATCTCTCCACGCTCAACGGCCGCGCCCATGGACCACATCTTATCTGAGGTTACATAATCGGGTGCGTTCAATTGCGTCCCACCGGGCAAGTGGATGGCGGGAAGGTTGCAACGAGCGATCGCGAGGAGGTGTGCTGGAACCGACTTGTCGTTGCCGGAGATCAGAACCATACCATCATGAGGATGGCCCAGGGCGTGGATCTCAACCATGGCTGCCATAATGTCGCGCGAAATGAGCGAATAGCTCATACCGTTGGTCGCCTGAACCACGCCGTCACAGATGTCGCTGACGGTAAAGACGCCCGGCTTCCCACCAGCCTCATAGACGCCATTGCTGACCTCCTCAATCAGTTCTCGGAAGTGGAAGGTGCCCGGGTGCCCCATGCCATAGGCACTGTCAACCAGTACCTGCGGCTTGGCAAGATCTTCTTCAGTCCAATTCATCCCCAGGCGAAGCGCGTCTCCCTGGTAATTCATCGCGCGGAGACGCTGACTCCGAAGGTATTGTGGGTTTTGTGGCATCGGTATACTCCTTTATTTCATTGCATCAATGTTGCCTCGCTGGTCTCCTCGCTCCGTTTGCGCCTTATCGCAGCACCACCGCAAAGATCTGTGCAAAGCGACGATCGCGTCGCAAAACCATCACCTGGCATAGGATTGAAAGGAAACCACGCTCTTAATGCCTGCTGGCCGTCCGAGAATGCGTTCGACTGCCTGTTCGATCGGGGTGCGTTCTGCCATCAGGGCACGCACGGCATCAGGCCAGCGCTGGTGGAAGGTCTCAAGATCTGCGATCGCGGCACCAAAGTCGTGCGGTCCCGCGTTGACCGTTCCCAACACCACCTGATTCTTTAAGACCATCGCGCGAAAAAGTGCGGCTGGATCAGCCTCAATCAGGGTTTGTCGACCGGGGACACCCGTCAGGACATAGATCCCATTCGGACCCAATGCCCGAAGCACGTCCAGCGCGAGCAGGGAGTGTCCGACCGCCTCATAGACCAGATCGATTGGGCCAATGTGCGCTTCGAGCTGAGATGGCGGAAGCGTTTGACTCGAAAGATAGGTCGCGCCAATGGCTTTCGCGACCTCAATGCGTGGATCTGGTTCGTGCTGCCGTGAATACATGAACGTCTCGAACTCGGCGCTTCGCAGGGCCATCGCGCCCAACAACCCCACCGGACCCGCTCCCAGGACCAAGGCCGTGTGCCCACGGCCCTGCGTGCGCTCGGAAACAGCCGGATCGATCCAGGGAGGACGACGTTGCATCAGTCCATACAACTGATATTCCGCTTTTTCGGCGATGGTCAGCGGCTCAACCAGCACAGCAA
>WNEZ01005521.1_pt1 | contig 12825 bp, 14 predicted proteins | sample 5400521 | NCBI WGS metagenome assembly WNEZ01 (sample SAMN13153339, study PRJNA577476) | soil metagenome | isolation source: 120 cm saprolite under Douglas fir tree site 2 hole 1 replicate 1 | place: USA:California | collected 2015-04-18 | reverse complement strand
GTGCGGGGTGATCACGCCCGGGCAGCCGCCCGACAGCACGAAGATCACCTGCTTGGCCACCTCGCTCGCGGGAATGCTGAGAAACTTGCCCGTCCATTCGCGCAGCACCACGTCGGCCCACACGCGGCCCCAGTCATCGTGCGCGCCCGTCCCCTCCGTCTTGCCCACCAGCGCGACCAGCGTGGCGGGCTTGATCTTTCCCGAGTCCGCCAGCGCCTGCAGCCCGGTCGTGTCGGCCGGCGTGGCCATGGGACAGACGAACAGTTCGACTTGTTGAGCTTTCATGTGCACATTGTCAGTCGCCGTCAGGCGGGCGCTGGAACCCGAAGCCGGGCATCGACTCGAGCTGCTCCGCGAGCGCCAGCAGCTGCCACTCGCGGCCAGACCGCGCGACCAGCTGCACGCCGACTGGCAGCCCGTCGTGCAGGCCGGCCGGGACCGACACCGCGGGCGTGTGGGCGAAGCTCACCGGCAGCACGAACTGGATGTAGCGCCCGTACGGCTCGCTGAGGAAGGGCGGCACGGCCTCGATCGCCATCGGGACCAGGCCCAGGGTGGGGGTGAGCAGGAAGTCGAAATCGGTGAGCAGCGGTTTCACCACGACTCGGTAGGCGGCGTTGGTGGCGCTCTCGAAGGCGCTGAAGTAGTCGAGCGCGGACAGGGCGCGTCCCTGCTCGACCAGTTTGCGGATGCCGGGCGCGAACAATTGCGGGTCGGCGGGGAACGAAGCCATGCTCGCCCGCCGCACCACCCCGTAGCCGGCCGCCACAGCCTCCGATTCCCAGGCGATGCGCCCTACGCGATGGCCCGCCGACTCGAGCGCGTCTGCTGCGCGCCGGCAGGCGTCGAAGCAAGCAGCGTCCATCCCGAGCGCGGTCGCGTCGGCGACCCCGATCCGGAAGCCCTTCGTGGGCGGCGATTTCTCAGGTACGGCGGAGTCCGCCATCACCGAGAAAAGCAGCTTCACATCGGCGACGGTCCGGCCCAGCGGAGCGACGACCGAAAGCCCCGCGGGGTCAACTATCTCGCAGGGCACTCGATCCGGCGACGGCCTGAGCCCGACGACTCCGCAGCAGGAGGCCGGGATCCGGATCGAACCGCCCATGTCCGTGCCCATCGCGACCGTGGCCATGCCCGCGGCGACCGCCGCGGCGCTGCCCCCGCTGGATCCACCCGGGGTGACCCCTGCTCGCCAGGGATTGTTGGTGGCCGGAAAGATGGCGTTCGTCGTCCCCACCGCCGCCGCCAGCTCCGGGAGGTTGGTCTTGCCCAGGATGGCCGCGCCCGCCGCCCGCGCTCGCGCCACGGGCACCGTATCCGCGTCGGGAACGCGGTCGCGCCAGACGGCGCTGCCGTCGGTCCAAGGCATGCCCGCCACTGGCAGGTTGTCCTTCACGGCGAGCGTGACGCCCGACATCGGGCCGGTCCCCGCCCGCGCGTCCGGATCCACGTGCACGTATGCGTGGATGCGCTGATCCAGCCGCTCGATGGCGGCCAGATGCGCACGCACCACCGACTGGGGATCGCCGGTCATTTGATCACCGCCATTGTCGTTCCGAGCAGCGAGCTTGACATCCAGAATTCAACGGACGTAGAATTCAATGACCGTTGAATTAGCCGAAGGAGGCATGTGGGCATGTCAGGTCGAAGGGAGTCGCTAACGGGTTTGGTCCCACCTCTGGTCGGGGGACTGGTGATCGTGGTCGTGTTCATCGGCCTCATCGGGACCGCGATCCGGAGTCCGCAGCCGCACGACATTCCAGTGGGCCTCGTCGGACCGGCGCCCGCCGTGCAGCAGATCTCGTCCTCATTCGGCGCCAACGCGCCCGGCGCGTTTCAGTTCACGACGTACGCATCCGAGCAGGATGCCCGGGCCGCGCTCGACGACCGAACGGTGGACAGCGTCCTCATCCTCGGCAGCGGGACCTTGATCGTCGCCGGGGCAGCCGGCGACGGGGCGACTGGCGTCATCACGGCAGCATTCAGCAACGTCTTCAAAGCCCAGGGCAATGCGCTGACCGTTGAGATCGTGCACCCATTCCCAGGCGGCGACGCGCACGGCCTGATCCTTTTCTTCGTTGTGGTCGCGACGCTGATCAGCACACTGGCATCGCAGGCAATCCTGCTCGCCACTAGCAAGGCCATGGGCCTGGGATTGCGGCTCGCCTTCATCGCTGCCTTTGGCGTGCTCGTCGGGTTGACGGCCATGGGCATGGCGACATGGATCGCCGGCGGCTACGGCGACGGGTTCTGGGCCGCGGCGGGTCTGGTCGCCCTGGCCTCGATGGCGATGGGCGCCATGGTGGGCGGCCTGGCTCGCCTCCTTGGACCGCCCGGCATCGGGCTGGCGGCCCTGCTCATGCTGCTCAGCCTCGTGTCGTCAGGTGGCCCTGTCGGCAGCCAGTTCCTGCCCGACTTCTACCGGGCGCTGGCGCCCTGGACGATCGCGGCCCAGGTCTACAGCGCCTTGCGAGGGTCCCTGTTCTTCGGCGGCGCGGCGCTGGAGGGACCCATCGCGGTGCTGGCGGGATGGCTGGTCGTCGGCGTGGCGCTCATAGTCCTCGGCGAGCTGGCCGCCGGTCGCAAACCAAAGCCGGCGGCCGTCGCGGCGTAGATGGCGCGCACGGGCCGGCGGCCGGGGACAGGCGGCACTCGGGAGCGGATCCTTGCCGCCGCCAGGTCCGATTTCGGCAAGGGCGGCTACGAAGCCACCACGATCCGGGGCATCGCCGCCCAGGCCAAGGTCGATCCCGCCCTGGTCATGCACTACTTCGACTCCAAGGACGGCGTCTTCCGAGCAGCGATGCAGTTTCCGGTCGATCCGGCCGAATTCATACCGAGGCTGCTGGCGCCCGGGTTGGACGGGCTCGGCGAGCGCCTCGTGCGTTTCTTTGTCGACACCTGGGATTCGCCCGCCGGCAGCCCGCTCCTTGGTCTCATTCGTTCCGTGGTCGGAAACGAGGAGGCCGCCGCCCAGCTGCGTGAATTCGTCACGCGCGAGGTCCTGGGCCGGCTCGCGCGCGCCCTCGAGCTCGACCAGCCCCAGCTGCGCGCCGCCCTGGTCGCCGGCCAGCTGGTCGGGCTGGCGATGCTTCGCTACGTGGTCAGGGTCGAGCCGCTGGCGTCGGCGAGCGCCGCCGAACTGGTCGCATGGCTCGGCCCGACGCTGCAGCGCTACCTGACGGATCCAGGCCTGACGAAGGGAGGCAGACGTCGAACGCGACGCTCGAGCTCAGGCTGAGCAGAGCACCGCGACGACGGTTCCGGTTCCGGTGGCCCCCGGGTCAGGCCCATAACCAGGATCGGTCTTGACGATCACGATCCCTGTGATGTTGCCCGACTCCGTCGAACCCGACTTGTCAACCGAGCTCGTGACCACGACCGCCATGTAGGTCGGGACCGGGCCCGCGGGCGGTCCAGACGAGTTGCCGGGGTCGGACGACCAGGTGCCGCCGCATGTCGGCGGCGTCGACGCCAGGGTGTTGGCGAAGCCCTTGAAGCTCGCGGAGGCTTGCCCGCCGCTGAGGGTGTTGCTGGCGGACCAGGTTGACGACCAGAACGTGACCGAGCCGCCCAGGTGGTCGCTGCCGTTGCCGACGACAAACGAGCCGCCTGGCGCAAACGCGAACACGAGGGAGGTCGCACCGGCCGAAGCCGGGGCGTAGAAGCCGTCGCCTCCAAAGGTGGCGGCGAGCCCGCCGGCGCCGAGGGGTTGGTTGACTGCACTGATCGCGCACGTCGCCGCCCCGGTGGCGGACGTGGTCGCGCTGCACGTCTGCGCCGCAGCGCCGGTGCCCAGGCCGATGGTGACTTTCCGGCCGGCAACGGCTCGGGTGCCGTCTTCGGTCAGCGCCGCGGCCAGAGAAGCGGGCATTCCGTTGGCGATGAGAGCCGGCCCCACCATTGCGAGCGCGCTTTCCTCGGCGCCAACCGCGAACGACGTCGTGACCGAGGCAGCGGGAAGCTGAGAGGTGCCGGCGAAGCTCGCGATCAGGTCAAAGCTGCCGCTGTGCTCGCTCGGCGTGAGCTGGCAGGTCGCCGCGCCGAGAGCGTCGGTCAGGCCTGTACAGGTATCGACCCCGTTCAGCGTGAAGGTCACGGTTTGGGCCGCCAGAGGTGTCGAAGGCGTGGTCGAGCTGTCGACCAGGGTTGCCGAAACGGTGGCCGGATCGTTGAAGTCGCCGGCCGTCGCGCCCGTGTAGGTCAACGCCGTGGTGACCGAAGCAGTACCCGGGATCAGATGACCGATCTGGTGCATGAGCGGCTCGGTGAACCACAGGCTCCCGTCCAGTCCGGTCGTGATGCCGTTGGGCCCGCTGCCGGCCGTGGGCACCGGGAACTCGGCCAGCATCGCGCCGGCGGGGCTCATGCGGCCGATCTTGCTGGCGTTGTACTCCGTGAACCAGAGATTGCCGTCGATCCCGGTGGCAATGCTGGCGGGCGCGCTCCCGGCGGTGGTGACGGCAAACTCCGCGATGACCCCGTCAGTGGTGATCCGGCCGATCTGGTTGCCACCGAACTCGGTGAACCACACGTTTCCGTCCAGGCCGGCCGCCATTCCCGCGGGCATGCTCCCTACCGGGCCAAACTCCTTGATGGCGCCAGCAGTGGTGATCCGCCCGATCCGGTTGCCGCTCTGTTCGGTGAACCAGAGGTTCCCATCAGGCCCCGAGACGATTGCTGTCGGTCCAGCTGATGCAGACGGGATCGAAAACTCTGTGATCACCCCCGCCGGCGTGATCCTGCCGATCTTGTTGCCGAGGTTTTCGGTGAACCACAGGTTGCCGTCTGAGCCGAGTGCGATCTGATCCGGATCGCTGCCGGGGGTCGGAACCGGGAACTCGCCCATGAACGCCCCGGCCGAGCTCAGTTCCCCGATCGCGTTTGCGGATGACTCGGTGGTCCAGAGGGTGCCGCCCGGGCCTGAGGTGATCCAGAAAGACGCCCCGGTCAGGCTGGCGAATTCGGTGATCGCCCCGGCTGTGTTGATCTGGCCGATCCTGGTGCCGCCGGTGGACTCGGCGAACCAGATGGTGCCGTCCGCGCCGGTGGTGATCCCCTGCGGCGTGCTGGCGGCTGTCGGGATCGGGACCTCGGCGATCACGGTCGCGGAAGCCCCGGCCGCGAGGGGGGTGAAAGCGATCGCACTGGCGGCCATGGCGGCGGTCGCGATGGTTCCGATCCATCGTGGGAGGCGCGTGCCGACTGGGTCCGACATCACAGGGCTTGTCCTTGGTTAACGCGTCATGAGTGGATATTGGTCATGACGAAAATAGGACCCGCGACTTGCAGGCCAGGCCCTGGTTCAGGCCGGCGGGGCAAGGCCGCCTGTTTGAAGTCGAAGCAGTCCGACGAAGATCGCCACCTTCGGCCACAGCCCGCCCTTGACCACCGCCGCGACCAGCGCCGCCGTCCAAGCCGAACCCTTGGAGGGCATGAAACACATGTTAAATGCGACGTCAACTGACCCCTTGACGAAGGGGTTCTGAAAGGCGAAGCTTCGGTTGAGTGGCCGGCGATACGGCCGGGGCTCCGGGGGATGAGGAATGGCGAGTGTCTTTCACCGCACAGGAGTTGTCGCTGCCCGTCTTGCCGTCAAACAGCCCATTCAGCTGAAGGTTCCGGGCAACCTCAGAGGGCAGACCCAGCACTTCGCTGTCTACGTCGACCCGGCTCTCGGGACTGACGGCCAGAAGGATGCGGACATCGTCCTGGCCACGTGTGAGGCGGACTACGCCAGGATCTCGGGCTACTTTGGCGCGCTGTCGGCCGGTCCGTTCAGCGTCATCCTTTTCTCCAACCCCAACGGCGCCTTTCATATGACCTGCGCCGCTACGGACCTTTTCTGCGACGCAACGACCAATCCCGCCAACGGAAACTACTCAGAGTTTTTGAACATCGCGGAGTTTGTTGAGGTCTTCGAGGCGGTCCAGAAGAAAGGGTGGAATTGCGGGAAGAGCAACGGCGAGGGATTGTCGCGGGTGCTCGCCACGGACTCCTATCCTGCTGAGCTTGATGGCTTTGCGACCGCGCAGACCTGGCTCGACTCGAGGCGCCCAAACTACGTCGACAAGACGCTCAGCAGCGACACCAGCTCGACTGGCAACGGCTGCGCCGTTCTCTTCCTGAACTGGCTCCGCTTCCAGCTTGGGCATTCGTGGGTCGAGATTGTGGCGGCGGGAGCGCCGACGCTGGGCAAGACCTACACGAAGCTCACAGGCAAGACCGACGGGTTCAAGCAGTTCAAGGCGTTGCTCAATCTCCACTTCCCCGTGGGCCGGCCGTCGGGCCTGACCAGCGATAATCCATTTCCGCTTTAGGGACCCCTGAGCGGCCGGCGCCTATTCTTGACCTCGCCCTTTCAGGGTGTTGATCTTTTCGTTACCAACTCAAGCAGCTGCCCGAACATGATCAGCTGGCAGTGCCCGGCCCAATTTCCTCAGCAAGCTCACATGCGCCGCTCAGGGCACGCCCAGCAGCGACGCGGACGCTTGCACTCATGGGCCGGAGTCTCGCTGCCATGCTCGCGGTAGTGATCGTGGCCCTGGTCACGGCGCCGCCGATCGTCAAGGCGCATGGAACGAAGCAAGTCATGCCACAAGAGGCGACGGCTGCGAGCGGAACCCGGATCGGCACGAGCGCGATGGCGGCCGCACCCGTGGCCGCAGCCCGGGACTCGAGCGTGCTGGTGGCGGCTCTGCAGCAGCTGGTGGCCGAAAGCGGGGCATTAGTGAGCGTGACGGTGGTCGAGCTCGGCGGTTTGGACCGCCTGACCTGGTCGCTCGACGGGGGCGCGGTCTTCACCGCGGCCAGCACCTACAAGCTGGTCGTGCTGATGATGGAGGCACAGAACATCGCCTCGGGCAGCACCGACCCCAACGGGCTGGTCTGCTACCAGGACTCTGATTACGAAGCCGGCTGGTTTGACGACTACGCGGCCGGTGAGTGCTTCACGCGCAACGAGTTGGCGTCGCGTGCCGCACAGCAATCCGACAACACGGCCGGCCACATGCTCGTGCGCGACGTCGGCGGCGGCGACGCGCTCAACGCTTGGGCGGCCTCCGTCGGCACCACCGACTCGGCATTCTCCGACCCCAACACGACGACTGCCACCGACCTGGCCGTGCTCTGGACCGCCGAGGCGAAAGGCAGCCTGGGCGGCGCTTCCGCTCAGGCGTGGCTCTATCCGCTCTTGACCGGCACCACCACCGAAGCGGGGGTGCCGGCGGGGGTCTCTGGATCGACCGTGGTTCACAAAACTGGCGCGATCGACGCCGTGGAGAACGACGCCGCGCTCGTGACCGCAGGGCCCGACGGGGCTTATGTGCTCGTCGTCATGACGGACGGCCTCGGAGGAGCGGCAGGCTGGGGGTTGATCGCGAGCATCTCGGCCACTGTGTGGCAGGAGGAGCAGTCCCGGATGTAGTCGCCTGACGCGTCAAAGCCGGACGGCTCGCCTCCCCGCCACGCGGGGAGGTAAGTCTCCAAGGCTCTGGTCGAGACGGTAGACCAGAGCTGTGTCAAAAGGGTGTCCGCGCCGGAGGCTTGCTGACTCCTTTCCGCAACGCTGAGAAAGCGGAGGCGACGCGCGCCGCCACCCGGGCGTTGTTGACGACGAGGTCGACGTTCAGGTCGAGAGATCGCCCACGCGAGAGCTCGGCGATGCGTGCGAGCAGGCGCGGGGTCAGCTCCGGGCCGCTCACGTCGGCAAGCTCGCGGACCGCGCGCTGCACGAGGTCCTCTGCGCCCTCGAGCTCGACGGGCGGCGGTATCGCGACCACCACGCCGCGGCTGCCGGTCGCCCATGCCGCCTGCAGCACGCGAGCGGTTTCGTCGGGCGTGTCGACTCGCGAGCTCAACGGGTAGCCGCTGCGCCCGGAGTAGAACGCGGGAAATTCGTCGCACTCGTATCCCAGCACGGGGACGGCGAGGCTTTCCAGCCGTTCGAGGGTGAGGCGCAGATCAAGAATGATCTTGGCCCCCGCGCAGAAGACCGCCACGGGAGTCCGGCTCAGCTCGATCAGGTCCGACGACTCGTCTTCGGGATGGCCGCGATGCACGCCCCCGATGCCGCCGGTCGCGAAGAATCTGACGCCCGCCATCACTGCCGCTCGCATCGTGGCCGCCACGGTGGTGGCGCCCACGACATCCCGAGCCAGCGCCCATCCGAGGTCGCGCGCGCTCACCTTGACTGCGCCCTTGGCGATGCGTTCCAGCTCGGCGTCGGTCACGCCCACGTGCACCCGACCGTCGAGCACGGCCACCGTCGCCGGGATCGCGCGTTCGTCGCGGATGGCCGCCTCGCTTTCGCGCGCTGCGCGGAGATTGTGCGGATGGGGCAGGCCCTGGCCGACGATCGAGGTCTCCAGCGCGACCACCGGAAAGCCGTGGGCCAGCGCGTCGGCTACCTCGTTGGAGACTCGGAGGAGCTCGCTCATGGAATTGCACTCGGTCGAGCACCGATGTGGGTGACCGCATCCGACGCCACCCCGACGGCGTACTTGGCCGCCTCGATGGGATTGGCGCCGCGCAGGTACGACGAGCAGAAGGCGGCGGCGAGGGCATCTCCGGCGCCGGTGGCGTCGACCAGGTCTACCTGCGGCGACGCAATGAATTCTCCGAGCACGGTGCAGCCCGATTCCCCGAGCTTCACGACGGGGATCGCCGCCAACCGCTCCAGCCGGATGCCGAGCGCCTCGGCTTCGGCGCGCGTCGCGAACAGCAGGTCCGGCGCGAGGTCCTTGAGGACGTGGGCCATGCGGGCCGACCCGTACTCGTGGATTCCGGCTGCTGAAGAAAGGTCGATGGCGAGGAGGCCGGCGCCCCGACGCACGAAGGCGATGGCGGCTCGAGCGGCCTCTGCCAGCGGATCCTCGAACAGCGAATACGCGGGCACGTGGATCAGCCTGACGCCTTCGAACCAGGCTTCTCGAAGGTCGTCTGGGCGCAGGCCGGTGCTGGCGCCGCGCTGGGTGGCCATCGTCCTCTCTCCGTTCGGGCCGACCAGGACGGCGATCACGCCCGTCGGCTGCGCTGCCCAGATCGCGTGTACGTCGACCCCCAGCGTCTCCATTTCCGCCACCAGCAGGTGGCCGCCGTCGTCGTCTCCGACCCTGGTGATCAGCCGGGCGGGTTCGCCGACCTTGGCCGCCCAGGCGCAGAAGTTGGCCGCCTGCCCGCCGCCTCCCATCGTGATGCTCGCGGGGTTGTCGTCGTCGGCCCGCAGCTTCCCCTCGGTGACGATCGTGACGTCGAGGACCAGGTCGCCGATCGAGAGCATCATCAGGGCACGAGAATAGCGATAGCCCAACTGGAGGATCACGAATGCCCAAAGAGATTCGCCGAGAAGAGGTCCGCAAAATGGTCGCGGCCGGCGCCCAGCTGGTGGAGGTGCTGCCGAGCCCCGAATACGAGGAGGACCACCTTCCCGGCGCCATCCATCTGCCGCTTCGGAGGCTCGACACCGAGGCTCGCACCGTGCTCGACCGCAACCGGCCCGTGATCGTCTACTGCTGGGATACCACTTGAGACATGTCGCCCAGAGCCGCGTGGCGGCTCGAGTCACTGGGGTTTGGAGATGTTTCCGACTACGTCGACGGCAAGGTCGACTGGATGGCCGCCGGCCTGCCGACCGAGGGCACGAACGCCCAGCACCCGCGCGCCGGCGACGTCGCGCGAAAGGATGTCCCCACCTGCTCGTTGACGGAAAAGCTCGGTGATGTGAAGGCGCGGGCGAAGGCCCAGGGCTGGGACGCGGCTGTCGTCGTCAACGAGGAGCGCGTGGTCTTTGGATTGCTTCGCAGCAAGGAGCTGGATGGCGATCCGGAACAGCTGATCGAGAAAGCGATGCGGCCGGGACCAAGCACCTACCGGCCGTACGTCTTGCTCCATGAGATGCTGCACACGATGGTCGACCACAAGCTGGTGAACGCGCCCGTCACCACCTCTGACGGGCGTCTGGTCGGCCTGCTGCTGCAGAAGGACGTGGCGGCGTCGATGGAGAAGGAGAAATGAAAGAGGCGACCGCCACCAGGGAGAAATGCAAAGGCTGCGGTCGCGAGATCGAGGTCTGCTCGTGCTGCGAAGAGCCTGGCTGCCCGCACGCCATCTGCTTCGGCTGCCTGAACCAGGAGCTCAAGCAAACGCTGCGCCATCCACATACCCATGGCGGTTGACGGCGCTGGCTGAGCAGATATCCCCCGACGGCCTCTACCGATGGGATGGAGTGCGCTGGGTGCCCAGGGCGGGCGTCATCCCGACACCCGTGCCGGCCGCGCCACCCGCGTCACCCGGCATGCGATACGCCGTGGCCGGCGCAGTGGCGGCGTTCGTGGGCGCGATCGTCGTCATCGTGGCGTGCGCGCTCCCCTATGCCAACCTCACCGATAACTCCGTCTCGAACACAACGCCGTCGATTTTCAATCCGGGCTATCCCGGTGGTCTGTGGTACGCGGTCGAACCGGTCGTCGTGGCCGTGGTGGGGATCGTGGCCGGCGTGCTGCTCATCGCGTTGCGGGGCCGCGTCCCGAACGCGCTTGCGGCCGGCGTGCTGCTCGCGCTGGGCGTGCAGACGATCGTTCTCTTCGCGGGCTACGTCGGTTCGTCAGCTGGGGGCGCGTCCGAGCGGGTCGGGATCGGCGGCGCCATCGGCGTCGTCGGCGGCTTGGCGATAGCGTTCGGCGGCACGCTCGCGGCCGCCAGCCTGAGCGTTAGGGTCCCCTCTCCCCGCACGGGAGAGGGTTAGGGAGAGGGCGGTTCGAGGATTGTGATGGCGACGTCGATGTTGCCGCGGACGGCGTTGGAGTAAGGACAGCGCTTTTCAGCCGCTGCAATCAGCTCTTCCGCCACCGCCCGGTCATGAATCGACGGCAGCTTGATGTCGAGCGCCGCCGTCAAACCGAACCGGTTCTCGATCGTGACGATCGAATCGTCCACCCCCGAAAGGTTCTTGCGGCGAGCGATGCTCATCATCGCGTTCTGAAAGCAGGCGGCGAACCCGGTCGCAAACAGCTGCTCGGGATTCGTGCCCGGGCCGCCGTCTCCACCCATCTCCGTCGGAGAGGAGAAGTCGACATCGAGGCGGCCGTCGCTGGTGCGCCCATGGCCTTTGCGCCCACCGGTCGCAGTAGCCTCCGCGGTGTACAGGACGCGAACCTTTTCACTCGGCGTTGTGCTCATGGTCCAAGGATAGGATCAGTGCGATGGTGCTGACCGCATCGGCTCCCACCGAAACCGCGCCGGCAATCCTCGAGATCGGGCTCGTGCTCCTGCTGGCGGTGACGGCGGGCTGGCTGGCGCGGCGGCTCGGGCTTCCCGCGGTGCTCGGCTACCTGATCGTCGGCCTTGTCGTTTCTCCCTTCACGCCCGGTTATGTCGCGGACCGGGCTCAGCTCCAGCTCCTTGCCGATGTCGGTGTGGTGCTGCTGCTGTTCGAGGTCGGCATCGAGATCGACCCGGTCCGGCTGATCCGCAACCGGACCGCCGTCTTGTGGACCGCGCCCGTGCAGGTGCTGCTGACAACTCTGGTCGTGGGCGGCGTCGCGCTGGTGTTGGGAGTTGGCTGGCGCGGTGCGGTCCTGGTCGGCCTGTCGGTCGCGCTGTCATCGAGCGTGGTCGTCATCAACATCACCCGGAGCCGGCGACGCACGACCAATCGCGCGACCGAGGAAGCGCTCCTCAGCTGGAGCGTGATGCAGGACATGATCGGCGTCGCCCTCGCCCTTCTTGTGATTGCTTTCTTCGGACTTGGCTCCCGGCCGCCGCTCGTAGCCGCGGGCGCGATCGTCGCCTACATCGTTCTGGTCATCGTTGCGGCCTGGGTGCTGCCGCGGCTGCTGCACAGGCTCCGGGCCGAGCACGACTTATTTCTCATGCTTTCTGTCGGCAGCGGGCTCGCCCTGGCAGGAGTTGGCGCCAGATATTTCGACGTGCCGCTGGCGCTCGCCGCATTCGTCTCGGGCCTCGCCATCGGGGAAAGTCCGGCCGCGGCGGAGGCGCGCCGGCGCATCCTCCCGTTCCGAGACCTGTTCGCGGTTCTGTTCTTCGTCCTCCTGGGCAGCCTCATCGATCCTGGCGCCCTCCCAAAGGCGCTGCCGTGGATCGGATTCTTGATCGCTGCAGTCGTGGTCGCCAAGGCGCTGCCCGCTGCCGGCCTCAGCCGGCTCGCGCGCCTGCGCGACGTCCATCACTGGCAGTTGGGGATCGGGCTTGGTCAGGTGGGGGAGTTCAGCTTCGTGCTTGCAGGCATCCTGCTCGCCCGAGGGTTGATCCCGGCCGAGCTGTTCACGGCCATGCTCGGGACTGTGGTGTTGACCATCGCCGCATCAGCAGTGCTCGTACGGATTGGCAAGCGACCCGTCGATCAGGCGGCTGCGGTCTAATCCGGCCCGCGCGCCCGCGGCCCAAATCCGATCAGTGGTGGAATCGCGTGGATGCATCCGTCATCGCTCCGAACGATCTGCCAGTTGCCCTCGTGGACCATCCAATGATGCCGGTAACACAGGAGGACCAGGTTGGGAAGGTCGGTCGACCCGCCGTGAATCCAGTGCACGACGTGGTGCGCCGAGGTCCAGGTTGCCGGCCGGTCACAACCCGGCCACGTGCAGCCACGGTCGCGAACTCTGAGCGCCTTGCTCTGGGGGCCAGAAACCACCCGCTTGGCGCGCCCGACATCGATGACCATGGACTCGGAGTCGAGAAGGATGCGGGTGACCGTGCAGTCGCACGCCAGCCTCTCGCCGCCTTGGCGGAGATCGGCAGCGAGAACTCCATCTCCGCCGCCGGCGCACCGGGAAGACCCATGAGTGTCTCTAGGGAGGTTGTGAC
>WNEZ01041591.1_pt1 | contig 12826 bp, 15 predicted proteins | sample 5400521 | NCBI WGS metagenome assembly WNEZ01 (sample SAMN13153339, study PRJNA577476) | soil metagenome | isolation source: 120 cm saprolite under Douglas fir tree site 2 hole 1 replicate 1 | place: USA:California | collected 2015-04-18 | reverse complement strand
TCTTGTGCAAGGCGAAGTATGCGGCCGAGATCGACAAGAGCGTCTTCCCGGGGAGCCAGGGCGGACCCCTCAATCACGCCATCGCCGGGAAGGCGGTGATGCTGGCCCAATGGAAAACCCCGGAGTTCAAGTCCTACGCGCAGACGGTGGTCAACAACGCGCGGGTTCTCGCCGAGGGGCTGAGCAAGCGCAAGCTGCGGCTCGTCAGCGGTGGGACCGACAACCACCTGATGCTGATCGACCTGCGGCCGTTGAACCTTACTGGGAAGAAAGTCCAGGACACGTTCGACACGGTCGGCATCACGGTGAACCGCAACTCGATTCCCTTCGATACGGCCAGCAAGTTCAACCCGAGCGGGATCCGGCTGGGATCGCCGTCGGTGACGACGCGCGGCATGGGCGCGCAAGAGATGGACCAGATCGCCGAGATGGTCTCCGAGATGCTGTTCAACCTCGAAGACCGGACGGTGCATGAACAGGTGCGCGCCCGTAGCCGGGCGTTGTGCGAACGATTTCCACTGCCCTACTGACGGGCGCGGGCTTCTTCAGCGACCCGACCCTCTGGTCTGATTTCTCGCCCGCTCGCTTCGGCCCGGCGGTGGTGCCATTTCTCGCGGCGCTGGTCTGCACCACGATCGTCGTGCTGCCCGCCCGCTGGCTGGCGTTCCGGCTGGGCGCGGTCGCCGAGCCCGGAGACCGCTACATCCACCGCCAGCCGACCGCGCGCCTGGGCGGGCTCGCGATCTACCTGGGATTCGGCCTCTCGGCGGCGTTCTTCTCGACCAACCCGGCCACGCTCGGCTTGCTTCTCTCGGCGGCGGTCGTCACGACACTGATGGTTTTCGACGACCTGCGCGGCGTGCAACCCATCTTCAAGTTGGTCTTCCAGATCGCCGCCTCGCTGCTCGCCGTCGTGGGGTTCGGCATTTCGATCCACTACATCGGACTCCCAGGTTCCCACCTGATCATCCTCATGCCCGCCGTGGCCATCCCGCTCACGCTGCTCTGGTTCGTCGGCCTGCAGAACACGATCAATCTGATCGACGGCGTCGACGGGCTGGCCGCCGGCGTGGTGGCGATCGTCGCTGCGACCCTGTTGCTGGCGGCCATCAACCGCGGCGAGAGCGACATCGTCATCCTGGCTGGAGCACTGATCGGGGCCTGCGTCGGCTTCCTCTTCTTCAACTGGCATCCCGCCCGGGTCTTCATGGGTGACAGCGGCAGCAACTTCCTCGGCTTCACCCTGGCCGCGCTCTCCGTCCTGTCGGTCGCGAAGGGGACGGTGGTCCTGGCCCTGCTCGTGCCGGTGGCGGCGCTGGCAATCCCGATCGTCGACACCAGCTGGGCGATCGTGCGCCGTCGCCTTCGCGGTCGGTCGATCGCCACCCCAGACACGGAGCACTTGCACCACCGCCTGCTCGACTTCGGCCTGAGCCCGCAGTTCGGAACCGCCATCTTCGCCGCGGTCGGGCTGGCCATTTACGGACACAAGAAGGTCCTACTCGGCGCCATCCTTCTGATGCTGCTCGGGATCGGCATTATCGTCGCGCGCCGCTTCCGGCGAATCAGACGAGGTTGAGCCCGGTTCGGGCTCCCGCCCGATGGCCTCGCGAATCGACCCCCTGATAAGCTTTGGACGGTTGAGGCCTAATTTCTGGAGGCAGTGATGGCCCCGACGGATAAGCGCAAGGACCCCAGCATGCTGGCGGCCTTGGGTCTCGCGTCCGGGGTCGGCCTCCAGCTCGCCGCCACGGTGTTGGTTGGGTTGGGTCTCGGCTACATCGCTGACCGCGCCTTGCACACGTCACCCTGGTTCCTCCTGGTGGGGTTGCTGCTCGGGGTTCTGGGGGGCGGGTACAGTGTCGTGCGGAGGCTCATGAAGGAGATAGGTCGGAGTGGATGAGCTGCGGCGGTTCGAGCTGACGACGTCCGTGGTTTTGCTCGCCTTCCTCTGCGTGGTCGCCGCCGCGATGGTGGCCATCGGCCACCCTCGCGCGATCGCCGGGCTGGTCGCGGGTGGGCTGCTCGGCCTCGCCAACATGGTCTGGATAGTTGGAACCGCACGGCGGTTCCTCGGGCACGCTCCGACGGTGCGAATGTTACAGCTGGCCGCCGCGATCCGGTTCCTCACGATCGCCGTCCTGCTGGGCGTCGTGCTCATCGTGAGCCGCGTCGATCCGGTGGGCGCGGCGATCGGTTACTTCTGTTTCCCGATCGCCGGCGCGGTCGCGGGCTGGCGGATGATGCGGACGCGACCGGGCTTGCCGATATGAGGCTCCTCGTTCTGCTTCAGGCCGACGTCACACACCCCACCGTCAACATCGGCGGGGTCGACTTCAACGCTGACACCATCCGTAACACCCTGATCGTGTGCGCGCTCCTGCTCGTCGGCGCGTTCATCCTGCGCAGCCAGCTGCGGGTCGGGAAACCGACGCAGCTTCAGAACATCGTCGAGCTGATCGTCGAGTACATCGGAGGGTTGACCGAGGAGTCGCTGCAGGGCCGAAATCTCAACCTCGGGCCGCTCGCCATCACGCTGTTCGTCTTTCTGCTGGTCTCCAACTACCTGGGACTCATCCCGGGTTTCAAGTCGCCGACCAATGACTGGAATACAACGCTGGCGCTGGCCCTCCTCACGTTCGTGCTGTTTACGTTCTTCAGCATTCGTCGCCGTGGCATCGGGGGCTACCTCAAACATCTCTTTGTGGTCCCGCCCTACTTTCCGCTGAGCGTCATCGACGAGCTCGCCAAGCCGATCACGCTGTCCTTCCGGTTGTACTTCAACATTTTCGTGGGGGAGCTGCTGCTGTCACTGATCATCACCCTGATTCCGACGTGGATCTCCTGGTTGCCGGGCGCGGCGTGGACGCTCTTTAGCCTCTTCATCGGAACGGTCCAGGCCTTTATCTTTACCGTCTTGACGGTGTCGTATGTCGCGATCGCCACTGAAGTTGAAACCGCACACGCATAACACCACTAAGGAGGGTTTGTTTTGGAACGCGCAATCGTTTTAGGTGCGACGGTCGTCGCCTTCGGTTTTTTGCTGGGGCTGAGCGCGCTGGGCGCAGGAATCGGTGATGGGTTGGTGTCGAGCCGCACGGTCGAAGGGACGGCGCGCCAGCCCGAGCTGCAGGGTCGGCTGTTCTTCCTGATGATCATCGGGATCGGGTTCATAGAGGCGCTGCCGATCATCGGCCTGGGCCTGGGCCTGTTCCTGATCTTCGCCAACCCGCTGCTGGGCCAGATTACCGGGAAATGACCCGTCTCGACGCCGGTCTGCTCACGCTCAATGGCACGTTGATCGCCCAGCTGCTGATCTTCCTGGTCATGTTGGGCGTCCTCTACCGCTTCGCCTGGGGGCCCCTTTTGAAGATCCTGAACGAACGCCGGGAGCGGATCCAGCAGGGCGTCGAGGCGACCGAACGCGCGAAGCGCGAGCTCGAGGAGGCGGAACGGGAACGTCAGGCGAAGCTCGAGGAAACGCGGCGTGAGGCGCAGGCGATCCTCGACCGGATCGCGAAGCAGGCGGAGGACCTGCGCAAAGAGCTCGAGGCAAAGGCGCGCGAGCAGGCGGAGGCCTTGATCGCCAGGGCCCGCGCCGAGATCGGGCAGGAGCGTGAGAAGGCCGTGCAGGATCTGAGGTCCCAGGTGGCGGACCTGGCGGTGATGGCCGCGGGCCGCATCATCGGCGAAAGCCTGGATGCGAAGAAGCACCGCGAGCTGATCGAGCGCACCATCGAGGAGGCGGAGATTCGTGCCTGAATCGAGCAACGTCGCCCGCCGCTACGCGGCCGGGATTTTCCAGCTGGCCCAGGAGGGGAATGCGATCGATACCTGGCGGGCCGAGCTGGCCAAGCTCGACGAACTGCTCCAGGACGATGTCCTGGTGGCCGCGTTCCGGAACCCGGCCGTGGGTGTCAGGCGACGGATGGATTTGGCCCGACTCCTCAAGCCGGAGCTCCGGCCCGAAACGGAGAACCTGCTGCGCTTGCTGGTGGAGCACTATCGGACCGGAGAACCTGCTGCGCTTGCTGGTGGAGCACTATCGGACGCGGGAGATCCATCGCATCCGGGAAGAGTTCGAGCGACTTGCCGACGAGGCGTCCGGCATCGTGCACGCGACCGTGACGACGGCGATCGAGCTGGATAAAGACGACCGCGGGCATTACGAGCAGGAACTATCGCGCAAGCTGGGGCGGAAGGTCACCCTCAGGTTCGTGACCGATCCAACCATTGTCGGTGGCGCGGCGATTCAGATCGGGGATCACCTGGTGGACGGCACCGTCCGGACCCAACTCGCGCGGCTGCGGCAGGAATTATTGAGCTAATAGGGCGAGGGAGAGCATTGGGCATCAAGTCAGACGAGATCAGCAATCTGATCAAACAGCGCATCAAGGATTTTGACGTACCCGTCCTGTCGGCGGACGTCGGCATCGTCACCGAGATCGGTGACGGCATCGCGCAGGTCTATGGCCTGAGAAACGCCCAGTCCCTCGAACTGCTCGAGTTCAAGGGTGGCGTCAAAGGCATGGCGCTCAACCTCGAGGAGGATTCGGTCGGCGCCGTCGTCCTCGGGCCCTACGAGGAGATCCGCGAGGGCGATGAGGTGCGCACCACGGGCAGCGTCGTCCAGGTGCCAGTTGGCGAGGCGCTGATCGGCCGCGTCGTCAACGCGCTCGGTGAGCCGATCGATGGGAAAGGACCCATTCAAACGAAGGAGACGGCCCCCGTCGAGAAGGTCGCTCCCGGTGTCATCACGCGGCAGCCAGTCGATACGCCGTTGCAGACCGGGATCAAGTCGGTCGATGCGATGACCCCCATCGGCCGGGGACAGCGTGAGCTAATCATCGGTGACCGTCAGACCGGCAAGACCGCGATTGCGCTCGACACCATCATCAACCAGAGAGGGCAGGACGTCATCTGCATCTACGTGGCGATCGGCCAGCGCGCCGCGACGGTGGCCCAGGTGGCCGCCGTGCTCGAGGAGCGTGGCGCGCTCGAGTACACGATCATCGTCTCCGCGACCGCCAGTGAACCGGCGCCGCTCTGGTACATCGCGCCCTACGCCGCCACCTCGATGGGTGAGTACTTCATGAACCAGGGCAAGGACGTGCTGGTCGTCTACGACGATCTCTCGAAGCACGCCTGGGCCTACCGGCAGATCTCGCTCCTGCTGCGCCGGCCACCCGGGCGCGAGGCGTATCCCGGCGACGTCTTCTACCTGCACTCGCGGCTGCTGGAGCGCTCGGCGCGCATGAACAAGGAGAACGGCGGTGGCTCGCTGACGGCCCTGCCGATCATCGAGACACTGGCGGGTGATATCTCCGCCTACATCCCCACCAACGTCATCTCGATCACCGACGGGCAGATCTACCTCTTGACCGACCTGTTTTACGCGGGCCTCCGGCCGGCGATCTCGACCGGCCTCTCCGTTTCCCGCGTCGGTGGTGCCGCCCAGATTAAAGCCATGCGGCAGGTCGCCGGCCGGCTCCGCCTCGACCTCTCGCAGTATCGGGACCTGGCGGCCTTCGCGCAGTTCGCCTCCGACCTGGACAAGCGGACGCGCGATCAGCTGGAGCGTGGCAAGCGGATGGAGGAGCTGCTCAAGCAGGACCAGTATCAACCGATGCCGGTCGCCCAGCAGGTGATCGTCCTCTTCGCCGGCGGGAACGGCTACCTGGACAACGTTCCGGTCGACAAGGTACGCCAGTTCGAAAAAGAGCTGCTCCGCTTCCTGAGCAGCGCGCATCCGGCCATCGAGCAGGCGATCGCCAAGGAGAAGGCGCTCTCCCCCGATACGGAAAAACTCCTGCGCGGCGCGATCGGCGAGTTCAAGCAGTCGAGCCCTCTGGTGCAGAAGGCGGAAGAGAAGCCGGCGGCAAAAAGCGAAGCGCCGCCCCCAGATGGAAAGGGACCACTGCAGGCTGCCCGCCGCGCGACCGAACGCGAGTCCAGGAAGGAACGCTAGCGACACATGGCCACGCTCGCCGAAATCCGACGCCGGATCGCCAGCGTGAAGAACACGCAACAGATCACGCGCGCCTTGCAGGCGGTCGCCGCCTCCAAGCTGCGCCGGGTGCAGGCGCAGGCGGAGGCGGCCCGGCCCTACGCCGACCGGATGGCCGACGTCCTGGTCGAAGTGGCGAGCCGGGTGACCACCTACAAGCATCCCTTCCTCACCGAGCGGCCCGTCAAGAAGCGGTTGCTGATCCTCGTCTCGTCCGACCGTGGCCTTGCCGGCGGCCTGAACGTCAATGCCTTTCGTGTCGCGCTCGGCTACATCCGGCAGGGCGAGACGGTGCTCGACACCATCGGCCGAAAAGGACGGGACTACTTCCGCCGTCTGGGGGTGCCGATCCTGGCCGAGGTGTCGGGGATCGGCGACCGGCCCCAGTTAAAGGACATCCTGCCGACAATCACGGTCGCGCGGGACGAGTACTTGCAAGGCAACGTCGACGAGGTCGGGCTGGTCTATACCCACTTTGCCTCGGTCAGGAGGCCGAGGAGGTTCTCTCGCAGTTGCTCCCTCGGTATGTCGAGGCCCAGGTCTACGCCGCGGTGCTGGACAACCTGGCCAGCTTCTACGCGGCCCAGATGGTGGCGATGCGGAACGCAACGGACAACGCGGGCGAGCTGATCGACGACCTGACCCTGCTGCGCAACAAGGTGCGGCAGGCGACGATCACGAAGGAGTTGAGTGAAATCGTGGGCGGCGCCGAGGCGCTCACCGCCGGCTAGGAGGCATCAATGGCAATCGCCGAGAAAGCAGAGAAAAAGCAAGAGAAACCAAAGAAGGAACGGACCGGGCGCGTCGACCAGATCATCGGTCCGGTCGTCGACGTCGTCTTCGAGGGGCAAGACCTGCCGGAGATCTACCATGCGCTCGAGATCGATCGCGGCAAGCAGGGCCGCCTCGTACTGGAAGTCCAGCAGCATCGCGGCAACGACGTGGTGCGAACCATCGCGATGGACTCGACCGACGGGCTGGTTCGCGGCACGGAGGTCAAAGACACGGGCGGTCCGATCACGGTGCCGGTCGGCAAGGGGACGCTGGGCCGGATGATGAACGTCATCGGCGACCCGATCGACGGCAAGGGCAAGATCGAGTCGGACCTCCGCCTCCCGATCCACCGTCCCGCACCGCCCGTCAGCGAGCAAACGACGGACACCGAGGTGCTCGAGACCGGGATCAAGGTCATCGACCTCGTGACCACCTTCGCCAAGGGCAGCAAGATCGGCTTGTTCGGCGGTGCTGGCGTCGGCAAGACCGTCATCGTTCAGGAGTTGATCCGCAATATCGCCGAGGAGCACCAGGGCTTCTCCGTGTTTGCCGGCGTCGGTGAACGCACCCGCGAAGGCAACTCGCTCTGGATCGAGATGAACGAATCGGGAGTCATCGACAAGACGGCGCTGGTGTTCGGTCAGATGAACGAACCGCCCGGGGCGCGCGCCAGGGTCGGGCTGACCGGCCTGACGCTGGCGGAGTACTTCCGCGACGAGTTCGGCCAAGACGTGCTGCTCTTCATCGACAACGTCTTCCGCTACATGCTCGCGGGCAGCGAAGTCTCGGCTCTGCTCGGACGGTTACCGTCCGCGGTCGGCTACCAGCCCACGCTGGCCACCGAGATGGGCGACCTCGAAGAACGCATCACCTCCACAAAGAAGGGGTCGATTACCTCGGTGCAGGCGGTCTTCGTGCCCGCGGACGACTACACGGACCCGGCGATCGCGACCACGTTTGCCCACCTGGGCGCTACCGTGAGCCTCTCCCGCGCGATCGTCGAGCGCGGCATCTACCCGGCGGTCGATCCCCTGGACTCCTTCTCCCGATTCCTCACCCCCGACATCGTCGGCGAGGAGCACTATCGCGTGGCGCGCGGCGTGCAGCAGGTACTGCAACGCAACAAGGAGCTGCAGGACATCATCGCCATCCTCGGCCCAGATGAGCTGTCCGAGGACGACAAGGTGCTGGTCGCGCGGGCCCGCAAAATCGAGCGCTTCCTGTCGCAGCCGTTCTTCGTCGCCGAGATCTTCACCAACCGGCCGGGCAAGTACGTGCCGTTGAAAGAGACGATCCGTGGCTTCAGCGAGATCCTCGAGGGGAAGCACGACGACCTGCCTGAACAGGCCTTCTACATGGTGGGCACCATCGACGAGGCGGTCGCGGCCGCCAAGGGTGAGGCCGCCCGCTAAGAGAGACATTGGCCGAAAAAAAGAAGCTGCACGTCGACATCGTCACCGTCGAAGGGCGTCGCTTTAAAGGGGACGCCGACTTCGTCGTGGCACCCGGATCGGAGGGGGAGCTGGGCATCTTGCCGCAGCACATCCCGCTGTTGACCCCGCTCAAACCAGGGACGGTGAAGGTGCGCAATGACGGCGACGAGCTGTTCTTCTTTGTGTCCGGCGGCTTTCTGGAAGTGCGCCCGGATGAGGTAACGGTACTCGCCGATTCGGCCGAACGGGCGGAGGACATCGACGAATCCCGCGCCGAGGAAGCCCGGCGGCGGGCCGCGGATCTCCTGCAACAGAAGCTGTCCGACACGGATCAGGCCGCCGCCTCGGTTGCCCTGGCGCGAGCCGAGGCAAGGTTGCGGTTGGCCGAGTTGCGCCGCCGCCGCCGGACCTAAGCCTCGTTACGGGCGGGGACGGAAAGACCAGGCCGCCCCGACCGTTGCATTCGGCAGCATGGCTGCCGCCTACGAGCCGCCAGTCTTCGATGACCGAGGCCCACTCGTGATCCGTCCGTCGTGGGCGTCACTCGGGCGATGGGAATTGCACATTCTCGGCCTCGCGGTCGTTGGGATTGGCTTCGTGATCCTTCGCCTGTGGGCGCGCTATGCCGACCTTTCCAGCATTGTCATGGTGCTTGGGCTGACCGGCTTCGTCGCTGGGTGCGGCGCGATTTATTTGACGGCGTATATGCTCGGCACCAGGATCACCGTCACGGCTAATGGGATCATCGTTACACACTGGTTCCGGTCAACGGCCACTGTGTCGACCAAGGACATCGCACGCGTCGTCCGGTGTGGCGTTACCCTGCAGGACCCCGCCAACGCCCGACCTGCGGTTTTCGCTCTGTCGCCGACCGGGCGGTGCGTGCTGTCGTTGTACGCCGAGCGCTGGGATCAAGACGATCTCGATCGGATCTGGCGCTACACCGGCGTCAACCCCGAGGGTTCCTGGCAAGACGTCATCATGTACCAGGACCTGAATACGAAGTTCCCCGGCGCCTTCTAGGTCCTGCTTCGCCACCAGACGTAGGTAATAGCCGCTTTGGACCAAACACGGCCGGTGGCTGATACCCTAGGAGCTCAGTGACCCAACTCCTGATCGAGGGGGGAACTCGATTGGTCGGGCGGGTCCCGATCAGTGGCTCCAAGAACGCGGTCCTTCCTATCCTCGCCGCCTGCTTGCTCACCGAGGAGGAAGTCCGCCTCAAGAACGTGCCGCGGATCGAGGACGTCTCCACCATGATGCGCCTGCTGGAAGGCATGGGCGTTCAGGTGCGCTGGCTGGATCCGCAGCAGCTTCAGGTCAGCGCCGAGCGGCTCGCCCGCAGCGAGGTGCTGGCGGCGATGGCCAACCGGATGCGCGCCTCCTTTCTCTTGATGGGTCCGCTCCTGGCACGGCGCGGCGAGGCTCGAGTCGCCAAGCCGGGTGGGGACGACATCGGCATGCGCCGGGTCGAGCAACACCTCGTCGGGCTGCGCCTGATGGGCGCCAGCGTTGAGCTGGAGGGCGGTGAGTACGTGGCCCGCGCCGACCGCCTCAAAGGGGCCACCATCCATCTCGACATGCCGACCGTGACCGGGACCGAGAACCTGATGATGGCCGCCGCCACCGCGGACGGCATCACGACCATCCACAACGCCGCCCGCGAACCGCACGTCGTCGACCTGGCGATGTTCCTCGGCAAGATGGGGGCCAGGATCCATGGGATCGGCACCGATGTGCTGGAGATCGAGGGCGTCCCCGAGTTGAGCGGCGCCACCCATCGCGTGATCCCGGACAACATCGAGGCCGGGACCTATGCATTCGCGATCGCCGCCACCGGTGGTGAGGGCGTGCTCGAAGACGTCGAGACCGCGGACCTTCGGGCCATGATGCTCAAACTGCGAGCGGCCGGCGTCGAGGTGGAGGACCGGACCCACAGCCTCAGGGTGCAGGGCAATGGGCACCTGCAGTCGGTCGATGTGACGACCTGGCCGCACCCGGGATTCCCGACCGACCTGCAAGCCCCCTTCGTCAGCTTGATGACGCAGGCGCACGGCCGGTGCCATGTCTCCGAGGCCGTTTTCGAAAACCGCTTCCAGCACGTGCAAGAGCTACGCAAGCTCGGGGCCGACATCTATGTGGAGGGTCGCAGCGCGATCGTCTCGGGGCCGAGCGCGCTGCATGGCGGCTCCGTCACCGTCCCCGATATCCGATCCGGCGCGGCGCTCGTCGTCGCCGCCCTCTGTGCCAAGGGAACCACAGTGCTCGACCACATCTATCACCTGCTCCCGGGTCGTCGGGGATTGAGGCGGCTGTGCTCTCAAAAAAAATTGGCATCGACCTGGGCACCTCGACCGTCCTCGTCTACGTCAAGGGGGAGGGTGTCGTCGTGGACGAGCCTTCGGTGATGGCGACCGACGAAAAGGGCGGTCGCGTACTGGCGGTGGGTCGAGCGGCCTCCGAGATGGTTGGTCGCGGCCGGAAAGCCCGTGCGGTCAGGCTGGTTCGCGACGGGAACGGTGTCGATTACGACGTGGCGAGCGCCATGCTCCAACACCTGATCGGTCGCATCGTCGGCCGCCAGCGGATCTTCCGGCCGGACGTGATGCTGTCGGTGGAGCCAATGGTGACCGGCGTGGAGCGCCGGGTTGTGCTGGCCGCCACCATTCAAGCGGGCGCCAAGACCGCGTATCTGATCGACAAGCCGATGGCGGCCGCGATCGGCGCCCGCGTCTCGGTCGCCACCACCGACGGGATCGCGGTCGTCAACCTGGGCGCCGGCTCCACCGAGCTGGCCGCGATCGCCCAGGGCGAGATCCTTGCCATGGAGTCCCTTCGGATCGGCGGCGATGCGCTCGACCGGGCGATCGAGGCCGCGATCTTCGAGCAACGGGGCTTGCGGCTGGTACCTGGTGAAACCGAGCGTCTGAAGATACAGCTCGGTTCGGCCAGTCCGCCGGTGGCCGAGGCCGATCTCGAAGTCAGCGCCGTCGATGCCGCGGGCGGACGCACGGCGCTGCGCGTGTCGAGCAGCGAGGTGCAGGCGGCCATCCAGGAGCCGCTCGAGGCAATCGCCGCCGGCTTGCAGCGGGTGATGGCCCAGGTCCCGGAGGCGCGGCGTGCATCGGTCCTGCGCAACGGCGCGGTCCTGACCGGTGGCGGGGCGGAGTTGCGCGGCATCGCGGAGTTCCTTGGGCTGCGCGCGGGCATTCCGACGCGGGTGGCATCGGACCCGAAGAGTTGCGTGGCGATCGGAACCGGGATGGCACTCGACAACCTGCAGGTCATCCGTCGGGGGCAGCACTACATCACATGAGTACCGAACCGCGACCCGCGTCACGCGTAGCCATTGTCCTCGGTGGAGGCGTTCGCGAGGCGCTGATGGCGCAGCCAGTGCTGCACGCCTGCGACGGCGCCACGGTCTTTGCCTCGGCGGACGCAGTCGGGACCTTGCTCGGGCTCCCCTCGGTCGGCCGTGCCTTCGTCTTCGACGATTCGCCTCGCGAGCTGTTGCGGGTCTTTGGCCGCTTGCGCGCGGGGTCAGTGGAAACGGTGGTCATCCCGTTCCCTGCGAGGTTCGTTCACGTCGCGCTCGCCTATTTCGCCGGTGTGCCACGCCGGCTCATAGCGGCGGGAACGCATGGCTGGGCGGCCACCGAGCGAGTTCCGGCCGTCAAGGGGATGCACCCGGTCGAAGCGAACTGGCGCCTGGCGGCCCTCGCGAGCAACCGGCCGGTGCTCACCCCGGGCGAGGCCCCGTCGTTGCGCCCACCGGACGCCGTGCGCAGCCAGGCGATGGCGCGCTGGCCGGGCTTCATCGGGAGCGGCCGGCGCCCGCTGGTCCTCATTCCGGGTGGGGGTGGCTGGTCGTCCCGCCGTTCAGGCACGATCTGGCCGGCCGAGCGCTTCGCGGTGGTCGCGAACCAGTCGATCGCGGAGCGCATCGTTCTCCTGGCCGGCGCCGGTGACGAACAGACCGTCCGTGAGACACGGGCCGGCATCGCCAAACCGACGCTGGTGGTCAACCTGGCGCAGATCACCGTCGACGAGGTCGCCGTGCTGAGCGAGTTCAGCCTCGGCGTGATCGGCCACGACGGTGATGCCCTCCATGTCGCTGCGGCGGCGGGAGCGCTGGTGCTGGCCCTCGTTCGCCGGCCCGACATCCCGCCGAGGGGTGACCGGGTCGTGACGTTCTGGACCGATGCGTTCGAACGATTCCCCGCCCGCCAGGTCGTCGAGGCGCTCTCCAAGCGAGCCCGGATCGATAGCTACGCCTGAGCTGGAACCGTCCAGCCGCCGGCCGCTTCGGGTCGCGCTCGACGCGCGGGCGCTCGCCGACGACGCCACCGGCGTCGGCCGCTACATCGGGGCGCTGATCGCCGCATTCCACGAGAGCCATGGCATCGACCTCAAGCCCTACCGGGATCCGGGGCTGCGCCTGCTCGGGCCACAGCTCGAACTGCCGCTGCGAATGCGCCGGGACGGCGCCGATCTCATTCACGGTCCGGCCAACGCCTTACCGTTACTCCCCCTCGGTCTTCCGTGCGTGGTCACGATCCATGACCTCGCCATCTACGATCACCCGGAGTGGTTCCCATCTGGCCAGTGGTTC
>WNEZ01006706.1_pt1 | contig 12827 bp, 10 predicted proteins | sample 5400521 | NCBI WGS metagenome assembly WNEZ01 (sample SAMN13153339, study PRJNA577476) | soil metagenome | isolation source: 120 cm saprolite under Douglas fir tree site 2 hole 1 replicate 1 | place: USA:California | collected 2015-04-18 | reverse complement strand
ACAGCGCGCAGCATGTCGGCATCGACGCGAGGCGTGATCTCGACCTCGCTGCCAATCACATTGCGCACGAGAAACGGTTCGGTGTTGGAGCCGCCATGCATGACGTACATTCCACGGCACTCGCTCGATTGTGGGAGCGGCAACAGGCTAAGTTCACGTACCTCGCCGAGTTCGCTGATCGTCAGGGTCTCGCGGCGCTCTTGCTCGGAGCCTTTCAAGGCCACCGTAGCCGTTCGTTCTCCGGCGAAGACGCTGAGTGTGTACGGGCCTGCGACCGTGAGTTTGACCGTACCTGTGCACTGCCCTTCACGGTCGCAGGTGAGCCGCTCGCGTTGGCCAACGCGCTGTCCGCGCTCCTGCAATTCTACCTCGACGGGACCGCTGTAGGGCTGGCCGAAAGCCGTCACCGCGAGCGTGTAGCGAAGGGTCTCACCACTGAGTTGCTGCTCAACCAGCTCTGCATTCAAGGGGGCCAGGCGATACTCTGCAACTTCAAAGCGACAAACGTCGGCTTCGCTACCTTCCAGCGTTGCCTCGTACTCGCCTTCGGGCAGCCCTTGCATGGACCAGAGACACAGTCCGTATTCATCGAGGGTAACAGGGTAGTCGGCGTAGGGGTTGCCGCTCAGGCGCAGTTTGAGCTTGAATTCGATGTTTGGCAATACCGGTGCGGCGATCAAAAGACGGACTGTATCGCGATTGGCGCGGTAGAGCGCCTTGTCGCAAGTGAGCGAAATGAGCTTGGGACGTGGCAAGGCTTTCGGTGAGATGCGTGCTCCCGGCAGCGTGATATCTTCCGCTTGTCCACGGAACAGAATAGCAGATTTAGGGGTAACGCCTGCAATACCGGAGATTGCCAGGAGGGTATCCATGCCTGAACGCTGCAGCCAATCGGCTTTGAGAAAGACAAACCAGCTCCCTGCAAGTGCGGCCTCTCCCAGCGTGCTGACGAGCTGGGGGTCGGAGATGCTGATGGAGGGGTCGTAAGCAGAGGTTATCTTGTTGCCACAGTTAGCGCAAAATACAGCTCCTGGCTGTGTCTGGGTGCCACAGAAAGGACATTTCGTCGGTGATTTTTGTCGTGCCATAACGTTCCCTTTCATTTTCTCTTCTGGTGCCCGCAAAGAAAGATGCTTCCATGGGACACTTCCTGTACAATTATATTACCTTACTAATCGGTTGTCTAAAAGACCCTAGTGGAGAAAGGAGTAACCACTTGTCCAAGAAGCAATTGCTTTTCCTGGCTCTGGCCCTGATGGTTGGTTCTTTTTTTGGATTTCTTGTACGCAGTCTCGCTATAGCTTTACCTACTTCTGTCACACCTACCCTAAGGACAGTCTCGAAAACGATCACGATTACGCAGTTCACTTGCAACGCTATTAATTATGACGCGGATATTGGGCAATTCTGCGCAGTGGATAAAATTCCTCTTGCTCATCGGCCAGTAAGTATGAATTGTATCTCCGTGGCAACTTCTTCGAATCCAAGTTTCACTCTGTCAGAAAAGTGTGACCCGAACGGCAGTCTTATCGGAAATCCCTTCTTCGTCGCCTGGAAAAGTGGGTATCTCGAATTATTTGTGGAAGATGGAGCCTACAACTTTGATCCTCCTCGAGAGGTAACCTACTCGGCTGTTGTATAGTGCCGTAGAGTGCCGATTTATCGAGCACCTTCGCAGAAGGCCGATTTATCGTGCTCGTCTCCTTCCCTTTTATGCACCAGGAGGCAGGCGTGTGAAAGCATCTGTTAATAACTGCCGCTAAGTGTGAGGATAATATTACTTTCAGTATCACTATATTGAGAGCTCACTTGACTGGTATCGTCCTCATTCTTATAGATCACGCTTGGTGTCTGCTCACTTCCTGATAGCAGGATGCGCAATTGGAGTTGTTTATTGTGGGGAAGTTGAACATTATTGCCCTCGTCCATGGCTCCGACAAACAGCTGATTGGCATAGATGGGTGAGCTTTGAAGCCCCTGAAGTAGGGTGGAACTATCCCAGCCACGCGAAATTTGGAAGTCGTAGCCAAACCTTCTTCCTATCGGATAAGCAGGATCTGCTACTAAGCCTTCTTCATTAAGATAGAAGTGGATCTCATACTTGTAATCCGAGCCTAGTACATGTCCCCCAGCATAGTATCTTGCCCCGTTTATCTCATAGCCATAGCGGAACGTGCCGTTTTTTTGTCTAAATATCCCTATAAGGACAATGTCGCATGGTTTGATACTATCGCAGCCAAAAGACAAGGTGTCCTGAGCAATTATTCCCAGGAACGAAATGCCTGGAGCATAGGGGGGTAGCCTATTCAAGTTAGGCACCAATGAGGCAGAAACCCTCTGTTCAGGGAGAGTAAATGCATCACCAATGTATCTTGTATTTGTAATGACATCGGTGTTATTTATCTGCACCGTTGGACGCAAGACGCTTTTCTCTTGCTGTGAATTACAACTTGTAAAGAACTCAGCTAAGGGCAAGAACGTAATTGCGGCAGTGAGACGTGCGAAGCTGCCACAAAACGCTCTACGAGATTGCTCCGCGTAGCCACCCGATTCATCGTGGTGGTGCTGCTCTCTGGTCTTGTTTGTCGTGTTCCCCTCAAAGTAAGTGAGCCTTTGAGGACTTCTACTATTCGAAAGTTTCATCTTCTTCTGACCTCAATGTAGCCACCCGATTCATCGTGGTGGTGCTAGTAGACAACAAGGGGATGGTTCTCTCCTTTCTTCAGGCCAGGCGAGAGCACTAATGGTGAAGGCGGATTGATTGGTACGTGTAACTCTTTCATAGTATAGCACAAGGGGTTCCCGCCTCAAAAAGAGTAATGCCACAGGCAACATGCGCAGAAGAGATATCATTATCTGGTCATTTTTCCAGGTCGCAACTCGTCAAAGGGATAGTGTTTGTGGTCATCTCATGAAGTATACTGTGAAAGGCACCTCATGAAGTATACTGTGAAAGGCACCGGGTGATCAATCGATCAAGTCATGTTCTAGTCGTCTTACCACGCTATTCACCAGGAGGTTCACATGAGCACGCATAGTTGCGTCATCGCTCCCCAACTGAAGGACTCGCTTTCAATGGCAGAAGGGGGCAAATATGGAAAGATGTTTCCTTAGTGCAAACTCTTCTTGTCCTCGGAGCTGGACCCAAGGCCATAGCTATCGCTACTAAGAGGTCTGTTCTCGTGAAATCAGGCTACCCAATGCCACAGCTGGTGATCGTGGACAATCAAGACATTGTTGCACACTGGTCTGGTAAATTTGGGTTTACCGATGGGCGACAACTGCTAGGAACACGCCCTGAGAAGGACATAGGGTTTCCTTACGCCTCGACCTGCTGGGGTAATGACGATGTGAACAACGCTGTCGCTAATGAAATGCTGCGTTTCTCCTGGCAGAGCTACCTCGTCAACTCCGGCAGGTACGTAGACTGGATTGATCGCGGTAGGACGCGGCCTACACATGGAGAGTGGTCCAGCTACCTAGAGTGGGTTGCAGCCAGGATAGGCCTCGATGTAACACATGCCGAGGTTCGCAAGATTGCAAGTAGTGAAGATCACAAGCGCTGGCAGCTCTCCTGCAGGTCAGTGGTGGACGATTCAATGTTTACGGTAGAAGGAGATGGCCTGGTGATCACCGGCCCAGGGGTAGCGGTCACCATTCCTGGCCAACCAGCAGACCATCCTCGGGTAACGGATGGTGGCACTTTTTGGTTGCATGTTGAGGAGTTTGCCCGGCTACGGGAGACTGTGACGAAACCATTGCATATTGGCGTGATTGGCACTGGCGAAACTGCTGCAGCTATCGTGATTGCACTGCTGAACGCCCTGCAAGATAGGTCTTTCATTGAGGTGATCAGTCCGTATGGTGTCCTCTACTCGCGGGATGAGGGCTTCGAGGAGAACAGATTGTTTTCAGACCCGGATGGCCGGTTGGCTCGCCTTCGTGGGGGTCATGAGCACGAGTTGAGCTGGTCGAGGCTGACCGAGAACGATAGACGCGAGTTTGTAAGGCGAACGGATCGAGGAGTATTTTCGCTTCATGTGATGGAGGAGGTGAATCGCGCCGAAAACGTGCGTTCCGTGATGGGGACTGCAAGGAGGATGCAGGTTTCTGATGAGAGTATATTCGTCGATATGGAATATGATGGCAAGGTGGAGCGCGATCAGTATGATTATGTCATCGTCGCCATAGGATTTAATCCACTCTGGTTCACAACATTGCTAGACGAGCCGACACGTGAACGCCTGGGCGATACAACGGGATCATTTGAGAGAAGGACGACTGAGCGTGCAATTGGTGAGGACCTGTCTGTTCGGGACTTCGAGCCGCGCCTGCATCTCCCGATGCTTGCTGGGGTTAGTCAGGGTCCAGGATTCCCGAATCTGAGTTGTCTCGGGCTGCTCTCCGATCGCATTTTATCCTCGTATGGGGTGATTGCACAACATGTCTGAAGAGAGAAAGCTCCTCACTAACACTCTGGAAGAGTGCGCTATGGTGAACGTTGGATAAACCTCTTTAAGAAAAAGTGGGGAATACCGCTTGATTGATAGGAGGCGATATACTCCGGCGAGAGAGGCAGTGTATGCTTTTCACACTTTAGGTTTTGAGATGCCATCCCAAAAGTTGTGTAACGATGAGGTGTGAAACAAGGCTTGTGTGAGCAAATACTACAGGCAGAGAACGTCCCTTTGACGTTCTACGTTCAGTCACAAAAGGAGGACGTTATGCCCGTGCATCGTGAGAAGTATGCAGGCCTCAACGTGTTTTGGAAGAGCTTCAATGGGGTGCGCTCTTGGAGCAACCTTTCAAGAAGAGAGCAAGGCCCGTTGTAAAAATCGCGCCTGCTCGCGTTTGTCTAGACAGAGAGGGTGTATCACCCAAGTGGATTCAATGGTAAACACAAGATGAGGAAAACACGATGAAAAAAACGATGAGACTGCTGAGTCTGCTTCTGGGAATGGGCGGTATTGGAATGCTCTTCCTGGCTGGAGCAGTTCACCTCAGTATTCTATGGACTATCGGCTTTGTGATGCTCATTGTCGCTGCTGTTGTCGCTCTCGTGATCGCCTTCATCAAAGGAAACGGGGGTGACAACATTGGTTCCTACCGAATGCCCCGGACATAAGCCATTCGAAGGACACTGTCGGACAGAGGAAAGAGGCCAACAGGAGACAATTACCTCTGCCATTGGCGGCCAGGTGTGATCTCCTTGGAATGCTTGACATGGTGATGCTCGTCTTCCTGTTTCTGTCTTCAGACTTCTGCTCCTTCACGGGAATGCTGGAAGGAACCAATGTTGTCACCCCTCAATCACGCTGGGTCTCTCCTGAGTGAGTCGACGGAGTACATCGCTACACAATAATCGGTATGGTATCAAGCCCTATTCCCTTTCCTGAGGTCTGTTGCTGATCGTCAGGCATGGTATCTTCTCACACACGATCATGAGGATACACGTCTGGATGGAGGACCAGCGGGAGGTGTGCGTGACTCCTCCATCTTTATTGTTCCTCGTTGACGGCACACGTTGTCAATCCAGTTTATGAGACACTGGTATTCATACTAGATCATAGCCATACCCATCCGAGGTGCTATTTACCAGCCGCCTTGGCGGGGACTGTTCTAGCGGGTAATGCTTTCTCACAGTAGGCAACAAAATGCGGGAAGGGCGTGGTGCCAGCCCGCGCTTCGCTGTAGTCCTCTGTCAAAAACTTGAGGTAGCCTTTAATACTGGGATGCTCATAGACGCGGATGAACTGGCGTTTAAAGAAGTTCATTTCCTGCTCTGTCAGTAACTTGTCTGCGTAGACTTCGCAGACGAGGTCCATGAAACGGAGCAAGCGGTTCACTAAACGCTCGTGGGCTGAATATGCTCCGGTCGCTCCATAGACGAACTGACCCTTTTCTAGCAGGAAAAAGGCTTCACCGAAATCAGCATCCCCAAACACCATGAGGTAGAGTTCTTTGAACAACGTGGCCCTGTTTTGCCTCGTGTGACGACGAAGCACCAAGAAAATACTGACGTAGGCCACCATGAGCAGCACGAAGTTGACGAGATCAGCGTACGAGACGATGTTCTGAACCTGGGGCATCCTGCATCTCCTCTCTGGAAAACGCTTCTAAATATCTGCTTACTGAAGCTGTGTGCTCTTTTTGCTTGGTTGTATATAGTATGCTCGAAAATCCACGAAGATACTCTGCACAAATGCTCGGAGGTTTGGGTAGGTATTCCCCTCTCTTGGTCGTGTGTCTTCCAATACCACAAGCTGGAAATATCACGCTCTAGAAGGGCATAAGGTTTCAATAGTAACTTCTGAGTCATCTGTATTTTCTTTGATGTCGTAGAAGTGAGCCTCAAACTCCGAGACTTTTTCACCTCCGTCTCAGTCTGTTCACAGGTTCAACTCAGAAAGACCACGTATACTTATAGACGGTGCATCAAAGAAGAGGCGTTGGCAAACGCTTCCACAAGCGTGCCGTGAGACAGCGAGGAGGACTCTTTCTTGCAGAGGGAGCAACAACACTCTTCTCGTGCTTGGCACGCATCATCCCTCATTGCGCAATGTACGATGTAAAACGTCTTTGTAGAGCAGTATGACGTAGATGAACCAAGATAGGCGTTTCAGCTCCTTTACTTTATAGCAGAAAGTGAGAAGTACTATGTTACCAATGTATATCAAAGTAGGGTTGGTCACTGTCCTCTCGTGTCTCGCGCTCTTGCTCGGGCTCCTCTCTTCCACAAGTGCCTCGGCCCATAGCCTCCAGGCTGCCCACAACCAGACGAGCGTCAGCGTATCTAGAGAGGATCGTTGTTTCAGAATCTTTGTCAGGAGATTCAGTGAATTTGGCGATGAAGACTTCGGGCACCATGGTTTCTTCAGGCACCATGGTTTCTTCAGGATCGTCTGCTTCCACCGCCACCATCACCACCACCATGGGTTTGGTTTCGGGAATGATGACTTCTGAGAGAAGCGACACAGCGCAAATCCTTTATTGCTTCGTTAAAGAAGGCGGCTGGCTGTGGACCAGCCGCCTAGGTGTTCTCATGTTGGCATGTGACGGTGTACGGCATGGCTGGATGGGGCGCCAGCTGCTCAACCTCTTCAGCGAGGCGGGGCTAAGCGACATCGTCGTCAATGGCAATGTGTTATCATTAGACTGTGCCTATGTTTGCTGAAAAAGACGGGATGCGGGGCTGACCACAAGAGACAGGCAGCGAGGCGTTCCTGCCGACCTTCTCGATGGGAGACCGAAAGACCATGAATCGCTGGCTCTATTTGCTCTTACTCGCGGCCCCGGCTGCCGTTCTCGCCAAGTCCTTGCATGCGTCGCCGTTGGCCACCTTTGTGCTCGCGGCGCTGGGACTCGTCCCGCTCGCAGGGTTGATCGGCCTCGCCACTGAGGTGCTGGCGGCGCGCCTGGGGCCTGGCATCGGCGGTCTGCTCAACGCGACCTTCGGCAACGCTGCGGAGATCATCATCGGCCTGACCGCGCTGGCCGCAGGTCTGCCGGAGGTGGTGCGGGCCTCGCTGGCCGGGTCCATCATCGGCAACGCGTTGCTCGTGCTGGGCACGGCGATGCTTGTGGGTGGGTGGCGCTACCGGCAGCAACGGTTTAGTCGCCGCGTGGCGGGCCAGTATGCGGCCATGCTCACCCTGGCAGTGATCGGCATGGCAATCCCATCGCTGCTAGCAACGGTCGGCGAGAGCACACGCCCCGGAGCGGACGTGGTGCGCGGCAGCCAATTGCATCAGCTCAGCATTGGGGTAGCCATCATCCTGCTGCTGTGCTACGCGGCCTACATCGCCTACTCGGTCTTCGGCGTGCACGCATCCCGCGACGACCTGCTCACTAGCTCAGCCTCCATCTCGGGTGACGAGGCGCGCGCGCCACATGACCCTGCCCACGCGTCGGCGCTTGCAGGGGAAACCGCCACACAGCGGCGGAAAGCTTCCACCGGTCCACTCGCAACACTTGCCACCTGGTGGAGGACTACGCTCTGGCTTCCGATCGTCGTGCTAGCCAGCGTGACGGCAGTCACTGCGGTCATGAGTGAGGTGCTGGTGAGCACCATCGAGCCACTGACCCACCAGGTCGGGCTGAGTCCTTTTTTTGTCGGTCTCATCATTCTGCCGATTGTGGGCAACGCTGCTGAGCACTACTCCGCCATCACCTCGGCCGCTCGCAATCACATGGAGATCTCGATGGCCATTACCGCTGGCTCGTCGATCCAGATCGCCCTGCTGGCCGCGCCCATCCTGGTACTCGCGGGCCCACTCATCGGTGTGCCGCTCGACCTCAACTTCTCGCTGCTGGAAGTGGCAATGTTTGGCCTGGTGACTGGACTCTACGCGCTCATCAGCCTGGACGGGGAATCCACCTGGCTCGAAGGACTCCTCCTGTGCGCCTTCTACCTGATCCTGGCGGTCGGCACCTTCTTTCCACCGGCTTAGCAGGGGAAAGATTTTATTGCAATGATCATGCCCCAGGCGCGCTCGCTTCACATAGGCAGCGTAAACACGAAGCGAGCACCACCCGTCGGCACATTCTCAGCCCAAATCGTTCCCCTGTGGGCTTCGATGATTGCGCGCACAATCGCCAAGCCCAAACCACTGCCGCCGGTGGCTTTCTGCCGCGAGGCATCGACACGGTAGAAACGATCAAAGACACGCGGCAATGCCTCCTCAGGAATACCTTCGCCCGTATCGGTCACAGATACTCGTACCATTTTAGCAGATTGGGCCGCGTTAATGGTTACAGTCCCACCCGCTGGCGTGTGGCGCAGCGCATTGTCGCAAAGGTTGGTGAACACACGTGTCATCATATCGGCATCGAGCGGCATACGGGGAAGGTTATAGACAATACCGTTGCGCGGCTCCACGTTGGCACGCTCAAACTCGGTAGCCAGCACTGCCAGCACTTCGTCCACCAGAGTGGCCAGGCGGACGGGCGTGCGTTGGGGCTGGAGAGCACCGGCCTCCATTTTTGCCATCAAGTGCAGGTCTCTCACCAAGCGGCGCAGGCGCAGCGTCTCGCGCACAATGATGTGCCCAGTCGCCTCATAGTCTTCACGACTCTGGTTCACACCATCAACCAGTGACTCACCCAGGCCAGCAATGGCCGTTAAGGGGGTTGCCAGGTCATGCGTGATATTCATAATCAGCTCGCGCCGCCAGAGTTCTTGCCGGTGGAGTTCATTCACGTCATACTCAAGGCGCGCTGCCATCTCATTAAAGGTCCTGGCAAGCTCTCCCAGTTCGCCCGGCGCCTCTGTCTGGACTCGTGCGCTGTAGTCTCTGGAGGCAAGCACACGGGCCGCGTTCGTCAACTTCGCCAGGGGACGGGTAATCGTGCGCGAGAAGAGGATGGCTGCCAGGGCTGCCAGCACCGCTACTATCAGCGAGGCAATCAACACAAACTGACTTGTCGTCGTTAAAAATGGCGGTATGTTATTTGCTAATACTGAACGCGGCACCATGATCAGCACCCCGATAACAGCACCGTCACTCTGTCCGTTCACTCGAATGGGCAAGACCTCGAATGGTCGCAGAGCAGCAAGACCGCCTATACCTAGATCATCAGTAGTAGCAATGCCTTGTTGTGCTTGGAAAACATCAATGCGAATCTTGCCAAGTGCACCCCTGGGCAGCCCTGCAAATGTACCCCGTTGCAATAGCGTGTTGGAGTAAACACGTTGATTGAAGCGATTAAGCACAATTACTAGATAGCCCTGGTTCTGGGTTCGCTGGCTCTTTACTAATATAGCAGGTAAGGAGGCCACGGCAGCATCATGTAGATTGTTGCTTAACGTATAGTTCATGCCAATCTGCTGGGCACTGTCAGTGGCGATCATATTAAGTCGATCACTCTGGTCGACGCCATAGTAGTAGGCAAACGAGAGTATCGCTGTCAATGCCAACAGCGTTATCGCTGACAATACCACCAGCATCGATTCCAATGCCAACCGCCAGCGTATACTTTGCCACCAACGTATGCGCGTATGCGCATGCCCTTTTCCTCACGCATAAATGGCGGTGAACCGGCGTAGCTCATCCTGGCACCCGCAAGGGGCGCCAGTACATCTTTATCGCGGCTGCGGGGTGGGGTGGGCTCTGGCCCAACCGACTGTGTCTGCATCCCTTTATTCATTTCCGTTATCGCGTCCGGGTCGCTGTGTCAAATTTGTAGCCTACGCGCCATACCGTCTTAATGTAGCGCTGCTCTGCATTAGCCTCTATTTTTTTACGCAGTGCACTAATGTGTACATCAATTGTATGGCCGTCGCCAAGATAGTCATACCCCCACACTTTATTCATGAGAATCTCGCGTGTGAATACTCGATTAGGCGATTGCGCCAGCAGGGCTAGCAGGTCAAACTCCGTTGGCGTGAGCAACACTTCGGCACCATTTACCTCGACACGCCGTGCCGGTAGATCGATGCTGAGACCGGGGAAACGCAGCACAGCTTTTTCAGCCTGAGCGGTGGAATCCGAGCCTGCCTGCGACCGAGCCGCTGCGCGGTCTTCTGTGCGTCTCAAGATGGCTCGCACCCTACTCAACAGCTCACGTGGGCTGAATGGCTTCACCAGGTAGTCATCTGCTCCCAGGTCCAGGCCGCTGACGCGGTCCTCCAGGTCACCACGTGCAGTCAGCATCAGGATGGGCGTTTTTGACCAGGAGCGAATGCGGCGACAGACTTCAAAACCATCGATGGCCGGCAGCATGATATCTAATATGACAAGGTCGGGGTGTTCCCGTGCATGCAGTGCCAGACCGTCTGCGCCATCGTACGCGGCGGTAACGTCATAGCCTGCATCTCTCAAGTAGAGCTTGAGCAGGTGGACGATACCTTCTTCATCCTCAATGACGAGTATTTTCTGGGACATATATAACGTCTACCGTTTGCCTGGCAAAGGGCGTGATGAATCACGCCCGTACGAATCACGCCCGCCTGCCACCGTCATTGACAATAGTACCACACATTGCTGCTGAAAAACACTGCTCTTCCCACACATCGTCAAATCTTGAGCAAATCTTGAAGGTTTTCACATGTATTTCTCATCTTTCTGATTTAGAATATGAATGTCACCTGAATCGGCTGCTGAACCATCAATTTGACAGCTTGTTCGGTTTCGCTTCTCCCTTCCTCCTTCCCCAACAGAGCGGGGTGGAACGGTTTCAGACCGTCCCACCCCGCTCTGTTCTGTCTTCTGCGTTTCCTTAAGGCGATGCCAGTGTTCATGAATTGCATAGAGCATTCGGTATCAACTATTCAGGAAGAAGCGGGGGTCCACGGGGCGGCAGCCTCCTTGCGGAGCGCGAGATGTCCTCGCTCCCTCCTCTCTCCCTGCCGCCGAAGGCGGCACACGGGGACTTTGCAACTGCCCTGATACACCCTGAGCAATGATTGCGATTTCTGCCGCTATGGTTTATAGTTAGGTTACACCCATATAGTTGAGAAAGAGTACACCCTGATCCGCCTAGTATTCCAACGAGACTTCGCACCTGTCATGCTGAGCGCACGCGAAGCATCTTCTCGGCTTTCTCTCCGCGCAGAGACCCTTCGCTGCGCTCAGGGTGACAGATTGCCATCCCTTGTGCTCAGGCCATGCGCCACACCTGTCTCGTTGGAATACTAGAATGTGCTCATGGTGACAACTCCCCACGCATAAATGCGGGGGCTTCTCAGGCAACGCTGCACCCATCGGTGTACGTTAACACCTGACGGCTGTGCCCCAGCCGTGCAAGTTTTAGGATGTTCTGGGCGGCGTTGACATCTCGATCCTCAACGTAGCCACAGCAAGGACAGATATGCGTACGCACAGACAGAGACTTTTGGACGATCTCACCACACCTGAAACATTTCTGCGAAGTGTAGCGGGGGTTCACTCGAATGACCTCATGTCCAGCACTCTCAGCCTTGGCAGTGAGTATATCGAGGAACGCGCCCCAGGAGGCGTCCATGATGGATTTGGCGAGATGATGGTTTTTGACCATGCCGTCAATGTTCAGGTTCTCGACGGCAATATGCTGATACTGTTCAGTATACTGTTTGGCGACCTTGAAATGAAAGTCACGGCGTTGCCGTTTGATCTTCAGATGCGTTTGGGCTGTACCCCTAGCAGCTTTCTTACGGCGTTTGCTGCCTTTCTTGCGGCGTGCTATCCTACGTTGCTTGCGTCTCAAAGTGGCTTGACTCTTACGAAAGTAGCGTGGGTTCTCGACTGTGCGGCCTTGGCTATCCGTCAGGAACGATTTCAACCCTACGTCGATGCCAATATCAGGATGAGTACAGGCAGATGGGCTATGTTGAGTCTGTGGGTCTGTTTCACACACGATGAGAGCATACCAATGCCCATCGGCACGCAAAACGAGATGGGCTGTCTTTGGGGTGCCTTCGATGGGACGATGCAACTTGATCTTGATGGAGCCACCCAACTTCTTGGGAAGATGCAGATGCTTCCCATCAGGCTCAAGCGAGAAATCCGTTTTGTGTTGCCGCAGTTGGATAGAGTGCCAGCGATTGGGCTTTTTGAAACGCGGGAAGCCTACAGCAGGGATATTGTTTTCTTTAGCGGCAAGGAAACGCTTGAGGGCTTTGGAGAGCCGGTCAGAGAGCATCTGCACGCAAGAGGCAGGAACAGCCTCACCGCCTCTTCCCTTAAAGGCAACATTCAAGTTATACTTGGAAGGAAAGGTCCCATCTTGCTCATACTGCTCTTTCACGGCTGCCAGCATGTCATTGTAGATATGGCGCGTTTCGATGAGACACTGCATGAGCAGATGAGATTGTGCTTTCTTCGGATAGAGACGATACTCAAACGTTCTCA
>WNEZ01012889.1_pt1 | contig 12829 bp, 12 predicted proteins | sample 5400521 | NCBI WGS metagenome assembly WNEZ01 (sample SAMN13153339, study PRJNA577476) | soil metagenome | isolation source: 120 cm saprolite under Douglas fir tree site 2 hole 1 replicate 1 | place: USA:California | collected 2015-04-18 | reverse complement strand
TCATCAACTATGGTAAAAAGAGTGGTGAGAACTGTGGCTTTCTCAAGCATCTGTAGTGCGCTCCTTGTTTGTCTTTGTGTTTACAAACTACAGCGTACTACCGTTCTCTTTCTCTGTCACCAACTAGCACAAAGCGTATATATACATTTCTATTATACCACACCGGTCCCGGTTGCTTTTTGTGCTACAATTAGCTCCAGGAACACTCGATGATACCTGTCGCGTCACACCGCATCAATTCAAGAAGGAAACAGTATGCCTCGTATACAATTTGGTTTGTCTCTACCTTCACCTCGCAGAATGTCACGCCAGGACTATCTCGCTAGCGTACAAAAGAGCCTGGAACTTGTCACCGGACATTGCGACTCAGTCTGGTTTACCGACCACCTCCAGTATGACGATGCACCGATACTGGAAGGCTGGACGATACTCACCTACCTGGCGGCCCTTCATCCACAATTTACTTTTGGCCACGTCGTATTGTGCCAATCCTTCCGCAATCCAGCCTTGCTGGCCAAGATGGCCGCAACCTTTCAGTACATGAGCAGCGGCCGCTTCATCCTGGGCATCGGTGCTGGATGGAAGGAAGATGAGTACAGAGCCTACGGGTATGATTTCCCGTCCGCCAGTACTCGTGTGGAAGAACTGGAAGAAACGCTCCAGATCGTCAAAGCCATGTGGCGTGATGAACGTGCGACGGTGCAAGGCAAGCACTACCAGGTTGTTGACGCTTACTGCGAACCCAAACCAGAGCCAATACCCACGATTATGGTTGGTAGCTTCAAGCCACGCATGCTGCATTTGACCGCACGGCATGCCGATTGGTGGAATGTCTCCTGGACACCCATTGCCGCTTACCGCGAGCTGGTTGCAGAATGCGAACGTGCCTGTGCCTATGTTGGTCGCGATCCGTCTACGCTGCGCCGCACCTGGTTCGGTGGCTGCCTGTGTGCTCCCACCGAAGCTGCTGTGGAGGCGATCAACAGGCAGCATGTCCAGGCAGGCCCTAATTTCATTGGCACTCCTGCGCAGGTCGTAGAACAGATGCGCCCGTTTATCGATCTTGGTGTCGATTACTTCATGCTCACTAACCAGGGGTTTCCCGACCAGACGACGCTCGAGATGCTGAACAATGAGGTGATACCGATGCTGAACAGCTGAATAGACTATCCTTCCTTCCTACCTTACTTTTTATTTGACGGCACAGTCGCAACACCTTCGAGGTCAGCGGCGCGTTTGAGTGCACGAGACTGCAATATTCTGACGTTTCCTTCCGTCAAACCCAATCTTCTAGCCGTATCTCGTACCGAAAGGCTGAGCAGAAAACGGCAATTTAATACCTCCCGGTAATGCTGCGGTAGTGCCTGCAGAATACGCTGAACGCGCTCTGCTGGCTTGCTGTTTACCCCAAATGAGTCGTCTTCAACCGGACCTTCCCAGCCAGCTTCTAACAATCCTTCCAGTGAGCTAGTTGTGACCCGATAGTGGGCACGCCAGTGGTCAGCAATGGTGGTACGTGCCACTTGAAACAGCCATTTACGCACACTTTGTGCCTCTCGCTCGTAATTGAGCCCACGCACGGCCTTGAGAAAAATTTGCGACGTCAGGTCCTCGGCCTCTTCCCGGTTTCCCATCTTGCTATAGACATAGCGATAGATCAGGCCAAGATTCTCGCGATAAAATGCCTGGACCCTCTGCGTATCCAGGGTCGCTTGTTCCGTAGCTAAACAGGTAGTGTGTATCACCGCCATTGCCTCCTTCCCAACCTCAGCTTATGGTGTTGTGACTTCGCCTTAGAAGATAAACTACTCAATCACCTGCAAATAGTGCAGGGCCTGCTCATCCATGGTGGAAGTATAACCGCGAGGGGTTGTTTATAGCATCGGAAGAAATTCTATATGTGCGAGATCTTTTGCAATAGCAAGGATTACCTGGTATGCGAAGAAATACCCATGCTGGTGACCTTACCAGGGTTTCAGGCCACCTGCTGACGGTGCTCTTCAAGAATGGGACAAGGCTTGCGGGAACAGGGAGTGAAGCTTTTTGGCAATCGGCACACCTAGACTGAGAAGATGGTACAATGCGGTCACGATGTTGATCATGTAGGGGTAGAAGTAGCGAAGCTGTCATATACCGCATACAGCAGCGGCTTGGTCTGGCAATTCCGATCGACCTGATACAGGCCAAACCGAATGATGTGCTGAGTAATAGGGGGATAAGGAGGGATAACCCATGAATGTACACGAGGAGCTGACGCTCGCGCCCTGTCCGTATTGCCAGGGCATGCATCAGGCTGGCACAAGTGAGCAATGCCCCTTGAACCCGAACAGGGGAGAGCAGAGTAAGACCGTAACCAACGGGTATGCTACACTATAGTGGCACACGTAATGCGCGGCCCTGCTTCTCACCACACGTACAGAACAGCTCGTGCTTTCAGCAGAGACGACGCTTGCACTGCTTGAAATGCTCTATCAGCACAGAGACGAGATGATAGAGGCTGCACATGCGCTGTAAGACGCAGGGAGTAGACAGGACATGAAAGAACACATACTATCAGGGACCGCAAAGGGACACACGGTAACATTGAATGTCAATGAGCAAAGAGGTATCACGCTTGCAGAAATAACCTCACTTGAATTGAGCGACCATGATGTACTTACGGTGATTGCGTTTTTACGTGGGGTGAGTGCAAGGCATGAGCATCCTGCACGCCACGAAAAAGAGGATGACCGCTTACAGCTGTACTACACGGTTGAAAACGGTCTCAACCAGGTGACAATTAGTCGCGGTGGACCAATCAAGATTGAGTTAGCGCTCGCTACGGCATTGCGCTTGCTGCACACACTTGAGGAAGAGTACAAGGATGAAATCAGGTAGCAGGGTCAGAGCGTCTACCGCGTAGCAACGTCGCCACAATGACCGTAGGACCGTCTGAACGGCGCGAGAGCATATACTTAGGTATTCGTCCCGGACGTAAGCCGCTCATCGGACCCTACAAAGACTATCTCGTCCAACGATGGAATGAGGGATGTCGAAATGGGCAGCAGATGTATTGTGAAATCAAAGACCAGGGTTATCCAGGCTCAGATCAAGCCATTGTGCGGTTCATTGCTCAGTTTCGGAAAGGCAAAGACCAGGCGAGAACGTTCAAGCAGGTAGACCTCTCGAAAGAGACGGCCTTCCAAGTTCCACCCAAACGTTTTCCAACGGCTCTGCAAATTTCCCATTGGATGACCTCTACGAAAGAGCAGCGCCTCGACTGGCAAAATGACTATCTCACGCGGCTTTGCCAAGTGGACCTGCTAATTGCCCAAACCTTTAAGCTGATCCAAGGTTTCACAACGATGCTTCGTGAGCAGCGAGGGGAACAGCTTGACGAGTGGCTCAAACAAGTCGACGGGCAAGGCGTTCCTGAACTGATGAGCTTTTCCCAAGGATGGGATAGGGCAACGATTGATACAAAAGTGAGCCATTTGGCAGAACTTGAGCTTGTCCGCATTCTGCTATCGCACCTAACGTGCAAAAACGAGAGAGATTGACTCGTACTCAAGACCGTATCTTCGTCGCAAATTGGCGAGTTACCGCACCTAATGGGCGATTAGGCGCGATATCTACCTCTCAAAATTCATGCTATATTAAATGGCCCATTTTTGCGCGAATCCTTGTCTTACCTCCTGTTCGCTTAAACGAGGCTCTTGTTGTTGACGATTGAAAATCTGGTAGCGTAAGTTATAGAGGTAGGTCAGCAATCCGGCGGCTTCCTGGGAGTTAAGTACAAGCTGAGTATCTGCCCAAACAAGCCAGAGCGTGCACTCATGAAGGTCGTATTCCGCAGTAATGCGTCCAAATTGCTGAGCCTCTGTGTAGCGGGGCGGTTCCATGCTGTTGTCCTTTAGCGGAACCCTCCTTCCGCTTGAACTATTTTTCGCACCCATTTGAATTAAAGTTGTCTCATTAAAAGTGTACCATTCTTGGGTTTGTATACTCAAGAAGACCGCAAAGAACTCAGCAGCAGTTTACTACTGAGTTCCTCGCCTCTCAGAGGCAAAGGGCTAGAGAGGGTTTACTAACTAGCCTGGCCTGGCGATGGGAAGACCGAGTTGTTGCATAAAGCTAAGCGCATCGTAGTATTGGTGAAGACTGACAAACTTGCCATTCTTGATGCCACGCACATCGCAGAGCCGAAATTCGACCTTGCGCCCCGTTGCTGGAATATCGCCAGCAGGACCGTGGAGTGTCCCAGTGTGGGTACCGCGACCAATAAACTCAATGACCGCCTGATCCTCTGTAGCGAACAGGTTGGTAATTTCTGTCCTGCTGTCAGGGAAGGCTTCTGCCCAACCGAGAAGGAACTGCTTGTACCCGTCATGGCCACGAAGGGTCATTCCAAACGGGACGAGGAAGACCTCGCAGTCCTGTGCGATAGCAGCAAGAGACTTGTCGAGCCAGGCGGGGTCCGACTGGTGGTCATTGTACAGGTCGTAGGCCATTCGAGTCATAGCCTTGTTTACGTCTGTTGACTTGTTTACGTCTGTTACCATAGAAAATGTTCCCTTTCGGTGTGGTAAGTCAGGTTGTTCGTGCGGTCTCTGGAATTCCAGATCATCGTTGTCGTCTCCCTGGCTCCTCGTCAATCGACAGAGGGGATGTTGAGTGGCATTACTGGAGAACACAGAAGCAGGGAAGTGCCGAAGCTGTTCCTGTTGGAAGCAAGAGAGTGGTGATTTCTCTTATTCTTATTTATATTATACCACAATATTTAATATTTGTCAAATACATAAAAAATGTATTTTCATTTATGATAAACTTACAGGTGAACGAGGCTTTTCCGTGATTTTCCTCCGGAAGCGACCAACAGGCCTGTAAGTACCCTGGGCATGTTACACAAGTTTTCGATGTCGCTCCGAATCGCGCCGTTCGATGGCGTCAACAACAGATTTCTTGATGCGGTATCGTGTGCATCTGCCCTCGTGGATCGTCTCAGCTTCCAACGCTCCGGAGTGGATCTACCGCCTCACTGCTACTTCTCCCCATCTTAGCAAATTTGTTTGTTGAATTACTTTATTGCAGCCCACATTCCGCAGTTGGGCAACAACTTTTTCAGAATATTGTGGCTCGCCAGTAGAGTAGGGATTTTAAGCACGAAATACATGTATTGCCTAACCTATGTGACGAGCTTTGCGAAGTTCTGTTCCATTTTTACGTTTCTCCACGATTTTTATAGAGCGATAAAACGAGTAGAAGATGCAATAGATAATAATCAAAATAGCGTTGTCCGAAACTGCGGAATGTGGGTTGCAGAGTCATCGTTGTACTAATCATCACTGGGACAAGGAATGCCTCCTTTATGCCGAGAAGGACACGCTTTGTCCCAGTCTTGATCCGCAAAGGTGAGAGTGGCCTGAAACCCTGCTTACCCATCGATCACCTGGACACGAGGCCACTTTTCCGTGATCCGTTTGGTTTGCAATCGTTGGTGGAACATCTCACGAGTTACCCTGCGTGGATTGCGGCGCAAAACCATCCCAAATAGATCGGCCAGGCCACAGGGAGCTACCACATGCAATTCGTCATCGGCGAGGAGGCGCACGGCAACGCTCGTTGCCGTCTCAGGCCAGGTGCTCACGGCTTCCTCGCTGGAACGGAAAGGAGGCACAGGTAAACCGAAGACATCCTCATACCACAGATGCACAGCAGCCTGATTCGTGGCCTCCCAGGGGACATCCGCCAGGAGTGCGGCAAGCTGCTCATGAACTTCTTGGTCTCGTTCGGGCCTGAGATCGCTCGCGTCGAAAAAGATCACATCCACGTCAGCAATCGGTGTGGGTTCCCGGAACTCATGTAAGTGATCCCAAACCAGATTACGAATGATGCCTGCACCGACCAGCCAGTCCGGCGGATTGCAGTATCGGACTGTCTCCAGCACGTGCATGAACGAGGGATTGGAGCGGATTAACCGGATAAGTTCCTGTACGTACTCCTCTTCATAACATATACTCATTTTTAGCCCTTGTACGTCAAGACCCTCCCCCACAGGCTCTTCGTCCCCCAAATGCCAGCGCGGAGACACTCAAGCTGCACAATCTGACTATGATCCACAAACAGGTTCACCTCTGCACCATAGTTCTTGATGTACCAGGCAAAGACCTCAGGGTCCGCGGCCTCGAACATCACCTTCTCCAACCCCAACGAGCCAATGATTTTGGCTACCGCGTCGGTTCGCCACGTCTTCACGTTCTCAGTGATGCCCTCGGACTCGATCATAATCATATAAGCCCCAGCATCCAGGAAACGCCTGGCCTGCCCGATGGCCCATTCTACGTCACGGGTGCCCTCGGCCTCCAGTTCCTCTGCGGCAGTGGCTCCCCCGGCACCGAACTGGATACCTACTTCTGGCTTGGCTTTGAGGCCGACCTGTTGCACCTTCTCCACTAGGCGCAGCCAGTCATCAACAGGGATGGTGATAAACCCGCTGGAGATTTCGAGTATATCGAACCCTAGATCGTGACACTCCTGGATGTAGCGATTCACCGCCTCGGGCCCTTGTGTGAGCACATGCTCGATGAACCCCCCAGTCGAAACCAGCACATTGTAGCGATGGGCAAGGTCGATGATCTCTCTGAGGGCTTTCAGGGGCATCAGCGTGAAAGACCCGCCAGCGAACTTGAGGGAGTCCACATTTTCGGCCATCGTCTCCAGAACGTCTTCCAGGTAGCGTTTGCCCATCGGGGTATAGTAAGGGCCGCGGATCTCGGTGATACCTCGCTTGCGTGGTTTGCTTTCACGCTGATTCGTTCGCAAGTATGTGAATCCGCGCTCGGCGTCGCTCATGGTTATCCTCTCTTTCGTTGACGGGCATCCGCGAGGGATGTCCCTAAAAGTTCAGTCAATTGCTGCACTTCAATAATTTCCAGGTGTACTACTGCCTCGACAATAGCCTGGCGCAGTTCCCTGTCGGTGTAGGGTGTCGCCAGTGACGCGAACTTCGCCTCGGCCTTTTCCCACGACAGAGGGCGGGTGTAAAATCCCTCGTAGTCCCGCTTCTCGATGCTAAGCACCTGGCCACCTTTGAGGAAAACGCGAATGCGACAGGGCATCTCCTGGGGGAAGCGTTTGCTCAAGGCTTCATCGGGCCGGACCGTGACCTTGCGCAGCAGGGTTTGCACATCATCACGCAGAATGCGCTGCGGCGTATACTGTGCCGGGGTCACTTCCCCGTCCAGCAGAGCGACAGCGACCATGTAGGGTAGACTGTGATCAGCCTCTTCTTTGGTGCTTACCACGTGCTTGTCCCCCTCCTCGCCTCCACCGATAATGTTATAAGATACAGCAAAAATGTCGATCTCGATACGCTCAATCGCCTCTGGGCGCACATGGTGGGCTTGCTTCAATTCCAGAATGCCCTCCAGGGCTGACTGGGAGTGGAACTCGGCGTTGTATTTCTTGACGCTCGTGCGGCGGACGGCCTCGAGATTCTCCTGCTGCCAGTCAAGCTCAAAATGTCCGGCGATGCTTTCCATGAAGCCTTTGTTGCCCTCGAACACCTCAAGCGGACCCGTGATCCCACGCATGGCGAGGAAGGTTGCATGCGTAGCACCAAAGGCGGTGTCGGGGTAGGCCAGGCCTTTCCAGTTGGAGAGCCTGCCAGTACGCGTGACGCGCAGCGCATTGTACGCGGTGCCGCTAATGGCAACGGCATTGGCTGTGCGCTCCTGGTCGAGCCCAAGCGCCTTAGCCACTCCGGCTGCTACTGCATAGGCCCCCTGTGTGGTGTGATCGAAGCCATTGGCGCGCACCGGGGCGACATCTGAGAGCCGGCATTGGACCTGGTAGGCTACTGCCAGGGCGGTCAAGAACTGTTTGCCACTGCTCTTGGCATATTCGGTTGCAGCCAGCACGGCTCCCAGGTTGTCGCTGGGATGGCAGGTTTCTCCTGGAGCAAGGTAGCTATCATTGAAGTCCAGGTAGCGAACCAGGGCTGCGTTATAAAGGGCCGCCCGGTCAGGAGCTGTCTTGCCGCCGCCTATCAGGGTCGCGAGTGGTTTGCCCCCGAAGTCCTCGAGCTGGGCGCGGAGCATGCCGATGGGTGGACCTTCAAGGGCTCCGATGGCGCAGCCCAGGGCGTCTAACACTCGTATTTTGAGTTGCTGGCGTGCTTCCTGCGAAAGGTCTTCATACCTGGTTCGTACTACGAAGGCTGCAAGCTGTTCAACCTGGGTCATTTCTGCCTCCTTTGGCTTTACTTCCCGCAGTTGGTCTTATTGCTACATTCTATGTTCCCGGTCGGCCTATAGCAAACTGAGCGTTATGGTTGTTCAGGAGGATGATGCAGTGAGTCATCTTTCATTTCTTTGTCACCCCTTTCCCTTTCAGAGTATTGAGTTATGGATAATCACCAGCAAATCAGCAACGAGTCTCTATCTTTGCAAACACCGATCCTCCTGATCGTATCCACATTCTCCATCCTGACCAGGGAGCTGATGGGTCACAACGACAATATGTTGCAACTCTGTTGCATTTTGCGACACAATTTTTCCAAACTGCTCAGGTAACTTGCTTGTGCCGCCTGCGGCCAATACCATTAAAATACGTGTAACGCCAAGCTCAAAGCGGGGGTTCAGGGCAAGTGCCCTCGGCGATGCTTCGCAGCGCAAGGGTCGCCCCTACCATACGACGAATCGGCCGGCTTCGCCGTTGTATGGTAGGGGTTGGGCTCGCCCCCACCCTGGAGATCAACCCCCGATTTGTAGTAGAATCTGGATTCTTAACCACAATTGATTTCGTTCCATCCCGCGCCAGATGCCGATCCACAGGTGGGTCACCGTGCAAATACCGAGCATTTTGCACGCTATTTTTTTTGGTTCCTCCCCTTTCGACTGCTTCTTCGCAGCCTGCTTGCTATATCTCCTGAGAGAGTGCGGGTTCTCGTCAAGATTGTGCAACTGTCGTCAGCTCCTTTCACTTCATCGATGCCGAAGACCCTGCTATGTAGCTTTTCTTTTTGATAGTGTAGCGTATAACACCAAGCTCAAGTTGGGTGATTCTAACTCATCCTTATGAGCGTGGATTCTTCTTATGTAAGTGGTATTGGCCGCCTGCGGCGGCAGGTGAGGAAAAAGGAAGAGGTCATGAGCTTGCAGCATACCCTGTTCATGAAGTGTATTATCCTCCTTTTCGGGTAATAGAGGAGCATTTTCAGAAGTATCCCGCCCGGCAATCCGCCCCCGTCGCGACGGAAGGCACCTACTTAATAGTATGCACACTGCGGCAAGGATTCAATCCGATCCAGGGAGAATTATGGTATTCGGGAGAATGAGGAAATACCTGCTTGCTGGACTACGACTTGGGGAAACAGCTCAGGTCATGAGGATCGGAAACTATACATAGTATCCCTTCATTGTGCTCAACGGCGAGACAGACTTAGCGGTCGTGCGCGAAGGAGATGGCAAAATTCAGCTTTGCAAACGTTGTATTGTGTGAATAGTCTTGTGGCCAGAACTACTACGATAAGCAAAAGATCTGGGTAATCACCAAAGGCTTGCACTTGACGTGCAGGATGATGTCCTCTACAATACCGGTGGGCTGAGCAGAAGAGCGATTGACCTGAAAGTAGCGTTTTGGTTCCTCCTGGAAGCAGTGGAGGTTACAGATGGCAGACCGTATTGGCCAGCAATTTGGCAACTACCGGCTCGTGTCCCTGCTGGGACAGGGCGGCTATGCAGAGGTATATCTGGGCCAGCATGTGCGGCTGGATCTGCAAGCGGCCATCAAGGTGCTGCACACCCACCTGACCGGCCAGGAAGCCGAGCACTTCCAGCAGGAAGCCCAGACCATTGCGAAGCTGACTCACCCGTCCATTGTGCGCATCTTCGATTTTGATGTACAGGATGGAATGCCCTTTCTGGTCATGGACTATGCCCCCAATGGCTCCTTGCGTCGGCGCCATCCCAAAGGCAGCGTACTGCCCTTGCCTCAGATCGTCTCGTATGTCAAGCAGGTGGCAGCGGCCTTGCAGTATGCCCACGAGCGCAAGTTCATCCACCGCGATGTCAAGCCGGAAAATATGCTGCTGGGACGGCAGCAGGAGGTGCTGCTTTCTGATTTTGGGCTGGCAGCCCTGGCGCACAGCAGCGGTTCACTGAGCACGCAGGAGGCGGTGGGCACCCTGCCGTATATGGCCCCTGAGCAGATCGAAGGCCACCCCCGTGCGGCCAGTGACCAATATGCGCTGGGGGTGGTGGTCTACGAATGGCTCTGTGGAGTGCGTCCCTTTGAAGGCTCGATGACCGAGGTGATGGTCCAGCATTTGACGATGCCGCCGCCACCGCTGCACGAGCGAATGCTCACCATCCCAGTAGAGGTCGAGCAGATCGTGCTGCGGGCGCTGACCAAAGACCCCAAAGAACGCTTTGTCTCGGTGCAGGACTTTGCCACTACCTTGGAGCAGGTCAGCCAACTCGCCCCGGCCAATCTTGTGCAGCTTCCTTCCGAGCAGCCTTCTCCAGGTCCGGCTGCCGCGACCATCTATGCCACAGTGGCCGTTTCGCCCGGTCAACTGGGAGACCCCACAGAGGTCGACTCAGCAGCCGATCAGCTCGCCGTGCCAACGCCCAGTCAACTGGGCGAACCCACGGAGGCGACCCCGTCTGCTGATGTGCCAAGGGAGGTACTTGAGCCGACTGTGTTACCGGTCTCCTCGGCACCACCTGACCTCACCACCCCACCCAGCCAGGCTGCGGCTATGACCGCTGTCCTGCCCTCTCCCCTGCAGCCAACTCTCCCCATCCGGCAAAGGATCAGGTGCCTGTCGAGGACCAGCTCATTGCTGCTCGTTGGACTGGTGGTCGTGGTCATCGCAGCAGGAGTACTGGGCAGCCTCAGCCTACTCGCTCACTTCGGGGTGCTCGGCGCACGCAGCGGTCCCCCCACTCCCACGGTGGTCCGGGGAGGTACCTGGACGTACGGCTTACCTGGAGATGTCCAGTCGCTCATTCCCAATGGCACGACCTTCACGCTCCCTGCTGCGATTGCGATGGATCAAGCGCTGTACCTGCCGCTCTTCTACGGAGATCCGCAAGGCGTGATTCAAGCTGGCGCTGCGACCGAGGTGCCCACGGTGCAGAATGGAGGCGTGAGCCCCGATGCGACCACCTGGACGTTCCACCTGCGACCGCACCTGGTGTGGTCGGATGGGCAGCCCTACGATGCGCGCGACGTGGATTTCACCTGGAAGCTGTGGGCCAATCCCAAGTTCGGGGCCGTCCTAACCCAGGGGCTGCACCTGATCAGCCGGGCAGAGGTCTCGGCGGACCACCTCTCGATCACCTTCCACCTCAAGCAAGCCTATGTTCCCTTCGCCTCACTGTGGATGGATGGCGAATTTGCCCCGCTGCCAGTACATCATTTCAGCGCGATGGCTCCCGAGGCCATCGTGAAGTCGTCCGACAATCTGAACCCCAAGGTGACGAGCGGTCCCTTCATGATGCGTGAGAGCGTGCCTGGCAACCACTACACCGTGGTACGTAACCCCAGGTACTACCGCGCCAGCGAAGGGCTGCCCTACCTGGACAAGGTCGTTTTCACCGTCGTCGATAGTTATGACCTCGGTCTCAAGGAGAATCAGGCAGGCTCCCTCGATGCCGGCGGCATATTTGTGGATATCCGGAATTATAAGGTGTATCAGCACCTCAAGGACTATACGCTCGTCATTCCTCCCATACAGAGCAGCTTCGAGGCGCTGTACTTCAACTTTCACAACACGGTGCTGGCCAGCCACCTGGAAGTGCGCCAGGCGATGGCCATGGCGGTGGATCAGCAGGCCATCATCGCTGGAGCGCTCCAGGGGCTCGGCAGTCCGCTGTGCACCGACCATCCCTCGGCCTATCATCCGGGCTATGAGCCCATGGCCCCCTGCCCGCTGTTTGACCTGGCGGCGGCCAATAAACTGCTCGATGACTACGGCTGGGTGAAAGGCCCCGATGGAGTGCGTACCAGGGGCGGGCAGCGCCTGGAGTTCGAGTACTCGACGACGACGGATTTCGAATACTGGCGCACTGATATTCAACCGATCATTCAGCGCGACTTCCGGCAGATCGGCATCAAGCTCGATATCCAGAACTATCCCAGCGCTACGTTCTATGGCTTCTTCTTGCCCGGGGGGGGAAAGGCATCTCCGCCCACGGGAGCCGTGACGGGCAGGTACGACATCGTCGAGTTTATCTTCGATCTTGGCTACGACCCTGATGACTCCGTCTTGTTCGCCTGCAACAAGTTTCCCCCCGTCGGCTACAATGTCATTTTCTACTGCAACCCGGCCCTGGACAAGCTGTTTGCCCAGGAACAGGCGACGACGGATCCGGGGGTGCGCCAGCAGCTCTTCATCCAGATCCACCGGATCTACCTGACGCAGTTCCCTTTCATCGCGCTCTATAGCCCGGAATACTTCGCGCTGCCGTACAAGAGGAACCACAATTACGAGCCAGGACCCTTTGGCGATACCTACAACATCTGGCAGTGGTGGTGCGACAACGGGAAGTGTAGCCATGGAGTGCTGTGAGTAAACCTGATGCGATACCCTTCTAAGGAGATGCGAGGATGAGCGACCGTCTCGGCCAGCAGCTTGGTAACTATCGGCTCATATCCTTGTTGGGACAGGGCGGCTATGCGGAGGTGTACCTGGGCCAGCATGTACGGTTCAAGCAGCAAGCAGCTATCAAGGTGCTGCACACCCACTTGAGTAGCCAAGAAGTTGAGCACTTCCTGCACGAAGCCGAGACCATCGCGGCGCTAGCTCATCCCGCAATTGTGCGCGTCTTCGATTTTGATGTGC
>WNEZ01009429.1_pt1 | contig 12830 bp, 16 predicted proteins | sample 5400521 | NCBI WGS metagenome assembly WNEZ01 (sample SAMN13153339, study PRJNA577476) | soil metagenome | isolation source: 120 cm saprolite under Douglas fir tree site 2 hole 1 replicate 1 | place: USA:California | collected 2015-04-18 | reverse complement strand
CTATCCATCCGAAAAATCGGAAGGTCTGACGAAGAACAGTCCAGACAAGAAGAGATATTGCACCCCCAGTCACACAGCATGAGCACCCGTTCGGGCCAGAGAACTGGCTTCTCTTCCTCATCTGTCCAGTGGTCATCAATATCTTCCTGCGATATCGATCTCATGCCAAGATACGCCGTGACTAACGAATCGATGGATGAACTGTGGGTATTCAAAGGAAACAATCCATATCCTGGCCCGAAGCCGCCATTGCCCACTTCAAGATACACTCTACTCAGAAACGAGGGCAGTTCAAAACCCAGTTGTGTCTCCGCCTGAGCCAAATCGTCTCCCGTCACTGGCGAAGAGGGTGTTTGGTGATGCCAGCTCTATTCTTCTGTCGGATGATGATGTGTCCGAATGGTCTCTTTGAGCCGCTCAATGAAGGCGCTTTCTCTCTGGTCCTGTGTGCCCATTTCCTTTTTCTCGCAAACAATGAGCTTCTCCCTGCCCGCATCGATCAAGCATCCAGGCAAGATCTGCTCTCGTTCTTCCGTCACAGATGACATGCTGGAAGAGAGTGACGATACACGATACCTGTGATCTAAAAGGAGAAGCGTATGAAGTATTCCCAGTATAGCATACCAGAGGGAACTCAAACCACCTTTGTCGAAGTCTGGCGGTGGGGACAGGAACTCGAACGCCTACATGCCCGCATCGCCCCTCGTTTTGCTCGACCGGAGCCCCGTCGTCGAGCATTAGCTTATCTACAAGGCATCGTGAGTTCCATCGAGCGCAAAAATGGTTGGCACCTGGCCGAACATGCCGGAGAAAGCCGCCCCGACGGAATGCAACGCTTGCTGAACAGTGCAGTTTGGGACGCGGATCTGGTGCGCGATGATTTGCGTGCCTACATCCTGGAGCAGTTGGGTGATCCGCAAGCAGTCCTGGTCATCGACGAAACGAGTTTTCGGAAGCGAGGGAAAAAGTCGGCAGGGGTCGCGAATCAGCATTGCGGCACAACCGGGCAGCTCGAAAATTGTCAGGTGGGAGTGTTTTTGTCCTACGTCAGCGCCAGGGGCCACACACTGGTCGATCGAGAACTCTATCTCCCTTTGCGCTGGACCCAGGATCGGGAACGCTGTCGGGAAGCAGGTATTCCCGACAGCGTTGGTTTTGCGACCAAATGTGAACAGGCCCGGCAGATGATCGAACGCCTCTGGCAAGCCAAGATCCCTTTCGCCTGGGTGGTCGCGGGTATCGGTCTATGGCGGGAACCTGGACCTGCGCACCTGGTTGGAATCCCATCAGTACTCTTACGTGTTGGCGGTGGCTTGCACGGAAGCGGTGGAGATACACACGTCCGAGGGTCGCAAACGGATGACGGTGGCCCAGGCCGAGGTTCTCTCGTTTCACGCTGAGGATTGGCGGCGACTCTCGAACAGCCACGGCACCAAAGGGCCGCAGCTGTTCGATTGGGCGGTCATGTCCATGCTGCATCGGTGTGAAGATGACGGGCGACACTTTTTGCTTATTCGCCGATGCCTTGACGATCCGAGCGAGAAAACGTACTACTTCGTGTTTGCTCCTCTGGGTACCACGCTTGTCGAGATGGTCAAGGCGATTGGACAGAGATGGGGTATTGAAGAATGTTTCGAGACAGGGAAAGAAATGGGCTTGGAGGATTACGAAGTCAGATGCTGGACTGGTTGGTATCGGCACGTCACGCTCGTCATGATCGTCGAGGCATGTCTTGCAGGCATTTGCGCTGCGGCTCGCATGCTCATCACTGAGCCAACGACGGCTGAAGAAACGCCAATCTATCCCCTGCTTCCTCTGACCATTCCCGAAGTGCGTCATCTGCTCGCCTACCTCGTCTTCCCGCCGCCTCGCAGTGCGACCCTGCTACTCTCCTGGTCCTGGTGGCGGCGCTGCCATCAGAGTCGTGCCAGCTTCTTTCATACGAAACATCGTTGCTCTGCCGGGTAAGGCTCGTTCTGCATTCCCTGGGAATTCCCTAGGATTTTTCCCTTTATCTCGCGAAGCGTCTCACCACTGTTTCTTGCAAAGGAGTCTGTTTCATGACCAGTCTTTCGCTAAGCGAGTGTTGTCACTTGCTTGCCATCGATCCCAAAACGCTGCGCCAGTGGCTGGTGCAGGCCCAAATGTCTCTGCATACCCATCCGACAGATGCGCGAATCAAGTGCCTGACCAGCGAACAAGTCCACGTTCTGGCCAGCCTGCATGATCAGGTTCTTGCACTTCCTGTGGCAGCTCTTGATGCCAGCACTAGGCCAGACGAGGCTGAAAGTCGGACACCTCCCACCACCCTTTCCGACGCCGATCTGCGAGCGAGGCTTGTGCAGATGGAACACCAGGTGGCCACGCTGCAAGCTCAGCTCACGAACCTGGCGCTCCAACTCCTCCAGGAGCGCGAACAGCGCACCGAGCAACGTTTGCTGACACTGGAAACGCTCCTCCCCTTGACCAAAGAGCATGCTCTGGCCTCTCTCCCTCGCTCTGTATTGTCTGCATCAGACCAACCAGCCATATCGCCATTGGCGTGTCATCCCACTGAGAAGCGAAATCGTCTTATCCCACTGATCGAATATGGAGCCAGAGGCCGTTATGTGCTCATCTGCCCAGAGGAGGGAGAACTGCACATCACGTCCGATTCTCCTGAATGGTTTGCGTGGCTGGCGACGCTCAACTCGTTCCGCTTCGTCGGACGACAGGGACGTTTGAGCACCTATCGCAACCCCGGTCGGGCCTGCTGGATGGCCTATCGCCGTATCCATGGGCACCGCTATGAATACGCTCTTGGTCACACGGAGCGTCTGACCATTGACCACCTCGAACGGATGGCTGCCACCCTCCAATCCCACGCTCCATCGCTCTGATAACTTGAACAATCTCCTTCTCCGAGGTGTTCTTAGGCCAACATTCCTTCAAACAAGTGCGGCTGTAGTGCGAAGCCAATCTCAGCGAAGCTGACCTCCAGGGGGCCAACCTCCGCGGAACTGACCTCAGCGGAACCACCCTGAATAGAGCCATAGTACGATGGACGATCTTTGCAGACCTTGATCTGCGGATAGTCAAGGGACTGGAGACCCTTCAACATGAAGGCCCCTCGTGTATCGGAACCAATACCCTCGAACGGTCGCAAGGCAACCTTCCAGAGATATTCCTGCGTGGGGCAGGACTGAGTGAGGCATTCATCGCCTTTGTGCGTTCGATGAAGAAATGACAAACCTTGATCGGTGTTCCCACTTCTAGGAACAGTTCTCACAGAAATTCTCATCAGCTAGGCCACCTCCTCGTTCACTGGACAGTACACGCCGAACCACCGACGAATGGAGCTATCGGACGACTTGACCGCTGCCATCGAGGCCCGATAGAGGTCGCAGGACTCCATCAGCAAGAAGACTGCCGAGAGCGGGTCCGGTGCCTCAATTAGCGCGATATATTCAAGGAAGAGCGACGGCCAGACCAGCCAGAGCGCGACATCGAACACCATTGTCGAAACACTCCCATGTATGTGGATACACTGAGGATAACCTCCATTGTTTTGTGGACACCTTGTGCATAACTTCCTTGTATCGAAGCAGGCACGTGTTACTTGTTCCGCGCCTGAGTTCGCTCGACAGACAGAAGCACATCTGCTTGCGCGTTGCCCACGGTGCCGCTATAATGGATGCATGAGAGAGTAGGAGCGCACGATGGCAGACAAGGAACACCTGACACACCTTCGACAAGGAGAGGCACACTGGAATACCTGGAGAGCAGAACAGCCAGTTGACCTCCGACCTGATCTCAGCGGAGCCCTCCTCAGCGGAGCCGACCTCAGCGGAGCCCACCTCAACAGAGCCAATCTCAGCGATGCCGATCTCAGAGGAGCCAACTTCAGCGAAGCCAACCTCAGCAGAGCCGTCGTGTTTAGGACCATCTTTAGTGACCTTGATCTGCGCAACGTGCGGGGGTTGGACACTCTGGTGCATACAGGCCCTTCGACTATCGGGACCGATACCCTCGTACGCTCCCAGGGCGACCTTCCTGAAGGCTTCCTTTTTGGGGGCACTCCAATATCCACCTCCGAGCGCAGCAGATCGAGTTCGAGGGCCTGTTGTCCACACAGTCGCTCCAGGTGAGCAATCTGTTCTTGCGCATTCTGCGGTCGATCCACCTCTGGCGGACTTTGAAAGGCCTGGGTGGGCACAAAGGCCTCTTCCCCTCGCTCCCGATAGAGCTGCCACCAGACGTACAACAAGCTGCGCGTCACATGATGATCCCGGCTGATCTGGGACGGATTCTGTTCGCCCTTTTCCAGTAATTGGACCATCTGCAACTTAAACTCCCAGGAATAGCTTCGCTGATGCCCCATAGAGTTCCTCCTTCGCTCCCTTTTGACTCCCACACTTGCTGCTAGTATACTCAAACAAGTGTGTCACCTGTCAAAATTATCTGGTATGGCTCTATTGGGGTCACTCCAAACTGTCAGAAGAACTGTCAATACGCTACTTTCTTAGAATTGGGTATCAGTTCGAGCGAGGTGGGAAGGGGTCGCAAAGGCATTTCCCTATTTCCTATAGTCTCCCCTCGTAAAGAAGAAGTTAGCAGTATTGATCTTACAGAGGGCCAGATCTGACAGCTTAATTGACAGCTTACACCGCACATTCCCTGAGAGAAACTGCAAGTAACTGCACGTACCATTATCAGCAAATCAAGGAAAGAAGGCAGAAGACGGCTATCCAGCGGGCAGTGAAGCGGCTCTAAAACTAGTAGAACAGGTGTTCCCTGGAGTTCAACTCTCCCCCATCTCCACCACTCTAACCGCCTGGGAAACGCCTTCCCAGGCGGTTATGTTTTTGGGAGCTGCTGAATACGAGCCGAGAACGGCACACATAGGCCTATTCCAAACGATCCAAATATGGGGAATTGCCGGTCACACTACCTTTGCCTTCTAGGTTGCTTTCCTCTCGGGCGTATGTTTCTCGATCACCATGCCTGATCATTTCCTCATGTACCAGTTCGATAGCTCTTTGCAACATCCCGTGTGCAGTGCTCAACTGATGTAGCGCTACAGCCCATTGTTCTTGTGTCTGGCTGGATTCAGCACATGTTTCTGGATCAATGGAACGTAAGACGTCCAGGGCTTTACAGGCCACATTGATCTGGACAATGAGTGCACCAGCAAATTGCATAGTATCGTCAATTGAAGGGAGATGGCCTGGGAGGTTCAAATCGAGCATTGGGAAATGCGTTGCTTCGGCGAGCAAACCAGATGGTCCGAAAGAGGCTACTCGTTCGCGATATGTGTCTAATTCCGCCAGGTCATCGATAGATGCATGCTCGTGATAGGGAGCACCTTCCCGGGCAATCCAGGAAGAGAGACGGTCTTTCAAGCGACCCTCCCTTGCAGTGAAATGGACGGTTCCCCTATCGGTAATGACAATCTTCGCCACTTCGTTGGTGCTATTCACAATAAAGGGATGCATTATTTTGCCACGAATAAGCAATTCGTGCAACTCAAATCCCTGCTCTTTCACAAATGATCTGAATCGCTCGATCCGCTGTCTGACGCGTATCTTCAGACGTGGTTTGGCAATCTTCATATCCGGTCGTTCCATATTCTATGGACATGTATCCATAGCAAGTCACTGATAATTCCAATGCGTTTGGCCTGTGTGCCATCGGAAAGAATCGCAGTTTCATTGTACACTAGAGCCGCCAGGGTTGTCGAGGTGTTATAGTGGATTGCAAGAAAAAGGAACTGCTTGGCCGGGGCTTTTCTGAGCGTTTTCCACTGTCGCCTTGATTTGCACGAGTTCCTAGACCTGCAGCACATCAAACCGGTTGCTCCGTCTGCGTACGGCTAGCAGTTGCTCTTTGTTTGCGAGGGATATGCTCTCCCGGAACGAAGCCTCGGCCTCTTGCACCCAGGGTTCTTGCAGATGCTCTTCTTGTAGGAAGTGGTGTGCTGCCCAACGTGGTAGGGCGAGCCAGCCACGCTGGCTCGCCCATTGCCTGTGCCGTGGGGCTGTTTGCTTCCATATTCATAGTCGTGCCGCAGTTGGGGCAGAAACGCTGCCCTGCCTGGACCGGGGTGCCGCACTGTGAACAGAAGCGTGAAAATGATTGGAGCCTACCGGTAGCGACCGGCCTGCATCTCATAGAGAGAGGCGTACTGGCCTCCCCCGGCCATGAGTTCGGCGTGGCTTCCCGCTTCGACGATGCGACCGCCATCCAGCACCAGAATCTGGTCGGCCATCCTCACAGTCGAGAGGCGGTGGCTGATCAACAGCGCCATTTTCCCGGCGATGAGCTCCCGGAAGTGCTGGAAGAGCAGGTGTTCGGCCTCCGCATCCAGGGCAGAGGCCGGTTCATCCAGGATCACCAGCGCGGCATCGCGCAGAAAGCTGCGGGCAAGCGCGACTTTTTGCCATTCGCCGCCGGAAAGTTCCACACCGCCTTCAAAGCGGCACGTCAGCTCGGTCGCGTAGCCCTCCGGCAGTTTGCTGGCGATCTCATCCGCTCCCGACCAGTGAGCAGCCTGCTCGATGCGCTGCATATCCGGCTCTGTCTCTATGTCCCCAACCGCGATATTCTCGCGCAGCGTTAAGGCGAACCGCGCGAAATCCTGGTACACCACCGCCATACGGCTGCGTAGCGACCCGAGTTCGTAGGTCGCCAGGGAAGCGCCATCGAGCAGGATCTGGCCGCTTGTAGGATCGTACATCCGCGTCAGCAGCTTGACCAGGGTGCTCTTTCCGGCTCCGTTGACACCAACCAGCGCGGTCACTTTTCCCGCTGGGAGCCGCGCGTTGACCCCCTGGAGCACCGCCACATCCTGGCTCCCGCCTGGATAGTGGAAGTAGACATTTCTCAGCTCAACTCCATCCTTGAACCGAGCGGGAGCAGGGGTGCCCTGCCCTTCTGGCGGGAGCACAATGGCCGGCTGCGCGCCATCGAGAAAGTCGAACAAGCTGCGCAGTTGCAACTGCATACCGGATATCTGGCCAAACCAACCTCCCAGCGCAATCACAGCCTCCTGTGCCTGCCACACAGCGCCAAGGTATAACGCGATATCCCCGATCTGGAGGTGGCCAGCGCCGGCTTGAAGCACGGTGTACAAGAAAGCTCCGGCCAGCACCAGTGTCGTGAGGCCGGAGAACGCGAGCGTCTGCACAAGTTCACGCAAACGTAAGCGCTGCACCTCCGCCATCGCTTTATCGCGCCGTGTGCGGAAGCGTTGCAGTAAGAAGTCGCCGAGGCCAAAGATGCGCACCTCGTGCGCAACTGTCGGCTCCAGAGCAAGGCGCGTATAGTACTCCATTTCACGAGCTACGCGCGTATGGTCGGTCATCGAACGGTATTTCTCTCCTTCCATGCGCTGCCGCGCCCTCAGATAAGGAGCACCTACCAGAAGCAACACCAGCGGCAGCACAGGATGGATGTGTACTAACAGGAGGAGAAGCCCTCCCAGAGTGAGCATTCTACCGAGACCAGACGACATCACCGGGAACAATGGAGCCTCATGTATGTATTGCCGGATCAGCTTGACCTGGTCGTGGAAGAATGGCGCCTCAATACGCCCCAGATCAACCAGGCGCGCCGCAGCCTGCATGACACGCCGGTCGATCTCGGCGGTAACACGCTCCTGAATTGCTACATCCAGACTGGTCTGTACAGGTTGCAGGCTCTCCGGGAGCACCAGCGTGAACAAGTAGAGTACAGCGAACAGGATCAGCACCGTTCCATCAAGCGTGCCAGCATGCCTGTCAACTAGATGCAGCGGTGCTGAGAGCAGATCGATCAACTGTTGCATCAACCAGACCTGCATCACGGGGACGATGCTGAACAGGCCAAGCAGGACAAGAGAGGCCGTCGCGAACAACGGCGCTGAGGTCACGAGCAGTTTCATGCCTCTCCAGTAGGTACGTACGCCATCTATATGAGTATGCATGCGCTGCCAGAGAGTAGCGAGGGCAGGGGCAAGCCCTGCCCCTACATATCTAGATGTAGGGGCGACCCTTGCGGTCGCCCTTCTCTTCCGCCTTTCTTCCTTCAACCAGACGATCCGCCGCTTCATTGATTGACCTCCTGTTCTGTATCAAGGTAGTGTGCGGCCTGCAGACGATAGAGGTGCGCGTACTCCCCATCCCCCTCCATGAGTTCGTGGTGGCTCCCCTCTTCCTGTATGCGCCCATCAGCCAGGTACAGGATGCGACTGGCCATACGCACGGTTGAGAAGCGATGGCTGATCAGCAGGGTCAGGCGGCCCTGGGTCAGTTCATGGAAACGGGTGTAAATGCGATATTCGGTCTGCACGTCGAGTGCAGCGGTCGGCTCATCCAGGACCAGGATCTGGCTATCGCGCAGATATGCACGCGCAAGCGCCAGCTTTTGCCATTCGCCGCCGGAGAGCTCGCGCTCGCCCAGCTCGCGTCCCAGCAGCGTATCCAGGCCCTCTGGGAGACTCTCCAGCAGAGATTCGTCTCCTGCCTTGACCAGCGCGTCAAGCTGGCGTTCGTTGTTGCCCAGGTGTTCGAGCCGTAAGCTCATAGCGCCCAAAGTCCTGGAAGATGGCCCCCATCTTGCGACGCAGCTCGCTCAGGTCGTATTCGCGCAGGTCCACCCCGTCGAGCAGGATACGTCCGCCTGTGGGATCATAGAGCCGCAGCAGCAGCTTGACCATCGTTGTCTTCCCGGCGCCATTGTGCCCCACCAGCGCCACACTTTCCCCCGGCAGCAGGCGGAACGAGACATCGTGCAGTACCTGCATAGTTTGCCCTGGATAGGTGAAGCTCACCTGCTCAAACACGATACCCTGGCGGATCTGCTCCGGCGCGGGTCTCGGATGTTGTGCAACGGGCAGGTCAGGAGGTGCCTCGATGACACGCAGCAAGCTCGGCAGAAAGTTGAGGTGTATGGGGAGCAGGCCAGCGAAGAAGCTCAAACTCAGCATCTGCGCTTGCAACAGCGTCGCCGCACCACCATAGAGCGCCAGCGCGCCAACGCTGAGCTGGCCGTGGACCACCAGCCAGATGACGTAGAGGTAGACCGATCCTGATGCACAGGCTGCCAGGGTTCCGGCGAGGGACATGGAACGGACCATATGCCAACGATTCTGCGCTAAAGAAGCCATGGACTGGGCGAGCATGGTTTCGTAGCGTCGGCGGAAAAAGGGGAAGAGCGCGTAGAGGCGTACATCCTTGGCCGGTTCCGGTCGCAGCAGCATATCACGACTATCTTCCATGCGGCGCGTCTGCGGCGTCTGAACATAGATGTTAAACCCGCGAGACCACTCGTACTCAAAGGAACGCGCCATCTGCGGCAGTGTCGCCAGGATGAGCAGAAGCGGAATGAGTGGGTGCAGCCCCACCAGGGTAATGGACAGGCCGAGAGCCGTGAGCATCGCTAACGCGACGATAGCGCCGAAGTAGATCAGATCGACGCTGCGGCTGGTAGCTTCACGCGCGCGCTGCAGGTCGTCGGCAAAGCCAGGATCTTCAAAACGCTCCAGGCCCTGCCAGCGGTTTGCAGCTAGCATCACCTGTTCGGTGATGTAACCGGTCAAGCGATCACCGATGCGACTCTGGAGCATGGCAATCACTGGTGCGATGAGCTGTCCGAGTGCCACGACAACTAGCGTGAGCGCAACCCAAACGGCGAGCGGGACATGGGTAACGATGGGATCAAGAGCAGTTGCGCGTCCCGCGAGAGCGGCAAGACTATCGATGACGGCCCGCGATAATGCCAATTGCAACGGAGCAAGCCCCGACTGCACCACAAAGAGGAGCAGCACAGCGACCAGCAGGACAGGGCTGGCTTTCCAGACCAGTTGCACCGTGGTCCAGCAGATGCGCGCCGTGCCGGCCAGGTTTTGCCCAAACGATTTGGTATTCTCCATTGATGCGTTCTCCTGAAAAGACAACAAACATGCGAAACCCGTAGACGGGCGTCGATGCGAGAAACAGCAAGAACGTCATCATGTGGAGGCGCGCGTGCTCTGGGGATGGCTGCGTTTTTCGCACAACCAACCCCTTCACAAGCGGGAGAGCGCGAGGGACAAATTACCCTTTCCGTTTGCGCTGTGGCATGGTGTCGATGAAGTTGTAGCGGGCAAACGAAACTCTGTTTACCCGGGAGAAGTGTGCGTGCGTCGCTGCAAGCGAGCAAGCCTTGCGATGGTTGATAAGACTTGGCCCCGTCTTTGTTAAGGAGCCAGGTCTCTAAGGTCAGCCACTAAAGAAAGAGGGATGAGGGTTCCAGGCCTTGGAGAAACCAATGCACACATCTGCGACGAGGAGGTAGAGCAACTCCTGCGCTACTTGCACGGGAATGCTCTCTTGCTCGTTTCGTGCCATCTGTCTCATGTTGTGCATCCTGACAAGTTCAGTCATAGCGAACATTCCCCTTCTCTTGACAAACAAGACATTGGAGATCCATCTGCTCTCTTTATGCCCTATGAAAGGGCTCTTTGTCAAGATATGCACAGAGCGGGAAGACATGTTCCCTGCTTTGCCCTTGCATTTTTGGAGAGATATAGGTAGAATATAACCGTGGTTATATATTTATGTAACTATCGTTGTATTTCCCAATAGAGGAGCGTCCTTCGACAGACAAGGAAAAGAGAAGGCCGCCTACTCAAGGCTTCATCAGTTGGAGGGATGCTGCGTGGAACAAGCACAGGGGGTCTCGTGGGTGCTGCTCGTCTACAAAATTCCGCGCGAGCCGACAGCCAGTCGGGCTCAGGTGTGGCGCAAACTCAAACGCCTGGGGGCGCTGCTCCTGCACGATGCCGTCTGGGTGCTGCCTGCCACTCCCTGGACTCGTGAGCAGTTCCAGTGGCTGGCCGTGGAGATTGGCGAACTGGGCGGCGAAGCACATCTATGGGAATCGCGCCTGCTCTTGAATGGGCAGAGCGAGGCGCTGGTTCAGCAGTTTCATGCTCGTGTGGATGTGGCCTACCAGGAGATCCTGGAGGATCTCTCGCAGGAGGAGTCCGACCTCGTCGCGCTTTCCCGCAAGTACCAGCAGGTACGGGCGCAGGACTACTTTCATTCGGAGCTTGGCCGGCAGGTGCGTAAACGACTGATGCATGCGAGAGGAGGGTTTGCCTCATGAAATGGGTCACATGGGAACAGGTGGGCGTGGACCGCATGGCTTGCGCCTGGCTCATCACGAAATATCTTGATCCAGCAGCCGAATTCCTGTTCGTCCCTGCCGGGTATAAACCACTGCCTGAAGACGCGGAGCCGTTTGATATTCCTGGCGTGCGGCTCTCCCATCACCGGGGACACTGCACGTTTTACACCATGCTGCGCGAGTATGACCTGCACGATCCGGTCTTGCAGCGCATCGCCCGGGTGGTCGATGAGGCCGATACGGTGCAGGAGGTCAACCTGGAGCCTGCGGCTATGGGCCTGGACCTGATTTGCCGGGGTTTGCGCCTGGTCAGCCCTGACGACCAGGTCGCGCTGGAACGTGGGAAGCTCATCTATGATGCCCTCTATGCACAATTGAACGTCGAGGCATGAGGCCAGGATGGCGACGTCCACTAGAGAAGGAGAACAACCATGGCAAGTACGCTGGTCCTGCGTCACTACCTTGACCTCCCATTCCACCCGGAGGGAGACTTCGATCATGGTGATGTGTATCTGCCAAACGGGCATGTGTACATCGCCAATACAGCGGCAGGCACCGTTGAAGTGGTCGATGGGGAGCGACTGTGCCACCTCGCGACGATTCCCGACTGCCCGGAGGCCAGCGGAGTGCTCGCGGCGCAGGACGACGCGCTGATCTTTGCGGCGGCGCGGGGTGCAGGCAAGCTCCTCGTGATCAACGCCATCAGCAGCGCAGTGATAAGCGCTGTTGCTGTCGGATCTCGCCCTGATGGTCTGGCCTGGGACCCGTTGCGCAAGCGGTTCCTGCTGGCCGATGTGCAGGACAACACCGCACGGCTCGTTGATCCCATGATCGGCCAGGTCATTGCGGCAGCATCGCTGCCAGGTCGGCCACGCTGGGCAGTCTACCACCAGGCAGGAGACCGATTTCTCATCAATATTCGCGAACCGGCAGTCGTAGCCATCCTGGAAGCGGAATCCTTCACGCTGGTTGGCCAGTTCCCTATTTCCAGCGCGGGGCCGCACGGGCTCGATCTCGACCAGGAAGGCAATCGAGCGTTCATCGCATGCGATGGAGGCAACGTCGTCATCCTGGACCTGGCATCCGGCAGCGAGCTGGCCCGAGTGCCAATTGCAGGCATCCCAGATGCCATCTGGCACAATCACCGGCTGGGTCGGCTCTATGTCGCGATTGCGAACCCAGGGGTCGTGGCCGTAGTCAATACCTCGACCATGGTGGTCGAAGAGTCGATCTCCACAGAGGCTGGTACGCACACCACTGCCTTTGATGCGCTGCGGCAGCGCCTCTACGTCTTCCTGCCGAGCTGTCGTGTGGCCGTGTATGAGGAACGCTAGGGAGGGTAATCAAGGACCTCCCCCATGGTGTGCTTTCCTTATTGTTCGTTCAGATGATGCTCACAGCATTGAGAAGGAGAATATCCCGATGAAATGGATTACGCGCGAACGCGTCAAAGTCGATCGCGTCGCCTGTCCCTGGCTGATCAAGAAATTTGTGGATAAAGACGCCGAGTTCCTGTTCGTCCCCACTGACCAGGTGATGGAGGTAGCTGAACGCGAGGGAGCCATTCCCTATGATGTGAAGGGGGTAGAACTGGGACACCAGGGCAAGGAATGCTCGTTTGAGGCCATTCTCAAGAAGTATGGATTGACGAGTGACCTGGCCCTGGTCTTGCTCGGCAAGATCGTCAACGGCGCGGATACCGA
>WNEZ01007059.1_pt1 | contig 12832 bp, 12 predicted proteins | sample 5400521 | NCBI WGS metagenome assembly WNEZ01 (sample SAMN13153339, study PRJNA577476) | soil metagenome | isolation source: 120 cm saprolite under Douglas fir tree site 2 hole 1 replicate 1 | place: USA:California | collected 2015-04-18 | reverse complement strand
TGGCCTTCCCGGCCTCGCGGCTCGACTCGAGACGGCGCTGGCGGACGGCGTTCAGAATGACGTCCGCGGAAAGGACAAGACCAACACGAGCGCGACGACGCGCGGCGCCAACACCATCGGGGCCGACGGCGCGCTCACGTCGCAGGCGGTCACCGATTTCGTGGACGCCGCGAAGTCGACGGCCGACGTGACGATCAACGCCAGCCGCGGCAACGCGTCCTCGCTCAGCAACATCGGCTCGACGTGCGCAACCGACATCGAGAGCTCCACGTGCTGGGGCACGAGCTCTCGCCCGAAGATCGTCTACATCCGCGGCGCCCTGCCCGACGTCGGCACGCGCTACACGTCGCTCCGCCTCGCGGGCACCAGCTCCGGCACGGGCATTCTCATCATCGAGAACGGCATCGTGGAGGTCGGCGGGGACTTCCGCTGGAACGGGCCGATCGTCGCCACCGGAAGGAACGTCGGCATCCGCTTCCAAGGAGTCGGTAGTCAGGTCGTGTACGGGGCCATCATCGTGAACGAGCTGAATCCAGTCGCCGCGACGAACGTCGAGGGCGACGCCGAGGGCAAACCACATATTCTATACAGCAACGAGGCTCTTGACCTCGTCCAGAACGCGCTCAAGCGTCGGCTCGTGACCACCCAGAGTTGGACCGACCAGTAGGCGCCATGGCAAGGGATGCCATCGGAGCCCGAGCGCCGGTGCCGAGGTGCCCAAAACGCGACCGGACGAGCCCGCGGTCGCGAATTTCCGGCTGCACGCCCTTTCGGACCAAGTCTGCGTCCAGGGCTGGACACCTGAACCTGGCTCAGAACGTTCCATGGTCTGGGGGCCGGGGCTCTCTAAGCCCCTGAATATAGTAGATGGGAAATTATTGGCCCCCCCGAGGCGGGCCGCCTATACTACATAGCCAACAGGGAGAAAGGCGTTTAATATGGCGTTCTTCCGCAAGTCTCCGGATATCTTCGGCCTCGACATCGGGTCCAGCGGTGTGAAGGCCGTTCACGTCAAGGAGTCGGGCGGGTCCCACACGCTGACCTCCCTGGGGGTCGCGTCCCTGCCCCCGGACGCCATCACCGACGGCACCATCAAGGACCCCACTACTGTCGTGGAGGCGATCAGGAGCGCCGTGTCCCGGGCAGGACTCAAGGGCACGAACTGCGCGATCGCGGTCTGTGGTCGGGAGTTGATCATCAAGAAGGTTCAGATTCCGGAAGTGCCCGCGAAGGAAGTCGGCGACGTCGTCCAGCTCGAAGCCGAGCACCACGTCCCCTTCGCCATCGACGAGGTCTTCCTCGACTACCAGAGCATCGGGCAGCACAACGGCGTCCTGGATCTGATCCTGGTCGCGGTGAAGAAGTCCAAGGTGCTCGAGTATGCAGCAGTCGTCGAGGAAGCGGGCCTGACCCCGATGATCGTCGACGTCGACAGCTTCGCGCTCGGAAATCAGTTCGAGCTGAACTACCCGAGCGATCGCGGGGAGACGGTCGCCCTCATCGACATCGGCGCGTCGATCATGAAAACCAACGTGGTGCGCGGCGGCTCGACGATCTTCGCTCGCGACATCCCCTTCGGGGGCAACAACTACACGCAGGCCATCGCCCAGCAGCTCAAGATCCCATTCGAGCAGGCGGAAGCCGCCAAGCTCGGCCGCGATGTCGGCGTCCGCTGGGAAACCGTCGTTCCCGCACTCGAAGCGGTGTCGCGCGAGTTGTCGCTCGAAGTTCAGCGGACGTTCGACTATTTCGCGTCGACGGCCGAATCCGAGCGCATCGGCAAGATCGTTCTCGCCGGAGGATGCGCCCAGCTGCCCGGGCTCAGCGACTACCTGTCGTCGAACTGGGGCATCCCGGTCGAGCTGACCAAACCGTTCCAGCGCATCGAGATCGATCCGGGGTACGCGGACGAGGTCCACGCCGCCGGGCCGGCTCTGGCCGTGGCCGTCGGTCTGGCGCTGCGACGACCGGGGGACAAATCGCAATGATCAAGATCAACCTCGCACCCGAGCGGGGCCGCCGACGCGGCGCCGGGTTCAAGGGGATCAAGCTCGGCCTGCCGGCTTTCAATCTTGGCTTGCTGTTTGGCGTCATCTATCTCGCCCTGCTGCTCGGGCTCGGCGTGTACTGGTGGGTGCTGACGAGCACCCAGGCGAGTCTCACCGCCGAAATCGATCGCGCGCAGCAAGATCTCGCCCTCCTGAAGGCGCAGATCGGCCAGGAGAGCAAGGTCCGTGATCTGGCCACCGAGCTCCGCAAGCGCGTGGACGTCATCGAGGCGATCACCAGGGCTCCGGGCCAGAAGATCCAGCTCGTCGAGGCCTTCGCGACCGTCATCCCGAGCGATCTCTGGGTTACCGGATTCGAAGAGCGAAGCGGACAGATCAAGGTCATCGGATCCGCGTTCTCGCCCACGGCGATCGCCGATTTCATGTCGAACCTGCGCGCTTCCGGAAAGTTCAAGGACGTCGACCTCGTCGTGACCCGACGGGACCTGGGCCGGCCATCCCCGCTGGTGACCTTCGAAGTCACCTGCCGCTACGAGGGCTGACATGGCGCTCCCACCGATCTTCGACCCGATCGTCAACGCCCCCAGGTCGCAGAAGCTCGTCGTCGGCATCATGGGAGCGATCGTGATCGCCGCCGCCGCGTACTTCCTGCTCCTGGCGCCCGCAGAGGCTCAGGTCTCGCAGCTCCGCGCGCAGCTGAGCTCGTTGCAGAGCGAGATCACGCGAAGCAAGGCGATCGTCGCCGACCTGCTGAAGTACCGTCGCGAAGTCACGGAGCTCGAGGCGCGCCTCAACGCGCTCAAGGACAAGCTTCCCGGCGAGAAGGAGATCCCGACCCTCTACCGGTCGGTTTCCGACGCCGCGACCGCGTCGGGGCTCGCCGTCTCCCTCTTCCAGCCACGCCCGCCGGCGGTGCGTGACTACTACAGCGAGATCCCGATCGCGGTGAACGCCGAGGCGGGCTATCACCAGATCGGCGAATTCTTCGAGCGGGTCGCCAAGCTGGCGCGAGTCGTGAACGTCACGGAGATCAAATTGAGCGGCCTCAACCGGCCGCGTAGCCCGATCCGCGCCGAGCTGGTCCTGGCGACGTACATGTACCGTCCCGTCGGCGCGGCGCCGGCGCCGAGGCCAAAGTGAGGACCAGAACCATGCGCGCACACCGGGGGGTGCTCACGTCGTTCGGCTTGGCCGTGATGCTGGGCGCGTGCGGGAGCAGTCCTCCCTCCGTCCCGCCGAAGCCGCCCGGCGCATCCTCCCAGGGGCCCGCGGCCGCAGCAGTGGCACCGGCCGAAGTCGTCGTCGCGGTGCCGAAGTACGACCCGAAGGGCCGCCGCGATCCATTCGAAACCCTCGAAATACGCGAGGGCTCCGGAGGACTAACGGTGGCAGCGACTCGGCTCACGGGCATCGTTCGCAGCAATCGCGTGGCGCTCGCGCTGGTCGAAGCGCCCGATGGTATCGGGTACATCCTCAAACCCGGCGACACGCTCGGGGATGGCCGCCTGCTGGAGATCGGCTCCGACAGTGTGGTGTTCGTGGTGGCGCCGAAGACCGGCGCTCCGTCAAACCGCGTGGTTCTCAGACTGGCGACAAACTAAATGAACGTTGAAAGACGGATCCTCATCGTGCTGGTCGTGGTGAGCCTCGCGCTGATGTTTCTGGTCCCGACGAGTACGTGGGCCCAGACCGAGCCGGTGCGTCTGAGCGATGTGACGGTGACGCCGCATCCGGACTCCGTCACCGTGTTCGTGAAGACGTCGCGCGAGGCGCAGTACACGGCCGACCTGGTGGACTCGCCCAGCCGGCTCGTCATCGATCTCGAGAACACGGTCTACGCGTGGCGCAAGACGCCGCTGACCGTCGGAAAGGATCCGGTCAAGCAGATCCGCGGGGGCCAGTATCGGCAGGGCGTCGCCCGCGTCGTACTCGATCTGAGCCGCACCGTCGGATACGCGATCCGCGAAGAGTCCGACGGTCTGGCCATCGTCATTCCCACCGCAGCGCCGCCGGCCTCGGCGCCGGTCGCCAACAGCACCACGGCGCCCGCTGGGCCCGCCGCGCAAGACGCGCAGCTGGTGGCGGCCGCCCGACCGGTGCAGCTGGCCCAGGCCACGCCGCCGGCCGCCGCGCCGGCCCCGACCAACGGCCAACGACTCATCTCGTTCGACTTCAAGGACGCGGACGTCGTGAACCTCCTCCGCATCCTGGCCGCCGAGAGCAACAAGAACGTCGTGATCGGCGACGACGTCAAGGGGAAGATGTCGATCACCCTGAAGAACGTCCCCTGGGATCTCGCCCTCGACACCATCCTCGAGACTCGGGGCCTGCGCAAGATCGAGAAGGACGGGGTGCTCCGCATCGTCTCCAACGAGCAACTGATCAAGGAGCGCGAGGCGTCCGCGCGGGTCGAAGAGGCGCGGATGAAGGCGGAAAGCGACGTCCGCACGAAGCTCGCGGAGGCGCAGCTCAAGGAGCAGGAAGCGATCGACAAGAAGCGCCTCGCCGAGGCGGCGGTCGCCGAGCTGAGGGCCCGCGGGCCGTTGCGCGAAGAGACCTTCCGCCTCTCCTACGCCGACCCCGAGGAGGTCGCGAGGACCCTCCAGGGGATCCTGGGAATTCCGCCGGGAGGCGTCCAGGCCCAGGTGGCGCCGGCGGCCGAGGGAATGCCGCTGATCGCGGCGCCGCCTTTCTCCGCGCTCTATGGGACCGCGCCCCAGCTGCCGCAGGCCCCGCCTCCCTCTCCGACCGCCGAGGTTCTGGCGAAGGGCATCACGATTCGCCCCTACAAGCCTACGAACTCGATCTTCATCCGCCACTACGAGGCGGACCTGGAGCGTATCAAGACGTTGATCCGCGAGAAGCTCGACGTGCCGCTGCCGCAGGTGAAGATCGAGGCCCGGATGGAGATCCTCGATCGCGATGACCTTTTCGCCATCGGCGTCCAGTGGGGCGGCGGCGGTGTCATCCAGGCCAACGGGAACTCGATTTTGGTCGGGCGCGGGTTCACCAGCGGCGCCGGCAACGATCTCACATCGGCTGGGACGAGCGGCGTCGGGGTCGCGAACGTGTTCGGTCCAGCCAACGCCCCCGCGGGCTTCCCGAATCTGCTTCCCGTCAGTGCCGCGAGCGGTCTGCCGCTCGGCGGGAACCTCGTCAACTTGCCCATCACTGGCGCGCTCGGTGGCGCGGCGGCGGCCGGTGGCGCCGGCGGCATCGCGTTCGGCTTCACAAGCAACCGCTACAACATCAACCTCGCGCTCGAGGCGCTGCGGCTCCTCAGCAAGACCCGGACGCTCGCGCGCCCCGAGGTCGTCACGGTGGAAAACGGAACCGCCACGATCTCGCTCGGTGAAGAAATTCCGTACGCGACGGTCAGCTCCGCCGGTACGCAGATCCAGTTCAAGGAAGCGGTGCTGATGCTCGAAGTGATCCCGACCGTCATTCGCGAAGGCGACATCACCAAGATCAAGATGAAGGTCACGATCGAGAACAACTCGCGCAGCGCCACGACCGTGAACCTGGGCACCACCGCCGGCGCCCCGCCGGTCATCAACAAGCGCAGGGCGAAGACCGAGGTCCTGATCAAGGAAGGCGAGCGTCTGGTCATCGGCGGCGTGACGACGAACCTCGACCAGGACGAGACGCGGAAGATCCCGCTCTTCGGCGACATTCCCGTCCTCGGCTGGCTGTTCAAGACGACGGCCTCGCAGACCACGGCCCGCGAGCTGGTCGTGTTCATCACGCCCTCGGTCCTGAAGGTCGATACGGCGCAGGCGCCGCCCGCGACCCCGAAGAAGTAGTCGAGATGAGCGGGGTGTTTCGGTTCCTCACCGCGGGCGAGTCCCACGGTGAGGCCCTCGTGGCCGTCATCGACGGCGTCCCGGCGGGGCTGCCGCTCGCCGAGAGTCAAATCAACGAGGATCTGGCGCGCCGCCAGCGCGGCTACGGGCGCGGCGGCCGAATGAAGATCGAGCGGGACCAGGTCCACATCCTCTCGGGCGTGCGATGGGGATCCACGCTCGGCGGTCCGATCACGCTCCAGATCGCGAACCGCGATTGGGAGAACTGGAAGTCGACGATGTCCGTCGGCCCGCCCGAGCCCGGCGTCGCCCAGAAGCAGGTCACGCGACCGAGGCCGGGTCACGCCGACCTCGCGGGCGCCATGAAGTACGGCCACCGCGACATCCGCAACGTCCTCGAGCGCTCCAGCGCGCGCGAGACGACCGCCCGCGTGGCCGTGGCGGGCGTAGCCAGGCGGCTGCTCGACGAGTTCGGTATCACGATCCTCAGCCACGTCACCGAGATCGGCGGCGTCCACATCGCTCCGGACCTCGATCTGCCCTGGGAAGAGCTGCGGCGGCGCGCCGAGTCCTCGGAGGTCCGCTGCGCCGACCCCGCCGCCGAGGCCGCGATGATCAAGGCGATCGACGAGACCCGCGGAAAGGGCGACACGCTCGGCGGCGTCTTCGAGGTGGTCGCGCTGGGCTGCCCCGTCGGACTCGGATCGTACGTCCAGTGGGATCGCCGCCTCGATGGCCGTCTCGCCCAGGCCCTCTGCTCGATCCAGGCGATCAAAGGCTGCGAGCTGGGACTCGGCTTCGAGACGGCGCGCCGGCCGGGATCGGCGGTCCACGACGAGATCCTCTTCGACCACGAGAGCGGCTTCAGGCGCTCGACGAACAACGCGGGCGGCCTGGAGGGCGGCGTGACCAACGGTCAGCCGGTGATCGCGCGGGCGGCCATGAAGCCGCTGTCGACGCTCCGCACACCACTGAGGTCGGTCGATCTCGCGACCAAGGAGGCGGTGGAGGCCGTCGTCGAGCGGAGCGACGTCTGCGCCGTCCCGGCGGCGGGCATCGTGGGCGAAGCGATGATGGCGATCGTCCTCGCCGGAGCCTTCCTCGAGAAGTTCGGCGGCGACAGCCTCGAGGAGATTCGCCGCAACTACGACACCTATCTCGCCACCCTGAAAACCTGGTAGCCTGATTGGGCGGCCGTTCGCCCCTCCGGGGCGAATCGCCCGGAAAATCCAGATGATCGTCGAAGTCAATCTCGGGAGCCGGTCCTATCGCATCGTCGTCGCTTCCGGCGCGCTCCAGAGCGTCGGGCAGCGCCTGCGCGAGCTGCCGCTTGGCACACGCGCGGCGCTGGTCAGCGACGGCGCGGTCATGCGTCTCTACGGCAAGATGGTGGTCGCGAATCTCGAGGCGGCGGGCTTCACCGTCACCACAATCGACGTCCCGGAAGGCGAGGCCGCGAAGACCCTGGCGGTCGCGCAGCACTGCTGGGACCAGCTGCTGACGGCGGGCCTGGACCGGACCTCGACGGTGCTGGCGCTGGGCGGCGGCGCCGTGGGTGACGTGGCCGGTTTCGTTGCCGCGACGTACATGCGCGGGGTCAACTTCGTGCAGCTCCCGACGACGGTGCTGGCCCAGGTCGATGCCTCCATCGGCGGCAAGACGGCGATCGACCACCCGCTCGGGAAGAACATGATCGGGGCGTTCCACCAGCCGCGGCTCGTCGTCGTCGATCCGGCCGTCGCGCGCACCCTGCCCGAGCGCGAGTTCCGCTCGGGCCTCGCCGAGATCGTCAAGCACGGGATCGTGCTGGACGCCGACTACTTCGCCGAGCTCGAGCGCGACCTGGCGCCGCTCGCGGCCCGCGATCTCTCGGTGCTCGAGCGGATCATCGGAGGCTCGTGCCGACTCAAGGCCTCAGTCGTCGAGCGCGACGAGCGCGAGTCCGAGCTTCGTCACGTGCTCAACTACGGCCACACGATCGGCCACGCGCTCGAAGCCGCCACCGGCTACGCGCGCTACGCCCACGGCGAAGCGGTCGCCCTGGGGATCGTCGCCGAGGCGCGCCTCGCGCGGCGGCTCGGCATCGCCGGCGACGAGACGACCGCGAGACAGGAGCGCATGCTCGAAGCGCTCGGGCTCCCGGTCCGGGCGCCCGCGATCGACGTCGAGCCCGTGGTGTCGGCGATCGCGCGCGACAAGAAGGCGAAGGACGGACGCGTTCCATTCGTGCTGGCGCCCCGGATCGGCGCGTTCCGCCTCGTCTACGACGTCCCCTCCACCGAAGTCCGCGCGGTCATCGCCTCCCTTGCGTCGTGACGTCCGAGGCGGGGTTGACAACGGAAACTTACGCTCCGTATAACCAGCTTGGGATGTCCGGGGATGATCAGGCGATCGGCGGCGCCATCCGCCGGCAGGAGGAGCGGCTGGCACGGGATCCCGCTTCCCTCGCCTTCGCGCAGCTCGCCGACCTCTATCGCAAGGCCGGGCGGATACGCGACGCCGTGGCGCTCTGCCGCAACGGGCTGGTGCGGTACCCGCACTACACGACGGCCCGTCTCATCCTGGCCAAGGCGCTCGTCGCCGACGGTCAGCTCGCCCCGGCGCACGTCGAGCTCGAGGCCATTCTCGAGGTGAGCCCGAAGGACGTCCAGTGCCATCGCCTGGCGGCGGAGGTCCAGCGGCGGCTGGGCCACGTCGACGAGGCGGTGAGGCATCTGGAAGCGGCGGTCGCCCTCGATCCGAACGACCGCGAGTCGAACGCGCAGCTCTCGCTGCTGCGCGCGGCCGCGCCGCCGTCCAGCGACACGACCGGACTCGCGCGGGTCCTGAGCGACGACACGTTCGCGACGGTCACCTTCGGCGCTCTCTGCCTCGAGCAGGGCTGCGTCGAGGAAGCCGCGCAGATATTCACCCGGATTCTGCGAAAGAACCCGGATCATCGAGAGGCGCGCGATCGTCTGGAGGGCGCGCTCCGCGCGCGTCAGCGACGGAAAGGCTAGATTCGATGCAAGTGTCAACGGCCGAGTTCAAGAAGGGGCTGCGGATCGTCTTCGACGGCAACCCCTACACGATCGTCGACTTTCAGCACGTGAAGCCGGGCAAGGGCGGCGCGTTCGTCCGGACGAAGCTCAAGCACATGAAGCTCGGCAAGGTCATCGACAACACGTTTCGCTCGGGCGAGAAGGTCGCGCTGGTCGACTTCGAAGAGAAGCACATGCAGTTCCTCTACCGTGACGACCGCTATCACCTGATGGACACCGAGACGTACGAGCAGGTCTCGCTGTCGGCCGACGAGGTCGGCGACGCACGCGAGTACCTGAGGGAGAACACCGAGGTGGACGTGCTCTACATCGCCGGCTCGCCGGTGGCGGTCGAGCTCCCCAACTTCGTCGAGCTCGCGATCGCCCGCACCGACCCGGGCGTCCGCGGTGACACGGCCCAGGGCGGGACGAAGCCCGCGACGCTCGAGACGGGCGCCGTCGTCCAGGTTCCGCTGTTCCTGGGCGAGGGCGACGTCGTCAAGGTGGATACCCGGACCGGCGAGTATCTCGGGCGCGTCGCCGTGGCGGGTGCCTGATGGCGCGGCGGCGTCGACAGTCCGGTTCGGGCGAGGGCGCGACCGTCGAGCTCGCGCGGCGTCTCGGCGCCTTGCTGAGGGAGCTCGGGCTTTCGGAGATCGACGTGACCGTCGGCGAGATCCGCGTCCGCCTGCAGCGCGGCGGCGTCACACCGACTCCGGCCGCTCCCGCCCCCGTGACCTCGATGGAGCGGCCAGTTGCGGCGGCCGCGGCCGAGATCGAATCGGCCTCAGGGGTGACGATCGAGGCGCCGATGGTCGGGACCTTCTATCGGGCGTCTTCGCCGACGGCCGAGCCGTACGTGAGCGAAGGCGACCTCGTGAAGGAAGGCCAGATCCTCTGCATCATCGAAGCGATGAAGCTCATGAACGAGATCGAATCCAAGGTGGCCGTTCCGTAACGTCCGCCTGCTCGCCCTCGCCGCGATGCTGCTCGGTGCCGCGGCGCTGACGCTCGGCTGGCGCGAAGGTCGCCACTACGAGCGCGGCGGCAGCGAACGAACCGTCGTGTTCGCGTCCCTCCGCGCTCGGGATGCGCAGGCGCTCACCGAGGAGGCCATCCGCCTCTACGCCGCCGGGCAGTTCCCGCACGCGTGCGAGAAGTTCGGCCTCGCCGCGGCGGACGACCCCGTGAGCGCGGCGCGGCGCCAGGACGTCATCCGATGCTTCGAGGGCTGGGGCTGGCACGCGCTTCGCGAGGGGCGACCGGACGAGGCGGCGCTGCTGTTCGGCCAGGGTCTGACCGAGACGCCGGACGATCCGGCCCTCTTGAAAGGGCTCGGGGTCGCGGCGGTCCACGCCGGACGGCCGGACGACGCGTTCGCGCCGCTCGAGAGGGCCGCGCGCGCGGAGTACGATCCGGAGGTCCGGCTGCTGCTCGCCCATCTTCACGACCGCCGCGACGACCCGGCGCAAGCGGTCGTAAATCTGAGGGCGGTGCTCGAACGTGAGCCCACCAACGAGCCGGCGCGCCGACTGCTCGAGAAGGTCGAGCGCGAGTGGCGGGCCGAGGCCGGCTTCCGGCGCGAGGTCACGCCGCGCTTCGTCGTCAAGTACCGCGACACCCTCGACGCCGAGGCTCGCCGCGAGATCGTCGCGCACCTCGAGGCGGCGGCGGCGCACGTCGGCCGGATGCTCGCCTACGCTCCGCAACAGCGAACGACGGTCGTGCTGTACGAGTATCGCCAGTTCCGGGACGTGACGCGCGTCCACGCGTGGGCCACCGGGCTGTTCGACGGAAAGATCCGCCTTCCGGTCGGCCGCGTCCGGCCGCCGGCCCACGAGCTCGAGCGGCTGGTCGTGCACGAGTACGCTCATGCCGCCATTCACGACCTCGCCCGTGGTCGGGCGCCGCGGTGGCTCCACGAAGGGCTGGCTCAGGTCCTCGAGGGCGCGGCTTCGGATCCGATACTCCGGGCTCCGGCGGGCCTGACGCTGACCGGAGTGGAGGCGCTGGCCGGCGACCCCGATCCGCTTCGCGCGCGCGCCGGCTACGACATCGCGCTCTGGATCGTGCGGGACCTCCTCGACCGGGGTGGGATCGAGCCAGTGCGCGAGCTGCTGGCTCGGCTCGGCGCGGGCGAGACGATGGCCGAGGCGATGCCGCGCGTCTACGGTCTGCGACTGACCGAGCTCGAGTCCCAGTGGCGGCGGGTCCTGGGCGGGTGACTCGTGTTCCATAAGATCCTGATCGCGAACAGGGGCGAGATCGCGCTGCGGATCATCCGCACGTGCCGCGAGCTCGGCATCCGCTCGGTGCTCGCCCACTCGAAGGCCGACGCCCACTCCCTGCCGATGCGCCTCGCCGACGAGACGATCTGCGTCGGCCCCGACTCGGCGCGGGAGAGCTATCTCAACATTCCCGCCATCATCTCCGCCGCCGCGGTCACCGACAGCGAAGCCATCCACCCGGGCTACGGGTTTCTCGCCGAGAACCCCGCTTTCGCCGAGGTGTGCCGGGCGTGCTCGATCACGTTCATCGGCCCGTCGCCCGAGGCGATCCGGCTGATGGGCGACAAGGCGCAGGCGCGTCAGATCGCGATGCAGGCGGGCGTCCCCGTCATCCCGGGCAGCGAGGTCGCGCTGAAGGGCTCCGCGGAGGCGCTCGAGGTCGCCGACCGGATCGGCTACCCGATCATGTTCAAGGCCTCCGCCGGCGGTGGCGGCCGCGGGATGCGGATCGTCAGAGAACGGGGGGAGGTCGTGCAGGCGTTTGACGCCTGCCAGTCGGAGGCCGGCGCGGCGTTCGGCTCGTCGGAGGTCTACTGCGAGAAGTTCGTTCAGAACGCCCGGCACGTCGAGGTGCAGGTGCTCGGCGACCGGAACGGGATCCGGGTCCATCTCGGCGAGCGAGACTGCTCGGTCCAGCGACGTCACCAGAAGCTCCTCGAGGAATCGCCCGCACCGCTCCTGGCCGACAAGACGCGCGCCGGGCTACGGCAAGCCGCGCTCACCGTGGCGGCGGCCGTCAACTACGTCAGCGCGGGCACCGTCGAGTTCCTGGTCGACGAGGAGGGCAACTTCTACTTCATCGAGATGAACACGCGGATCCAGGTCGAGCACCCGGTAACCGAGATGATCACCGGGATCGACCTCGTTCGGGAGCAGATCCGGATCGCCGACGGCGAGCCCCTCGGCTACCGGCAGGACGGCGTGCGGTTCGACGGCCACGCGATGGAGTGCCGGATCAACGCGGAAGATCCCGAGACGTTCGCCCCGAGCGCCGGCCGCGTGACGGCGTGGGTGCCGCCGGGCGGCTTCAACGTGCGGGTGGACAGCCACCTGATGGCGCCCTACGCGGTCCCGCCGTTCTACGACTCGTTGCTCGCCAAGATCATCGTGCGCGGTGCGGACCGCGAGGAGGCGATCGACCGGATGCGTCGAGCCCTCCGCGAGACGATCCTGGAAGGCGTCAAGACCTCCATCCCGTTCCATTTGAGAGTCCTGGACGATCCGGCGTTCCAGAAAGGTCGCGTCAGCAAGGTCGAGATGGTCCGACGCCGAGGCTGATGGATCCCTCGCTGTACGTCGTCCTGGACCGAGTGGCCGCCCGCGGGCGCGACCTCGAGGAGATCCTGGACGCGACGATCGCCGGGGGCTGCCGCATGATCCAGCTCCGCGAGAAGGAGTGGCCGTCGGGGCGCCTCCTGTCGCTGGCCGAGCGGCTGCGTGACCGGTGCCGCCGGGCCGGCGTCACGTTCATCGTGAACGACCGGGTCGACCTGGCGGTCGCCGTCGGCGCCGACGGGGTTCACCTGGGCCAGGACGACCTGCCCACCCTCGCCGCGCGCCCGCTCCTGCGGCCCGGCATGGTGCTGGGCCGATCGACCCACAGCATCGCCCAGGCCCGGGAAGCGCAGGCTGAGGGCGCCGACTACATCGCCGTCGGCTCGATGTTCCCGACGCAAACCAAGCCCGATTTCCAGCTCGTGGGGCCCGAGCTG
>WNEZ01006995.1_pt1 | contig 12833 bp, 12 predicted proteins | sample 5400521 | NCBI WGS metagenome assembly WNEZ01 (sample SAMN13153339, study PRJNA577476) | soil metagenome | isolation source: 120 cm saprolite under Douglas fir tree site 2 hole 1 replicate 1 | place: USA:California | collected 2015-04-18 | reverse complement strand
CGTTACCGTCGCGGCGGCGGTCTCGTTTCCGGTTATGCCTTTAGCTCGCCTTCGACCCAATAGCTGAAACAACGACCGGAGGATGCTGAATACGTTTGCCACGGTGAACATACGGTTTTGCGTCCGTCCTTCGCATCAATCCACGTTGCCTTGATGTAGAGTGCCCGTTGCAAACAGGACCGCCTTGCAGCGCGAGAAGCAGGCGCACGGCAGCAGGTCACGAAGCAGTGCCATCACCAAGATGAACGATTTGTCAGCAATGACACTGCGTTGCTGCGTCATCCCGTCAACCCTCAAAGAGCAACTGAGCTACAAACGTTTATGCCATTTCAGCGTTAGATCAACATGCACTTAACTCAAAAGCGGAAAGATTTCCGCAGGAGATGTGAAGATGTGGAACACTAAGAAGTATGCCGCGATGGCGGTCGTAGGCGCGGGTCTCGCATTTGCGGCCACGCCGGCTTCGGCTTGCGGCGTTTACGGTTATGCGCCGGTTGCTAGTTACGGTGGCTGCGGCGCTTACGGTTACGCCATGTACCATCGCCCATACTATGGTTATGGGTACGCAGCGTATCGCCCGCGGCCCTATTATCGGCCTTATGCGTACGCATCCTACTACCCGATGCATCGGTATTATCGACCCGCTTACGCTTACGCAGGGTACTCCCCGAGGTTTTATCGGCCGGTGTATGCAGCGTACAGGCCATATTATCGTCCCCATGCGTACGGGTGCGGATGTTAGATGCTTTTCCGAGCGCTGCGGCTAAACAGCTCAAGGAATAGGGAACAGCCAACACAAAAGTAGCACAAGTGAAAGCAGCGAGCGCTGTGAAAACCACCGCGCTCGTTTTAAACGGGGCTGGTGCCAAAACCCGGTGACCTCCAGCGTGACCTCTTTGGTGTCAGGTCAGTCACGCTCATCGTCATCGCCTCGGTGTTGAGTGCACCCCGGCTACGGTCTGGAGTGCGAGGCTGTGACGGTAAGGCGTGGCCCGGTTTGGTGTCGTCTGGTCCAATCGGGCCAGGCAGGGAGGGCCTTGGCATTTTTGCCGAGGCCCTTTTTCTTGCGTGCGGTGGGGGACTAGGGAGCGGGATTGGGAGCAGGACTGGGACCAGGCAACAGCAAGGGGCGGGGCTCGTCAATAGCGCCTTTCAGGGCTGCATATTGCTGCTGCCAGTGATCAGCAAAAGGTACCAGCATAAAATTATCGTCTGCATCATCTCTGAAGTCCATGAGCCAACGTTGTGCCCATTTGCATGGGTTTGCAAATAGCGTCTCCACACTGTCAAATGCCGCATCCATGAGATAACCGCGGCTGTAGGTCCGTAACCCCCGGCGGATACGCTTTGCCTCAACAACATCCACCAATTCGGCAAGCACAGCGCGCAAATGCAGGTCATGAGCAACCACGGCTAAAGCGCAAAGGCACCACGCTTCGCGATAGAACAGAGCCTTTTGCCGGTACCGCTTGTGCGTTCCCTTTGGCAGCCGCAATCGTTGCGGCGTCATATCGCCTCGTTCACGCTGAACCAAGGACTTGTAAATGCGCTCCGCTTTGACCCTCTCATCCGACTTCCTGCGAAACCACCCCAGCATCGTTGCCCCCGGTCATTTACAGGGCCACGCGTCATGCAACGCGTCGAGCACGAGCACCGTGAACGGCAAGGGTCCTTCCTTCGGATGCGTTTCGCCATACCTCACCACGACCTTCAGGACCTCCTGGATGGTGACTTGCTCAGGTACGGCGGCACACAGCAGCGGGTCCAGGTGGGGAATGTCGCCCACCGTCTGCATCGCTTTCAGCAAACCTGCCATATGGCTGACGCCTTCGACCAATCCGGCGCACCGTCCAAGGACGTACGCATGAGAAGGGCTGTCAGCCACCTGATCTGAAGTGAGTCTGCAATACGGCAGCATGTAATTAGCGCTGTGCGTATCCTCTGCTGCATGAGCCATGCTGATCAATGGCGCCATCAAGGCGCCGCAGATAATTGTCTTCATTTGTGGGCCCCCCAAAAGCATACGGTGAGAATTATTTCTGGCACGGCCAAGCGTCGCGTAATGCGCGGAAGGTAAATGCCTCAAACCCCTCTTGGGCCAGGTCCGGGTGTGCCTCGCCATACCTCACCACGGTATTAAGCAGCTGTTGGAGGGTGACATTGCCCGGGATCTCCGTACACAGGGCCTGTTGCGTTCGCATTGCTTCTGCCGCCACACGGATGGCCCGAACCACTCCAAAGCATTGGCCTTGAAAGAAAGCATACGCGGAGCTGGCCAACGCTACCTTTGAGGCTAGCCTGCAGTATGGAATAAAGAAGTTCGCGCTACTTACGTCTTTCTCGGCTGCACTAGCTGCAGTGATTGTCAGCGCCATCACGGCAACGAAGCGGATTGCCTTCATATATTCAGCCCCCCTCTTAATCAGCCCACCGGCACGCCCTATTTCTTGCAGGGCCAAGCCACGCGCAGTGCAGAGATCGCAAGCACTGTGAACGGCCGGTGTGTCAGTTCCGGAAACGTCTCACCATACGTCACCACGACGTTGACAAGCTGCTCTTTGGTGATGCCCGCCGGGATGGACGTACATAGGAGCGGGTCTAGCTGAACCATCCCCGCCGCCTGCGCTTCTTTCAACAAATTGAACATCTGGCTGACGCCTTCGACTATTCCGACGCAGCGGCTATAGTTCGAGGCTTTCTTGATGTCAGCCGTCATCTCCTTGGGGGTGAGCCGGCAATACGGCAGCATGAAATCTGCGCTTTGTTCATCCTCGGCTGCATTGGCCGTTGCAACCGTCAGTGCGATCAAGGCACCGCAGATAATTGCCTTCATTGACGCCCTCGTTGCTTGGACGGCCACGCATCGCGCAGCGCGGGCATGATGACAGACGTGAATGGCTGATGCACGAGCTCGGAGTGTGCGCACTCAGACATGTCACCGTAGATTTCCAAAGGCCCCACTACGACTCAACCTCACTGCTTGCTCTCCATTCACTTTAGCACTCAGTCGCCCAAAAAGCGGCCCCCAGGGCGATGGGAACCACCTTGGGGGCCTGACCCAAGCACGGGGAGATCATCAAGGAGGGGCTTGGGCTGGATATGCCCGTTGCATAGGCCGTGCCAGCCCGACATTTGCCGTGGGCGCGTCGCGTATTACCTGCCCCAGGCAGCCGTTTGAGCAAACTATGAACACAATCCTAGGTACATAGAAAACCTCTGGTAAATGGGCACAACTTGAAACGGTGCCGTCTGCTCAAAGGTGCCGCGATCGGGCTTTTTCAGCGTCGACGACGGCCGCGTTCCCACGTGCAGGCAGAGCCTTGTCGGCCGTGGGGTCTGCCCATAACTCAGAACCTGCGAGACAGCCGATGTCGCAGACCGACTCAACGATCATCGAAACCGACATTCCGGCGCGTTTGGACCGGCTTCCGTGGGGCCGGTTCCATTGGCTCGTGGTCTTTGCGCTCGGCATCACGTGGGTTCTCGACGGCCTGGAGGTTACTCTGGCCGGCACGCTGGCCTCCGCCATCAGGCACAGCCTGCAACTCACCAGCGCGGATGTCGGCTTTGCAAGCACCGCCTACCTGCTGGGCGCCGTCTTCGGCGCGCTGTTGTTCGGTTGGCTCACCGACCGGCTCGGCCGCAGAAGGCTGTTCTTCATCACCTTGACGGTCTATCTGACGTTCGCGGCCGCGACCGCATTCTCGTGGGATATCGCGAGCTTCGCGGCATTCCGGTTCCTCACCGGGGCCGGGATCGGCGGCGAGTATGCTGCGATCAACTCGACAATCCAGGAGCTTATTCCTGCACGATATCGCGGCTGGACCGATCTTGCGATTAACGGCAGCTTCTGGATCGGCGCCGCGAACGGGGCGCTCAGCTCGCTCGTTGTTCTTGATGAGGCGCTCTTCGCGCCCGACACAGGATGGCGCGTCGCGTTCTTTGTCGGCGCGATGCTCGCTGCCGTCATCTATTTCATGCGCCTGTGGATCCCCGAGAGCCCGCGCTGGTTGATGACGCACCATCGTGCCGAGGAAGGCGCAGCGATCGTCGACGGCATCGAAGAAAGCTTTCGCAACCGTGGGCAGTCGCTGCCGCCGGTGACGGCGCCGCCGTCGCGCTTGCGCGGGCGGCGCTACACGCCCCTGCGCGAGGTCGTCTCAGCGCTCCTGCAGCTCTACCCGCGCCGCACGCTCGTCGGCTTTTCGCTGATGGCGGCTCAGGCCTTTTTCTACAACGCGATTTTCTTCACCTACGCGCTTGTCCTGACGGATTTCTATCATATCCGCTCAGACCAGGTCGGCTGGTATCTGCTTCCCTTTGCGGCCGGCAACTTTTGCGGGCCTCTCATACTCGGACGGGCATTCGACACGGTTGGCCGCAGGCCGATGATTGCGCTCACCTATGTGGCTTCGGGGCTGCTGCTGGCCGCGAGCGGCGCCTTGTTCGTGCGCGGAACGATCACGGCGGAGCAGCAGACCGTGGCCTGGATGGTCATCTTCTTCTTTGCGTCCGCGGCCGCGAGTTCGGCCTATCTGACGGTCAGCGAGACGTTTCCGCTGGAAATTCGCGCGCTGGCGATTGCGGTGTTCTTTGCGGTCGGCACAGGCATTGGCGGCGCTGCAGGCCCTTGGCTGTTTGGCGCGTTGATCGACACCGGATCGCGCATGAGCGTCTTCATGGGCTATCTGCTAGGGTCAACCCTCATGATCGGCGCGGGAATCATCCAGTGGTGCTGGGGCGTCGCGGCAGAGCGCAAGAGCCTCGAGGACGTGGCGCGGCCGCTGACGTACGAAGATTGACCTGTTTCCTGCCGAGGTCAGCGCAGGCGGACGGTGCAGAAAGTATCTCCCGACCGTTCTCCATGCCTCGCTGGCCGCGACAGCGGCTTCCGGATTCGCAACATTGCGAAAGGGCGGAGGCGTCCCGGATAGCCTCCGAGCCGCGCTACTCCGCCGCTACGGTTGCCCAGCAGGCAATCGCGCTACAAACCGAGCTCCACCTACCGAAGCCCTTGTAAATTTGCGCCGCCATCGCAGCCTGTTGCTTGAGTGTCAAGCCGTCGGCTTTGATCTGCGGGTCGGAGACGTTCCGGATTGCGAGCCATCGCGGCGCATTGGCGCCAAGCTCGGTGGCGACCAACCCAAGCACAGCATCACCCATTTCAGAAACATCGCCGAGCCCCTGAAGCTTGTAGTGGTTATCTGACGTGTCGAAGCCGAAGAAGTCGGTCGTGACAACAGAGGCGCCAAGGGCGTTCCGCGGCACCCGCACGATGTTCGGAAGACGCTGGTTGTCCTTTGGAAGCTGCCCCGCATTTGCTTTGAATAGCGAACGTGCAATGCCGAAGTGTGCGGCTTTCGCGGCTGAGCTGGAATAGTGCGCCTGTGCAAATGGCTGCTTCTTGAACTTCGTATTGCAATCGAAGCGGACGATAGGGCTCACAATTACGTCGCCCACCTCGAACTCCTTGCCAATACCACCTGCGGTGCCGGTCGTAATCACCAGCGCTGGTCGCACTTCCTGGATGATCTGACGCCACACGTCTATGTTCGGCAATTCGGGGCCGTCCTGCGACATGTGCGAATCGGATTTGAAAACGACAACCGACTTCTTGCCGATGGTCGTGGTCCAATACGCCCCCAGACGCTTTGCTAGAATGGCCGGGCAGCCGCTGCGCATCTTCTTGGAAATGCTTGAGAAATTATGTGTGTAGGAGACGTAATCGTTACGCGAGTCCTTGCCGGGGGTGAGCACGCGGCTCAGCGCATGACCTTCGTCAACGGTCCACGTCACGACGAGCACATCCGCACGTGGCAGCGGACTGTCGCTACTGCGGCGGGGCGCGGCACCTGTCTTCGGCGCCAGTCCTTTAGGCCATGAGATATCTGTGAATCGCGACAAGCCGGTTGACGTGCTGAAAGCCAAGAACTCCCTCCCCGCAGGAGACTCGGAATCAAAGTCAATGATTTCGCGTTGGAAGTCCTCTATCGTTTCCGCTTTGGCCGCTGGCGCAAATGCAAATGTCGTGGCTGGTGGAGGCGTCGAAATCGGATCGAAGCCAAGATTTCTTTCAACCCATTTGCGATCGGCTTGCATGACGTGCCTCGTCAGTCATAAGTCATGTTTCCACAATAAGCGCCGCGCCGGACGACACTAGTCACTCGAGAACGTCTCTGACGCTGTCCCTCAGTGCCGCAGGGACGGCATTGCCCGGCAATTCGATCGTCTGCGCGCCCGCTGCCGTCTGGCGCGTGATGCGATAACGAAACGCATCAGCTTCGCCCGGGTGCGCCGGCACCGCCTTCCGCGGATCGCTGAACAGGTCTTCGACGGCTTGCCTATCCGCAGGCGACAGGTCCGAAAGCGCCAACTCGCCGCGACTCTTGAGATGAGGGCCGCCGAAACCGGCAAGGCCCCCGATCCGCTCAATCTGCAAACGATCCACGCTTTCGGCCCCTCGCAACAATGGCTGCGCCAGCAGAGGGCTACAGCCCCACGTGCTTCCATCCATGATCGACGGCAGCAGCAACAGTAGGAGTAGTACTATACAATGTATGAGCCACTTGGCGGGTTCGATCCGCAAAGGGCTTCATCTTCATGTCGGGAGTGGGGCCAAAAGCAGTGACCGAGTGGTACCACACCTGCCCGACCTTTTCCCAGCTCTTGCCGCCAAGCGCCTTGCAAGCGGTATAAAACGCAAGATTGGGTGGGCCGCTGCTGTAATGCGGATCCATGCCCGGTGTTATTTGGGAATATTGCGTCGGCTGCGGTGCAAGGCAATGCTTCGCGGCGGGGGCGGCCATGTCGCGCAAACAGATGAAGCCCCTCGCCTTCGCAGTCGGGCCCATTATGTCGTGGCCAATCAACCAATCGGCAGTTTTAACGTCCTGCTTAGCTTCCCACTGTCGGAACATTGAGCCGAAGCAGTCCGAGATGCTCTCGTTCAGACCGCCCGCTTCGTCCGAGTAGTTGAGCTGCAGGCTGTGCTGCGTTACGCCGTGCGTCAGCTCATGTCCGATGACGTCGTTTCCGTTCGTGAAGTCGACGAAGATGCTGCCGTCGCCATCGCCATAAATCATCTGCGATCCGTTCCACAGGGCGTTGTTGAACTTCGATCCGTAATGGATCGACGACATCATTGTCATCCCGTGATTGTCGATCGAGTTGCGGTTGAAGACGTCCTTATAGAATTGGGCGACGCTCGTCGTTTCATTGAATGTGCGTTTCGCCGTTGGATCGGCGGAGCTCCCCGGGTTCGGCACCGGCGCGCCCGGCGTGGTTTGCGTATGCTTGCAATCATAGACGGTCACCGCCGGTGCTGGGGCGAGTTCGACAAGTGCGCCGGCATGCGCCATCGCCACGCTCGTAAGTTTGGCAGCCTGGCTGCGCAACTCTCGGATCTCATGACTGATTTGGGCCGTAGCAAACATGCCCTTGCGAAGTTCCGCCGACAATTCTCTGTCCTGAGAAAGTCTCGTCAGCACGTCGCGAGGCACAACGAAGCACATGCACGGCATAGCAATTCTCCTTCCCGTCAAACTTAGTCTGAAATGCTTAGAGGTGAATCCTATCAGAGGTTGAAGCTACGCTGTGTGAGCCACGTCACAGATCGACGGGAGCCATACGCGATATCCCCAAGCTGGTGTTCACCCGGATGGTGATCGAGGAGGCGATGCGTCGGCATGCAGTCAAATTTCTGGCCTAAATCTTGAATGTCTGCACCTGAAGAGGTCGCGCCAGGCGCGGGCGCCAGGACTTGGAACGGATTCGATGTCGAAGGTGGATCTTGCCCCCGGGTCGCTAGCGGTTTCCAATTCCAAAGTTGCAACCGAGGAAGGTCAGCGGCCAGGGCGCGTTGACCAGGCCAAGCCTCAGCACAACAAGGGCAATACCTGGTTCCCCGCGCTCACCGCGATAGGGATCGTTTACGGCGACATCGGCACCAGCCCTCTCTACGCGTTCTCGGTCGCCCTCAATGCGACCGGCCATAGGCCGCCGTTGGCGAGCGACATCATTGGGATCGTGTCGCTGACTTTCTGGGCATTGCTGCTGATCGTGTCGCTGAAATATGTGGTTTTCGTCCTGCGCGCCGACAATGACGGCGAGGGTGGCATTCTGGCTTTGCTGGCGCTGGTGGCGCCCGACAAGATTGCCGACGGCACGCGGCTCTCGATCCTGGTCCTCCTCGGCGTCGCGGGCGCGGCTCTGCTCTATGGTGACGGCGTCATCACGCCGGCCATCTCGGTTCTTTCGGCCATGGAGGGGCTCAAACTCGCCTCACCGGCCTTCGCGGCCTTCATCGTGCCGGTCACGATCGCAATCCTGATTGCTTTGTTCGCAATTCAGCGCCGGGGAACGGCGAGCATCGGCCGGCTTTTCGGACCAATCATGGTCATCTGGTTCGTGACCATAGCGATTCTCGGGATCGTCAATGTCTGGAACGCGCCGGCCATCTTGAAGGCACTCAATCCGGTGGAGGCGGTGCGCGTCGTGGCGGCCGACCCCATCGCGTCGGTCGCGGTCATCGGCGCTGTTTTCCTTGTGCTCACCGGCGGCGAGGCGCTCTATGCGGACATGGGTCATGTCGGCGCCGCGGCGATCCGGCGGGCATGGTTCGGATTGGTCTTGCCGGCGCTGTTGCTATGCTATTTCGGTCAGGGCGCGCTGGTGCTGGTTGACCCGGCAGCGGTCGAAAATCCGTTCTACAGCATGGCGCCCGGCTGGGCTCTTGTTCCATTGATCGCGCTCGCGACGGCCGCCACCGTCATCGCGTCGCAGTCACTCATTTCCGGCGTGTTCTCCTTGACCAGGCAAGCGATGCAGTTGGGGCTCTGCCCGCGCACCCGGATCGTGCCGACTTCAAGCGACGAGGCCGGTCAAATCTATGTTCCGACAGCAAACTGGATGCTGATGACCGGCACGTTGCTGATCGTGCTTCTGTTCAAGACATCCGACAATCTGGCCGGCGCCTACGGCATCGCCGTGTCTGGTACCATGTTAGCCACCACCCTTCTCCTGTATCGAGTCGCGGTCGACCGCTGGAATTGGAAACCCGCGCTCGCCGTCCCGATCGTCGCGTTGTTCGGCGCGATCGACTCAAGTTTCCTGGCCGCCAATTCCCTCAAGATCATGGACGGCGGCTGGTTCCCGGTGGCGGTCGGCGGCTGCGTTGCGATCCTGATGCTGTGCTGGCGAGAAGGAGCGTCCGCCGTCAGGCGCCGGCTCGACTCAATGTCGATGCCGGTCCGGGAATTTGTCGATCACATCGACGAACAGGTCATCGGTCGCGCGCCCGGGCTCGGGGTCTGGCTCACCAAGGTCGCGCGCGGAGCATCTCCAATGCTGCTCCACCACGTTCGGCATAACAGCGTTATGCACAGGTGCGTCGTTCTCATGACCTTCCTGCCCGACCCCCGACCGCGCGTCCCATTCGCGGAGCGTCACTCGGTGGAGCGGTTGGGCCACGGATTCTTCCATATCCAGGTGAAGCTTGGATTCATGCAGACGCCGGACGTCCCCCTCACCCTCAGAAATTGCGAACTGCTCGGATTCGACGTCGATTTCGATCACGTTCATTACTACATCGGACATGAAGTCGTGGTCCGTCGACCCGAGAATTCGGCGATGGGTCAAATTTCGTTTGCGATCTTTGCCTTTTTGACCAGGATCGCCAGCCGCGCTCCCGATTTTTTCAGAATTCCCCACGACGGCTTGTCCGAAGTGGGCTTTCGCCTCGATATTTGACCGCAATCGGTGCCGGATCAAGTATTGGAGCGCCGGGCCAGGGTGCGCAGCTCCCGATAGATCCCTCACGCCATGGGAATGCGCCCGCCCCGTCACTCGTCGACGACGGGATTGCGTAGCGTACCGATCCCGGAAATCTCCACTTCCAGCACGTCGCCGGGCTTCATCCACACCGCAGGCGCGCGGCGGTGGCCATCGAATAGATCAGCATGTCGGTGCGCGAGCGCTGCATCTCCGCCCCATTGAGCCTTGTCACCGAGGTAGGCCTTGTCGGGTCGGGGATTCTCCATTAATCCTTCCCCTTCGCACATCTGCTCGATACGATATTTTGATGAGCACAAATCGGTTTTCTTGGCTTCACCTAACAGATTTTCATTATGGGCTGAACGGACAAGACTCCCTTTGGCCGAACCTTCGTGAACCGTTCTTTAGCGACCTCAAAGCACTTCACAAACGGGCAGGCCCCTGGCAGGCGGTGCTGTTTACCGGTGACTTTGCTCAATCGGGGAAGTCGGAGCAGTTCGACGAGATGCAGCGCGAGGTGCTTGACCGCCTGTGGGGTGAGTTGCGCAAACTCGGCTCTGGCGATGCGGTGCTGCTAGCCGTACCGGGAAATCACGATCTGTGCCGACCCAACCCGGATGGAGACAATCCTGCAACGGATACCCTTTTACGGCAGGGGGGCTTTCGTGACATTGCGGATAAGTTCTGGAACAATCATGAAGGTAGCTATCGCTGCGTTATAAACGACGCGTTCGCCGCATATCAAAAATGGTGGAATACTGCGGCTCAGCGCCCGCAATCCGGCCTCGCCGATGGCATTCTGCCGGGCGATTTCGCCTGTACGCTGTCATGTGGTAGTCGGCGCATCGGAATCATCGGGCTAAATACCACCTTTCTTCAACTCAAAGAGGGCGACCATCGTGGGCGTCTTGTCTGGGATGTCAGGCAGCTTCACCGCGTTTCCGATGACGCAGTGGACGACTGGTTGAAAAAGCACGATGTCTGTCTACTCCTCACGCACCAAGGCCCCGACTGGCTTACGCAAGAGTGCCAAATGCACGGCGAAACCGAAGTCGCCCCTCCGGGGCGCTTCGTCGCTCATCTCTTCGGGCACATGCATGAGACAAAGATTGTTTACTCAAGCACGGGCGGTGGTGATGCCGTCCGTCGGTGTCAAGGCTGCTCCGTGTTCGGCATGGAGAAATACGGCGATCCACCAACAACCCACCGCAGTCACGGATACACCGCCGGGAGCCTCGAATTCAGAGAGAATGACGCTGCATTGCGCCTGTGGCCACGCATTGCCACCTGCAAAACCGGCCCCTGGCGTTTCGTGCCGGACCACGAAAATGCTGTTCTCGAAGACGACCAAGGCACTAAGGGAGATTTAGTCCCTATTCGCTCCCTTGCACCTACTACCTCGATTGCCAGTGCACCTGCCTCCTCGTCGCCCAAAAGGACCTCGCTCCCGCACCCGGCGAGCCAGCAATCTGACTTTATCACTATCCCAGTGCCGAGCTGGCCTGAGGACCTCGCTGCAAAGGGCATTGCAATGCCCGACAGCATGTTGCTGAGGCCCGAAAGTGGGGTTGTAGGTTTTCATAGCTTCAGGGAACCTCTGCGAGACTCAATCATTGGCTGGGCGCTTGATCCTGATCAGCCCATTAAGCTGCGTCTTCAGGCTGGTGAGGGCGGCGCTGGAAAGACGCGCCTTCTGATCGAAGTCTGTAAACGGCTTGAAAGCTCTCACGGCTGGCGCGCCGGGTTCGCCAAGCAGTCCCAATTTTATTCCACGGCGTTTTCAGCGCTTATGGGAGAAGGCAAGCCGTGCCTTATCGTGCTTGACTACGCGGAGACTCGATCGAGCGAAATCGTCAAATTCATCAGGGCCGCCCTGGATACGCAAAATCGACCGAACATCCGTCTCGTACTTTTGGCCCGTGAGGGCGGTGATTGGTGGGACCGGCTCGCCGATGCCGCTGGTAAAGATCAGCCAGTAGCGGCCGTCCTGCGAAGTTTCCAGACAAAAGCTGGACCATATCGTATGACAGAGGAGCATATCGAAAACAAGGACCGCGGCATCATCTTCCGTCAGGCCCTCCAAGACTTCGCGAAATTCAAGAAAATCTCTGAACCTGCGGCTCCCCTACCTGATCTGTCTGACGAGCTGTTCGGGAAACCGTTGTTCATTCATTTGGCAGCCCTTGCAAGTTTGCGACAACAACCAAGCGTAAGTGACAAGGAGCTTCTTGCCATGGCGCTTGGGCATGAACGCTCCTATTGGCGACAACTTCTGAACGATGCCGGTATGTCCGATGAGATATTGCCGGCGCTTGAGCAGGCGATCGCGCTGTTGTCACTCTGCAACGGAAAACGCTCCGCAACGGAGGCAAAAAAGGCTCTTGCAAGAACTCCGAGATTGCGAGAACTCGAACCAAGCATCCGCTCGAAGCTATTCGATACCTTGAGGCGGATTTATCCGTTGGAGAGCGGCCTTGCGGGCCTCCAACCCGACCTGTTGGGGGAAACCCTTGTCAGTGACGCGCTTTCCAGGGATCCCGAACTGTTGGATACGATTTTTGGGCCGGAGAGCAGTCGTGAGGATGCACGTCACGCGCTCACCGTCCTGACCCGGTTAGGGCGACGCGTTTCCACGGAAGAGCACTGGTTGAAGCGGGCCCTGGAAAAAAATCTGACGAAACTTTCCGAAGATGCTTTGCATGTCGGCATGGAAACGGGATCGCCAATGCCAAGAATACTTTCGGAAGTCATAAAAAATGCAGAACAACCGGAACGCCGGCGAGCTGTTGACGCGCTACGCGATAAGCTTCCGGATGAGGCGATTAACCTTTCGCGCCTGAGCATCGAGATAAGGCTTCAATTTGTTGCGTTTCTCGACAACAGGAGAGTTGGTAACGAAACCAAACGTCATATTGCTCTTTGTGAAGCGTATAGCTTATTGGCTAGCGCTTTGAGGAAAAGCGGAGAGATAAGAGAAGCCGCAGATGCAGCTGTGAAAGCAGCAGATCACGCCAGCGTTGCTTTTCGGTCTGACAAAAATAATGACCGGCAACGGCTTGGCG
>WNEZ01008554.1_pt1 | contig 12834 bp, 17 predicted proteins | sample 5400521 | NCBI WGS metagenome assembly WNEZ01 (sample SAMN13153339, study PRJNA577476) | soil metagenome | isolation source: 120 cm saprolite under Douglas fir tree site 2 hole 1 replicate 1 | place: USA:California | collected 2015-04-18 | reverse complement strand
TACCTCCAGACGGTGACCGAGATCGCCTCGGAGAACAAGTCGACCACGATCTTCCCGCTGCCGCTCGACCTGTTCAAGGGGCTCGTCGAGGGCGTCGCCCGGAGAAACGAGACGCCGACGCTCGCCCTGCCCGAGAAGGCGTCGGGCGAGCGGTTGCCCGCTCCCCCGGCACAGGACAAGGTCAGGGCCTAGGAGGAGAACCTAGGTTAGAACCTAGGTTCCGGCCGAGATTCGAACCTAGATCGAGATTCTGATTCGCCAGATTGACCAGATTCTGGCGCCTCTAGTCATCGAACTCCCGTTTGCCGTCGTCGTCATCGTCCACCTCCTCATCGTTCCCGTCGTCGTCCTCCTCATACTGGTCTAGCAGCTCCGTCACGAGTTTTCGAACCTTCTGCTCGTCCCAGTCCGGCCTCACCTCGGCCTGCAGCACCAAATCGACCTCGCGACGGGCCTCATCTTTCGGGTCGTCCAACGCCCAGCTTGCGAGTTCGTTCTCGAGCAGTTGGCGGCCATAGCTGATCAGGGCGCACCGCCGCTCCTCAGCTGCCCGGGCGGCCGCCTCACGCGCGCGCTCTCGTTCTTCCTCCTTCTTCTTCGCGTCATGATACGGGGCGAGAACGGCCTCGACATGGTGTCGAATAGTGGTGGGCGCGCTGAAGGCGCTGTCTCCCATCGGGAAGCGTTCGATGGTGACGTACTGCTCAAGGTCCGCATGCAGCTTGCCCCGCCACTCCTCGGGCAAACCCCAGGGCGCGCCGAGCATGCCCACGACAATGAGAGTGTCAAGGTACACGCGCTCTGCGGGCGACGGTGCATGTGGAGAAGGCGGCGTCGGTGGCTCGACGTCGAGCTCGTCGTCCCACAATCGCTCGTCGTCCGGAAACAGCGCGGGGCCGATGGCTGGCCTCGCCGGACGCGGCGGCCGTGGCGGTGGACTCGGTCGCTTGGGCTGGGGTTGAGCCCGTGGCGGGGGTCGATGGCGCTGCTCCTTGGCCTCATATGCCGCGACGGCGGCCTCGGTGTAGTGCCGATACTTTCCTTTGCCCCGCGGCTCCGCCTTGAGCTGCCCGTCATCCGTCCGTTGACGGACAAAGTCCACCGATCGCCCGAGCCGGGCGGCGACTTGACCGATCGTCAGCAACCTCTTCATGGGCTCCTCCGTTCTCTTCTGTTGATCCTGGCCGCTTACCTGCTCCGCGGTATTACCGCCTCTTGTCCTGGTGGGGGCCGGTTAGCGACCGTCGAGCGGCCCGCCAGGCGGAGAGGTCGGCTTTGGCCTCTGCTTGCGGATTGGCGCGCCGGGCGCGCTGCGCTTGCTGGAAGGCGTCCAGAGCAGACGGGGGAACCCGCCACTCCTTTCCGTGCAGCTTGTAAGCGCCGGGGAAGTCGCCGCGCTCGATCCAGCCCCGCACGGTGGAGGGTCGTTTCCCGAACAGAGTGGCCAGGTCGTCCACCGTGAGGTCGACGGCGGGCGCTGGCCCTGGGAAGGGGGCGCCCGGTGTGGGCGGGTGATCGGCGAGGCGGCCCAGGATCCAGTCGCGGGGCACAAGCGATCCCGGCGGCAGGGCCTGCAGCTCTGCCACCAAGCGCTCCACGGCCGGCTCCCTCAATTCAGGCCCAGCGACCACGCAATCTCCCGGATTGCCATCTCCTGTGCGGGGATGGTACATTTTTGGTCTGAACAAGAGGATACTTGTCAGATCGTGAAATTGGAAGGGCTTGTGGATAGCGCGGTGAAGCTCGATCAACAAGCGGAGAAGCGGAGGACGTCGATGGCGAGCAGCCGGGCGCGCGGCAAGAAGGATGATCCGATGGTGCCGGTCTACAGTCCCAACCTGCGGGCGGTGATGGCGGACCGAAAGCTCCGGGTGGCCGATGTGGCCCGGCGGCTCAAAGAGCACCCGCAGACTGTTGCGTACTTGGCCGCGGGGGAGGGCATCAAGCGCAGCCGGCGCAGCCGCCGCGCCCGGCTCGCGAAGCTGCTCGGGGTCTCCGAACAATGGCTCGCGGAGCCGACGGTCATGATCATGCCCCTCTATCCGCCAGCCGGATCGGAGAATGTGTTCTTCGGGACCGGCTTTCCCCCAGAGTCGCCCCGCGCCCAGCTGGCGACGACCCGGCTGCTGACCAAGTGCGCGCAGGCGTGCGAGCGGGATCTTGGCGACCCCACACTGCGCGACGCCGGGGTCGAAGAAACGAAGTCGCCCGAGGAGGTCATCCACTACGTGGCGAGATTTGTCCGCCAACTCGCTCGGGTGGAGGAGTGGCGCAAGGAGTTGCTGGTTGGGCTGCCTGATCCGTGGTTTGTGGTGAGCTCGATGATTGAGGGCGGGTTTGCGCGGTCGCCTCACCTGCCGACGGACCCCGAGGAGGAGGCCGCGTCGCTCAATCTCATTGCCGCATGGGAACAGATCCTCAATCTGTGGTTCACTGGCGAGGCGAAGCTGAACTATCGGCGGCTGCGGGAGAACGCAGGATTCCCGACACCTCCCGACGAGCGCAGGTCCGATACGAACCCCTATGTAATCGTCCCTAGCGGACAGGAAGGAACAAAGAAGCCATGAAACGGCGAAGGGCAAGATCACGCGTGTACTGGCGTGAACGAGGCGGGATTTGCCGGGCGTACGGCGAGTTCCGGGATTACGCAGACCTCGGCGGTGGGCAGGAGGCGCTAGTCGTGCCGGGCGAGAAGCTTGCCACGGCCGATCCCCACGCCGCGGAGGTGTTGGCCGCGAAGCGCCTGGAGCAGCTCGACGCGCTTCGTGCGAAACGCCAGGCTGGCGCCATTCACCACTTACCGAAGGAGGCCACGCTGCAGGCGTTCGCACGCGAACACCTGATGAAGAAGGCCAGCGCCGGGAAGGTGACCCCCCGCTGGCTTGCCGAGAACGAGCACTTTCTCGAGCGGGCTGTCGCGTTCTTCGGTGCTAGGCGGGAGTTGTCCAGCATCACTGTGGACGATGTGACCCGTTGGGCTGGTCAACTGCTGCAGACTCGTCCCAGCGGGCGCCGTAGCAAGTCCATGAGCGGCGGCACGGTTCGGCATCACTTAAATGGTCTGTCGAACCTGTACCGTCGCGCCCAGGCGGAGGGTTACGTGGTACCGGGCTACAATCCAGTCGCGGCGATGATGGACAAACCCACCGCGCGGCGCCAGGAGGCGAGGTGGCTGGAGATTCCTGACGCGGCCCTGCTCGTGGAAGCAGCCCGAACCCACGACGCCGTGGGTCGGGCCTACGCGTTGATCGCGACCTTTCTATTGACGGGGGGCCGCGAGTCTGAAGTGCTTGGGTTGGAGACGGACGACGTGAGCTTCGATCGGCGCACAGTCACCTTCAGGCCGAATGATTGGCGGCGGCTGAAGACGGCCACGTCCTTCCGAGCTGTGCCGCTGTGGCCGCAACTTGAGGAGATCCTGCGCCTTTGGGTCTTCGGAGCGGGTCGGCCACCTGGAAAACTGCTGTTTCCGTCCTTACTGTACGGGCCGCGAGGCGATGGCGACGGACTTCCGAAAGTTGCTGGATGCGGTAGGGGTGCGCGCGGGGTGGAAGCTGGGAGAGATTCGGTCCAAGATGTTCCGGCACACCTACTGCACCGCGCGCCAACAGACCCTCGATCGGGGCGCACCCGTCAGTGTCTACACGGTAGGGAGGGAACTGGGGCACGGCGGTGACTCGATGGTGAAGCGCGTGTACGGCCATCTTGGCGTCGTACGCCACCGTGCCGAAGGCTCCAACCTGCCCCCGCATTTGTTACCACTATTGTTACCACGAGCAAATCAGCCGTGTAACTCAATGCGCCAGCCGCGATTCGAACGCGGGACCTTCGGCTCCGGAGGCCGACGCTCTATCCAGCTGAGCTACTGGCGCGCGTTGTGAAGCAACGACTTACATCAATCAACCGCAGTTCTGCACTGCTAGTGTCAAAAACAGTGTCAAACGGCGCCCCGGAGCGCCGCTAGCCGGCCCTTCAGTTTATCCCGGAACGCCTCAATACGGTACTCTACCTCCTCGGCACGGTGCCGCACTTGGCCGAGGTGGCCGTATACCCGCCGCACCATGGTCTCGCCGCCGTGGCCCAGCTCCTTCGCGACGGTGAAAAGGCTGACTGGCGCGCCCTGGTCGAGGGTTTGCAGCCTGGCGGCGCAGTACGTGTGCCGGAACACCTTCGAGCGGATCTCTCCCGGCTGCCAGCCCGCCCGGACGGCAACCACGTCCAGCAGCTTACGGAAATCAGTCAGCATCGTCTCTTCACCCGTGCGGTATGAAGGGAAGAGCAGCCGGCTCGGCGGACGATCTGCGTCGAACACGTAGGCTCGCAGGATCGCTTCCAGCTGCGGCCACAGCGGCGCGGCACGCAGCGACGTGGCCGTCTTAAGCCGCCGCCATTGGTTGGGCCGAAAGGTGATCGTCTTCCGGTCAAAGGAGATGTCGCCGACCTCGAGGCCCAGCACTTCACGCGCCCGGCCACCCGTGAGCAGGAAGGTCGCCAGCAACGGGTAGGCGAACGGCACGGCGAGATCGCCCCGGGCGGGGCAGTACGTGCGGGCGGCCTCGAGCAGCAGGGCCGCTTCGTGCACTTCCAGCCAGCGCGCTTCCTGGGGCTTCGCTCTTGGCTTGTCCATCAGGGCGGCCACGGGGTTGTACCCCGGTGGCACGAACCCCTCGCCCTGCGCGCGGCGGAAGAGGTTGCTCAGGCAGTTTAAGTGATGGCGGATGCTGCCGCCGCTCATCGTGCCGCCGCGTCCATTTGCCTGAGTGTGCAACTGCTCGCTCCACTTCCGGACGTCGGCCACCGCGATGGCATCGAGCGGGCGATGCGCGCCGAAGAAGTCCAACGCCCGCTGAAGGTAGTGCTCCGACTCGGCGACCCATCCCTGCGTGGTCGTCCCGGCTTTCGCCTTCGCGATGAGGTGCTCGCGGGCAAACGCCGCGAGGGTCGTCTCACTGGGCAGGCCGTGCACCGCACGCCCTTGGCGCCGCGCGCGCAGCTGATTCAGCTCGGCGAGTCGCTTGGCAGCGAGGACCTCGGCGAGCTCGACATCGGTCGTTGCCAATGCGTCGCCCGGCACCATGAGCGCCTCGCGCCTGCCGGCCACATCGGCATAGTCGCGGAAGTCCGCGTACGCGCGCTGCGCGCCACCCTGCTCCCGCCAAAACACACGACTTCGCTTTCGTCTCCCTGACATAGCTACCTCCTGGGTTGGAACGTTGGTTGGATCGACCCTGGGTTGTTCAGTGCGGTGGACGGGACCTGCAAGAGCTTCGCGAGAGCGTCTGTTCGCCGCATACCCAACAGGATGTTCTGGAACACGGGGCGCACGCCGTCAACCGCGAGCCCGACGACCGTGTCCTTGTGGCGGTGCGCGATGTCGCTGCGGGCCTTGATCTGGGTCCAGACGTAGTCGAAGTCCACGGCGCCCACCTTCTCGCTTGCCCGCAGCTCGGCCTCGATGATGGCGTAGAACTGCTCAACCGGGTTGTCTGCGGGGCGCACGCGTAACTCGGGTGGCTCGCCGAGCAGTAACCAGTTCAGGTTCAGGTTTGCCTCCCGCGCGAGGCGCAGGAGGATGGGAACCTCCGGGACGCTCGGGTTCTTACGGCGGGACCAGCCGAGCCGCGTCGTGCGCGGAATCCCGAGCGCCTCCTCGAAGGCCGACCAGCTGCCGTAGCGCCGGTGCACGAACTGATTCAGCCGGCGGCAGATCGCCTCGGCGTCCTTGGCCGTGGGGCGCGTGCGGGCCACGAACCCTCCTGTCGGTTGAACGTTTGTAGCAGACGGTAAAGCGTCTATCCAATCTAACTAGTGGCGTGCCGGGATGCTACGCCAGATTGCGGCCGGTATGAACCCGCTCGAGCAGTTGCGGAAGGCGGTGGCGGTGCTCCCGCCCGGCACCCTGGTCACGCTCCCCCGTGAAGCCCTCCTCGACGTACTGGGAGGGGGAGGAGGAGACGGAGCGGCTGCGACCGGGAGCGACGGACCACCTGCGGTGGCGGTGGACCTCACGGTCACCGACCTGGCGCAGCGGTTCCGGCGCCACCCGAGCACCATCCGGCAGTGGCTCGAATCCGGGCGGCTCGAGGGCTACAAGCTCTTCGGCCGTGAATGGCGTGTGCCGCTCGCCGCAGTTGCCGCGTTCCAAGAGCACCAGCGCCACGGGCGGGAGCGCGGGGGTAGCCCTGCGCGTGGCGCGCCGTCCTTAGGGGATTGGCGGAAGGTCACGTGATGCCAAGTGTCGGCTTGTGCCGGGATGACCAGCGCCGTTCTAGCGCCGTTCGAGCGGCTTTCTAGCGGGAATTCCTCCACGATTTCCTCGGATTTTGAGCTCAGGAGGGCGCAATCATGAAGCCCAAAACTCGATCACCGGACGTGCGAACGCTCATTCAGCAGATTCCTGTTGAGGCTCGGGACATCCCCGAGGTTGTGGTCGCGCACCTGCGGCCTCACGCCCGAATGGTCGCGATATGGCGCCGCGACGACGCGCGGCCGGAGCGGTGGGTCTACCTCGAGCGGATGTATGCGCAGGAGTTTTCGGTCGACGAGGTGATCCAGCGCTACGGCGGTGGAGAGTATCGCGCCAAGATCCTGGGCAGGTGGGACCCAGCGCGGCGACGTGAACAGTACCTGATACAGATCCCGTTCGCGATCCACCCGCGCTATCCGCCGACCGCGGCGGTGGTCGCGAAGCTGCGGCCGAAGTGAGCCCAGCACCTGGCAGGGGATAGAGTGCCCCGAGTGCCATCGTTTCGACAGCTCTGCGACACTCGGGTCCGTCGAGGACTCGAGGCGCGCCGCGCCCCCGTCGGACACCGACCGGTGGAGAGCCCGGTCGAGAACCCGGTCGGGAAACATGCACTGGATCAGGAGAGTGCTGCGCCCAACTCACGGCACTGTTTCGCCCGCGCTGCGGACTGCCAGCGTTCCGTAATTGCTTCTCTACATCATACGGGACAGGCTCCTCCTTAGGCTCGTCCTTAGCTCGGCCTTAGGGTCGGCTTCGGCTCGGCCTTGGGAAAAGCTTGGGCGGAGCTTGGGACTTGGCTTGGGGATTTGCTTCGGAATCTGCCTTCGGAGTGACGCCCAAACACCGGTGAATACTGGTAGAGAACCTGGTGGAGAACCCGGTGGAGATGCCGGTGGAGACGGGTGTGGTGCGAAGGAATGTATGGTCCCGTCGCACCACCAAACGCCTTTGAACGCCGTACCAGCTGTTCGGGGCGCCGTTCGGTGTTCTGTTCGGCGCCCCGTTCGGACCACAGTTCGGCTACCTGTTCAGAGTTCCGTTCGGCAAAAAGCCCCGGTGGACGTTCCGGTGGACGTCCTGGTGGACGTTCCGGTGGACGTCCTGGTGGACGTTCCGGTGGACGTCCTGGTAGACGTCTCGGTGAAGTGGGAAACACCGGAGGAAACTGCATAAGGAAACAACGTAGGAAACGGCTTGGAACCCCCGGAGGAACCGCCGGAGGAACTGCCGGAGGAGCCGGTGGAGGAACGCGCGAAGGAACCGCCTACCCCCAGTCGGCGCCGGGCCGGCGCACCGGCTGCGGGTTGTCCATCACCGCCCGGATCGTATCCTCGCCGGCCATCTGAGTAGCCCAATTGGCCGCCGCGCGCCTAGCCACAGGTGGTTTTTCCGCGCACACTTGACACGGCTAAGCAGGGACCTATCTTCGGCGTTTGTTCGGGCTCCTTCCACCCGCCTCGGAGCTTCAATGGGAACGAAGACGGGTATCGAATGGACCAACGCCACTTGGAACCCGATGACCGGGTGCACGAAGATTTCCACGGGGTGCGACCACTGCTATGCCTTCGTCGTCGCTCAGACCAAGACGCGGGAGGTTTACCTCCGGCATCTCCCCGTGAAGGACACCCCCAACAATCGGTCCGAACCCTTCGCACCTCGGTTCTGGGAGGACCGCCTTGAGCAGCCGCTCCGGTGGAAAGAGCCTCGCCGGGTTTTCGTAAACAGTATGTCCGATGTGTTCCACGCGCTTTTCACGCTCGAAATGATCCAGCGCGTGTTCGAGGTGATGAACCAAGCGACCTGGCACCAATTCCAAGTGTTGACGAAGCGCCCAGAAAGAGCGCTTCGACTGGCCGACAAGCTCGAGTGGACTGACAACATCTGGATGGGCACCTCGGTAGAGAACATGGGCGTCGCTCACAGGGTCGACGCACTCCGTCAGATCCCTGCCGCGATCCGGTTCATTAGCGCTGAGCCCTTGCTTGGTCCGCTCGACGAGCTCGACCTGACCGATATTCAGTGGGTGATCGGCGGAGGCGAGAGCGGAATGGGGTACCGGGTTCCAGACCCAAACTGGGCTCGTGGATTGAGAGACCTGTGTCTTCGCGAAGGGGTTGCTTTCTTCTGGAAGCAGTGGGGTGGGCGTACACCTAAGTCAGGCGGCCGGACGCTCGATGGGCGTGAATGGAACCAGTATCCCGTCGAGCTCGCTTGTGTTTCCTAGGCGAAAAAGTCCCCCTGGGCATCTTGGTTGGCGTGCTTCTTGATCCATTCAGCTATCCTGTTTGCGATTGGGTGATCCGAGGCGAAAAGCATCTTGTAGAGGCGTTGCTTGCCGCGTAACCGCACGTCGACCATCTCACCAGCATGTTTCCATAGCGTCCGGAACTGCTGCAGATAGAGGTCGACCAATCCGCGTCGTAGTTGCGGGGACTGGGCGTCAGTGAGGCGGCGCGCGGCTAGCTGCCGCCACCCGTCGGTGCCGAAGAACTGAGTTAGCGCATCGGCGTATCGATCCAAGTGCTTCTTCTCGTAGGCGAGCAGGCGGACGATCGCCATGTCGAGAGGGAACAGGCAGTAAAGATCCACGCTGCCGTGTCCTTGGGCCCTAAGCGCCTTCATGGACTCCCACGGCCACTGGTTTGGCGCCTCCATGTCTGCGAAAACGAGAATGTACGCTTGGTGTGGGATTCGTCCGAGGACACGTGGCATCGCGGCATTCGCATCGTCTGGAACGAGCTCCACATTCTCTCTGGGGATACGGCTCTCCCCTGCCTCGAACATCCGGTTGACGCGAGCCTGCAGGGCTTCGTGGTCGCTTCGCATGGCGTTGATGAACACAGCGTGAGTCAAGCTCAGGTCGCGCCGCTGCAGGCCCGTGTAGCGGAGCACCCTGAGTGGCGAACCTTCGTACTCGGCGCCGGCTGCTCCCCTGATCACATTCATGCCGGGGCCGGCAAAGAGGTCGACGAAGTACCGCTGCAACTTCTTCTCAGTCGCTTGGATTGCGGCTGGGCAGAAGTAATCCAGGAAGGACAGTTTTGTCAGTCCCCAGGGGCCGCTAACACGAGCGCGCAGGCCATCCTTGGCGATCACGACCTTCAACTTTGCGGCACCTCGCAGCTCGGCGGATCGCCTCGATTGTCGCGCCGGACCTCTACGGCTCTGTCCAATCGGCGCTGATTCAACAAGATGGGGAGAGCTGCCCAGTCAGACAATCCGGGCATTTGACCCGGTGCTGCAGTGCAGTCACGAGCCGTGTCTCATCCTCCACGTACTTTAGGTGGCACATGTCGAGAAAGACCAGTGAATGCCTGACGTCGTCATCGAGAACCCCGTCATCAACCCGCCCTTCCGCGAGCCTTCCAGACACTTCGTTTTTGGGGACCAGGGGATCACCAACGAGATCGCCGAGGGGCGCCGGCCGAGCAGGGCCTAGCCCCTTTCGTTCCCGCCGTGACAACAGTGTGACAACCGTACCGGAAGCCGGGCGCGCGAGCAGTCGCTTCACCCTCGCCAAGTGCCCAATTTCGCGCTCGTTCGCGCGCGCAGGCGCCGATGGTGCCGCCGCGGGGACCAGCTTAAAATCCCATGCGATCGCGGTCAGAACCGTCAGGATGGTAGGGCTCCCCACACTCAATGGCATTGTCGGTTCACCAGCCGGGATACCCTCTCCCGATGCTGAACCAGGACTACGCATTTCTCCACAGTCTGCCGGAGGGATGCGGGCGCGTGAGCCGGGTTAATGGGGTACAGGTTCGCAGTGAAGCGTATCACGGGTTAAGAGAGAGGGGCGAAAACGGCTTCTCCCCCTCGCGCGCGACGAGCTAGCCTGGCCAGGCGGGAACACCTGCAGCATTTTCACACTGCTTGAGATCAACAGACGGTACTAGGCTGCGAAGCTGAGGTACCGCTCGCAGGCTAACACTAGTTGGGCTGACGCCACGACCTTCGAACCGCGTGAACACGTGGCGCGAAAGAACGGCAGAAGCTTTGTGTGGTTGCGGAGCGCAGCACGGGTGACGCTGAACCAGTTCGCTGTCCGGTACGGGCGGAAGGATCCGACGCGATGACAATGAAGGCGCAGCCTAACTTGCGCTTGAAGCTGCCGGCGCGGCCCCAACAGTCGGCGCTTCAGTTGCTCGCGGTTCGGCCGCGCCGCAGCTTAAGCGCGATCCGTTAGGCTGTGCCGCTCGGGATCATAGGAGCCGATGAGGCACCGGGCGGCTTTCTCATGGCTCCTTGTGTGCACGCGCCGCTTTCGCTCCGCAGGCGACCCAATTCAACCTTCGTCCCCCTAGCTCCGGAAGGATCGTGTCATGAGTGCGTCCCTACTCTATCGCATCGCTTCGGTCCTGTTGCTGCTATTCGCGGCCGGGCACACACTGGGCTTCCGCCGAGTTGATTCTCGCTGGGGAGTGGATGTCCCCATCGAGTCGCTGAAGTCGACACACTTTCTGGTCCAAGGGATGAGCCGGACTTACTGGGGGTTCTACACAGGCTTCGGCCTGTTCGTCTCGGTTTTGCTCGTGTTTGCCGCCGTGCTCGCCTGGCAGCTGAGCGGGGTGCCGAGGGAAGTTTTGGGTGCCATGCCCATGATTAGGTGGGGCCTCGCGCTGTCTTTTGTTGCGGTCACCTACTTGAGCTGGCAGTACTTCTTTATCGCCCCGGTCGTCTTTTCCGGGGTCATCGCCATCTGCCTGCTCGCCGCGGCATGGCTCGCGGCGCGGGTGTGAAGACTCGGAAGGCGGCCGCCACAAAGCCATGAGCCACAGCCTAACCAGCGCATGACGCTGCCGGCCCGCGGCGGCGCGGCGCAGGTCGTAGCAGAAGGCGAGCGGAAGCGCGGTGATCAACGACTCGGCGCTCTTTGACGCGGGCGTGAGATGCGTTGAGGCGACGAGCGGACGCGAGCTCCCCGTCCGACCGGCGAGCGTTGCGGCTCTCGTTCCTATAGTCTCGGGAGGGGTCCGAACCGCTTGAGCGCCGCTGGCTTTCCCTCGACCGCAAGCCCCGCCTTGCGCGCATGCGCGAGGTCGATCTTCGCCAGGAGCAGCTGCCAGGCCAGCGGCGTCGGGCCGATGATCACGGCGTCCGGCTGGTCCGCCGGCCCAACCCGCGCGGTCACCCTACCATTCGCCGCCTCAAGCGTGACGCGTTCGTCTCGATCGCGCACTTCGATGCGTACGGGCGGCTTGCGCGGGGCGCGGTCGGTGAGATAGAGTCGCGCCGGTAGCACCAGCCAGTGGGGAAGAAAGACGTCGTCCTTCGCCGGCGCCTCGAGCAGCGGCGCGGCCCACCGACCGAGCGCGGCGATGACCGTCTCGAGGGCTTCGCCGCGCGGGGTGAGCGCATACCCGGCCGCGGCCGCCGGGGCCGGCGACATGTCTCGGCGCAGCAACCCCGCCTCCTCCATGTTGCGTAGCCGGTCGGCGAGCAGGTTGGTGGGGATGCCAGGAAGGCCAATCCGCAGATCGGTATAGCGAGACGGCCCGCGGATGAGCAGCTCGCGGACGATGAGCAGCGTCCAGCGATCGCCAATGACGTCGAGGCTCTTGGCGAGCCCGCAGAACTGTCCGTAGGAGCGCATGGCGAATGGTAGGCTGTGGGCTTGACAATATCAAGTGTCTGGTTGATTTTCTCAAGTACATCAACCGGAGACCATCATGGACATCCAGAACGATCCTCGTGCGCTCGCGGTCGCCTACATCGAAGCCGTCGGCCAGAAACAGTTCGATCGCGTCGCCGAATTGCTCCACCCGGATGTCGAGTTCCTGACATCGGGTCGGTCGATCCGCGGCGTTCCGGCGTACGTCGACGCGCTTCGCCGGCTTGCGCCGATCATTGTACGGAACGACGTGCATGCCACGATCGTGGACGGCAACGATGTCGCGGTGCTCTATGGTTTCGTCACCGATACCCCGGCGGGCACGGTGCCGACGATCGAGTGGATCACGGTCGATGCAGGACTGCTCCGGACGTCGCGGTTGATCTTCCACAAGGAACACTGGCCGGCAGCGGTCGCGGAATTGACGCGGCGCAGCAGCGGCGTGAAGTGAGCAACCGCTCACCCCTCAAGAGAGAGTTCCCATGACCACGTCCACACTGCTCCGGGTCACCGCGGTGGTCGCACTGCTTCAGTTCTTCGGCCACGGCGGGCTGTTCGTCCGTGCCAAACCGACTCACGGCGACGCCGAGGTGACCGTGGTCTCGGCGATGAAGGCGCACCGGTTCAACTTCGGCGGCTCGATGCGCAGTTACTGGGACATGTACTTCGGCTACGGGCTCGAGGCCGCGTTCATCTGCCTCGTCGAAGCGATTTTGTTCTGGCAATTGGCGACCATCGCCGGCACCACGCCGGCGATGGTGCGACCGATCATCGCGCTGTTCCTCGTGGCGAACATCGCGCATGCGATCCTTGTAACGCGATACTTTTTTCTGGTGCCTCTGGTGCCCGACATTCTGATCGCGCTGCTACTCGCGTGGACGATGGTGATCTCAGGTCGCGCGCCTGGACGGTGAGCAAGCCAAACCGCCCTACGATGGACGCCACCATGAGGAGGCTCGTAGCAACTTTCGCTTGAGGT
>WNEZ01009224.1_pt1 | contig 12836 bp, 9 predicted proteins | sample 5400521 | NCBI WGS metagenome assembly WNEZ01 (sample SAMN13153339, study PRJNA577476) | soil metagenome | isolation source: 120 cm saprolite under Douglas fir tree site 2 hole 1 replicate 1 | place: USA:California | collected 2015-04-18 | reverse complement strand
CATCCGTTGATCGGCGAGTGTCGTGTCGATTATCGTTTTGGCATCGCCCGGAAGCTGCGTGTCGGCATGGAGAAAGAGAAGGATCTCTCCGCCGCTGGCCTTTGCGCCTTCATTCATCTGCCGGGCGCGCCCGCCGGGAGCGGTCACCAGTCGTACGGGGCTCTGTGCCGGTGACTGAGTCCTTCGTCTGTATGACTCGACCAGCACAGAGGTCTGATCGAGGCTCCCTCCATCCACCACGATGAGTTCATCGAAGCCGAGCGCGGCGGTGTGCGCTAGTGTGGTCATGATTGTCCGTTCTTCGTTCAGTGTGGGGATGATGATGGAAATCGGCATCGCCATGACACGTTAGCAGGTTGCGGAAAAACTATGTTGGTGCGCTAGAACTTCGATGGTCCGCATGTGTGGCACAACAGGAGAACACTCTCCCAGGATGCTCAAACAGGCCGTCCAGCAAGGCCGCAGCGAGTGAAGGGCCGAGGCGTACCCTCCGGGGTACGTTGAGGGTCTGAACGATGCGAGAACGCTGCTGGCGGACTGTTTCAGCATCCTGTTAGGTGGGTTTCTTCGGTTCATTGAACATGAAGTACATGACGACAACCACTGTAGACCAAAACAGAACTTGCTTGTGCCAGAAGAGGACTTCCCCATAGTGGAAGAAGACGGCTGCGAGCAGGAGGGCGCCGCCGATGAGGCTGAAGCGGAGGGTCATGTTTTCGACGACCGCATTCGCCCACACGGCGACCCCACCAAAATAAATCAAGAAGGGGATGACGTCGATCTCGAATCCCCCGCTGATCGAGAGAAACACGTCGAGGAAGCCGATGAAAATGAGGGCGGTGCCCACGATCATCCCGGCGACACGCATGTGGTTGTCGCCCCCAGAATCGTCATCTGGCTGGCGGCGCACCGGTTCGTGTGGCGGTTCTGGCGGCATGGTCAGCTGGTTCCTAAAAGGGGGTTACGCGTTGGCGCACGATCTGTGCGGATGCACGTTACTCTGGATGCTCACACAGGCCGCCAACGAGGCCACAGCGAGCGAGGTAGGCTGAGGTCGAGGTCAAGGCTGAGCGAAGACCTGCCGTTTTTCATCTGAGCTTCAACCTTAGCCTGAACCTCAGCCTTCTCCGTGCTGACCGACTGTTTCAGCATCCTGCAGCCCGCATGATTCATGACGGTTCGTCCCCCCCACCCCTCCCTCCCCCATAATATGGGGGAGGGTAAGGGAGAGGGCGCGAGACCGGCGTGCGGAGCCCAGGGGACAGCCGCCAGGAAGGAGGGCGCCAGTTCCCAACAGTACGGTGAAGGTCCGAGGGGCGAGCCCGCTGGCCGGAGGCTCGTCGTAGCAGCGGATCGGCGATTGCAGCAGAAGTGTTCATGAATAATTCGGGCTACACCTTAAAATGTTTGCTCAGGGTCAGACCTTGGCGCTGATACGAGGATCCGAGTGCCGTGCCATAGAGCTGACTGGGGAGTGCGAGCATCCTGTCGTATACAACCTTAAAAAAGGTTTGTCCATCATGGATCAGGAAGGGCACGTCGTGGGGGCGGACCTCCAGGACCACTTGGGTGCCGTGCAGCTCGCCGCGCCCGTACCCAAATCCTGGATCAAAAAACCCAGCGTAGTGGGTCCGTAACTCGCCACAGGCTGCTTCGAAGGCGACCATCTCGGCCGCGTAGCCGGCGGGAACACGAATCCGTTCTTTCGACGCGAGAATGTAAAACTCCTCCGGTTCCAAGAGGAGACTGTCTTGACGGTGGCGGTACAGGGGTTCCCAAAAATCGAGTGCCGTATAGTGGCCGACCTTCGACAGATCGATGACGTGACTATTCTTCTTCGCCCGATAGCCGATAATCGGTGAGCCACTTCTGTCGTCTCCCTTCAGATCGATGCGGAGAAACAGGCCACGATCCGTACGGAGATCACGGGTGTCCAGCGCGTTCTTCGTGGGGAGATTATGGTAGAGCAAGGGCTCTCGCTTGTGGAGCATCTGAAGCGACCGGTCTGACACGGCGGCGTCGCCGCGTACGAAGCGAATTTGATTGAGGGAGTATCCGGTCTTTACCTTGATCGCGAACGAGCGTGGGACGATTTCCAGATAAAGGGGCCCGGAATAGGCGGCTCGGATTTCATCGAATCCGGTGTTGAGATCCGTCACGACGCGGGTAAAGACGTCCAGCCGTCCGGTTGTGCTTTTAGGATTGGTTCGCGCCCGGAGGGTCTTGGGTAACGTCAGACGTTCCAGCAGCGGCACCAAATAGACGTGGCCTTTTTCGAGGATGGCCCCCTCGGTCAGGTCCATCTCGTACATCACGAGGTCGGACTGGTAGAAGTCCAGGACGTTGAGTCGGCTCGTGATCTCGGACAACTCCGGTAGGAAGCTGCTGATCAACCGATAGGCCTTGCGCCCGAGCCGCAGATCGAGACTGGCCGGTTGGATCTGCCGGTCTTCGATCGGCACGTCGGCGTGGATGGCACCGTTCGCGATCAGCTGCTTAATCTGTTGGTAGGGCAAAATGCCTTGCGTGGTGCGGGTGCTCACAGGTCGTCGTGCCCTCCATTACTGCACGATCCCAATGAAGGCGCTGCGCTGACCATCGGCAGTTCTCGCGCAGATCCTTGTTGTGGTTGCGGATAGTGGAATGCCTTGTTCTCATAATTCTTCAAGAGGATCCCCGCGGCATCCATGTGCACCATGTAGTCGCCGGGGAGCAAGGGAATCTTGCCGCCCCCGCCTGGCGCATCGATTACGAAGTGCGGGACCGCCATCCCGCTCGTGTGGCCCTGCAACGACTTAATGATATTCAGCCCCGTTTCGACCGTGGTGCGGAAGTGATTCGTACCTTTGGTCAGGTCCGCTTGGTAGAGATAGTAGGGTTTGATGCGAGCGAGCAGGAGCTGATGCATCAATCGTTTCATGATGTCCGGATCGTCGTTGACGCCTTTGAGCAGCACGGTTTGCGCGCCGAGCGGCACGCCGGCATCGGCCAACATCCCGCAGGCCGCTTTGACTTCAGGCGTCAGCTCGTCCGGGTGATTGAAATGCAGGTTCATATACACAGGGTGGTACTTTTTCACGATCGCGCAGAGTTCCGGTGTGATCCGTTCCGGCAACGTGCCGGGCACTCGGGAGCCAAGGCGAATCAGTTCCAGATGCAGGATGGTGCGCAGGGCCTTGAGGATCCGTTCTAACAAATGATCAGGCAGGAGCAAAGGGTCGCCGCCGGAGAGAATGACGTCGCGCACTTCGGTATGCTCGCGCAAGTAGGCGATGGCCTGGTCGAGTTCGCCTTTCTTGAGGAATCCCGGTTTCCCGACCAGCCGTTTTCTCGTGCAGAACCGACAATAAATCGGGCACTGGTTTGTCACCATCAGCAGTACGCGGTCCGGATAGCGATGGACAAGATGCGGGACCGGACTCATGAGGTCTTCCTCGAGCGGATCGTCTTCCGCTTCGAAATCGTCCATCTCGGCGATGTCCGGGACCACCTGTTTCCAAATGGCGTCGCCCTTTTCTTTCATCGTCGCCATCACCGTGGGGGTAATGCGCATCGGATAGTCGCCCACGATGGCTTCGATTTCTTTCGCATCGACACCGAGCCGATCCGCCAAGTCTTTTGGTTTCACGATGCTGTCGGCGAGTATGCGTCTCCATGCTTCCATGCCGGTCTCCTTTGCTGTCGAGTGGATCAGCAGGCCTGCCGCGCGATTAGCAGAGGATGCTGAAAAAGTCCGCCAGCGGCGTTCTCGCTTCGCTCAGAGGCTCCCCGTACCGAACAGAGTAAGACTCGCCTCTTCGCTCGCTGCGACCTTGCTGGACGGCCTTTTTGAGCATCCTGCGAGAGTGTTCTTCTGTTGTCCCATACGTGTAGGCCATCGAAGTTCTGCTGTGACAAAATGGTTTTTCTGCAGCTTGTTAGCTGCCGGCGATCCGTTCCTGACCGTACGTCTTGTCCAGATGATTGAGGATGTCGTCGGTTTCCGTCAACACCATGTCCCCATCCTTGAGGACAGGAACATAGTACTGGCCTGAGACTTCTTGGACCACTTTGCGCCGACGACGTGCTCGTATTCGACGTGGAGGTCCGCCAGTTTCTGGCGCACCTCCTCACAGTCGGGACACCAGGCAACGTGATAGAGGGTGATTGCCATAAATACGAATGGTGAATGTTCAATGTTGAATGGTTAATTGTCGGACGATACTGTGTCGATTCATTCAACTTTCATCATTCAACATTGATCATTGTCCAGCGACTGCGCACGGCACCATCACGGCGTCTTTCATCCCGTGGATCACTTTCTTATCCGCCGGGCAGATGGTAGCCAGGATACCAGCCAGTTCGGTCTTTTCGCCACTCACGAAATAATAGGGCGAGAGCCTGGCGCGACCGGACATCCGGTTCATCTCACCGGTCACCGGATCGAAGTAGTCGAGTTCATACAGGCGGCCCTTGTGAAACTCCTGCAGGATATAAGGTGTTCGGGGAAAGGCGTCCAGGGCCTTGTCGATGGCACCGGCCCATTCTCCCTGCGGCATATCGTGTCCAACCGATACGCCTCGGCTGCCCCAGGCGAGTTCAGAAAACCCCGATGGCTTGATCACGAAGTGCCGTTCTTTCTGGGTTGCCGTGGCCAGATCGCGCCAGTTCATCACGGGCCGTCCTCCGATCGCCAAACCCGGAATCGTGGCGGACGGAGGGACCGGCGCAGGATCGAGAATCCACGTACGCGGCATGATGGTGGTCAGGTGTAGGAAGACCTCCCGGCTCAATGCCTGCTCCCAGAACGGTCGCAAGGCTGGGTGATGGAGGAGGCCAAAGACAAGCTTTTCTTCCAGCGCCGGCTTGTACGGGGGTGTGACGGCGACCCAGTCCTTCTTGATCGCATATTGGACAAGTTCGGATTCGGGAATGTTCGGGAGATCGAATAACTCATAGAAGCGATAAATCAAGGCGATCGGCTGGTCCATTCCCTCGCTGGTAATCCGAAGGCCTTCTTCGGTGAATCGAATATGACGAGGTTCCACGCAGTAGGCGTCGAGACCGATTGCTCGAAGCCGGGCCGCGAGCCACGTCATTTCAGGCCGATAGTCTTTGGCCTCCTCAGAAATTAGAATCGCGACGCATCCTGTATGCTGGAGGAGCTGGCCTTTCAACATGGCCGCAAATCCCTGAACCATCCCCTCGAGGCCTCCAGCGAGTGAGAGACCGCCAGCCTCGCTATCGGCATAGAGCGCCGAGAGGCATGCGGTCATACCGATTCCTCCGGGGACCGAGTCGAGCTCGGTGATCACCATGCCGTCCTGGGTGGGGATGATGTCCGGTCGGATGACCGCGGGAAGCTGGTCACGAAACCGTTTCATCCGGCTGTACGTGAGCAGACCTTCAGGTTTTCCTTGGTCAAGGTATCCCGCTACCCAGGCTGGTTGGAGGCCGCGTACACTGTCGATATAGAGGCGGTTCAAGGCTCGATAAAAGGATAAGAGCTGCGGTCCGAGTTGGTGGAAAAAATATAACTGGTCTTTCGTAAGAGGAAATGGTGTGGTGGCAATTCGCCAGGTCGTCGTAGCGGAGACTATTCCGGGAGGTGAAGCCTGCCCAAGCAGAGACGGAAAGAGCCCGGCTTGGCTCAGCTGGTCACGAATGATTGCGCAGCGGTGAAGGAGGTTGGAGGTAGCCAAGTCAGACAGAGGCAGTATCCGTGTCAATGAGAGCCCCTCATACGAGGCCAAAGAACTGTAACACGGGCTTTAGGACCGTACAAGTGGCGAGGGGAGCGGTGAGGGAAGGGACGGCAGGACTCGCTATGCGCACCAGTTTTCCCCCGCCCTCTTCGCGACGTAAACTGCCGCATCGGCAGCAACGACCAGGTCCGACGGAACGGAGGCATGAATGGGAAAGGAGGCGACTCCTACGCTGCATGTAAGGGGGAACGGGCGGAGTCCGAAGCGCCGTCAATTCCGGCAACATGGTCTAGGTTGTTACTCGGCTGCGGAGCCGTTCGGCGGCGCTTTCGACCTTCGCCCAGTGGACCAACAGATATTCGTCGTTCGGCAGCGGGACCTTGCTGGTTGTGGGTGTGCCCGTCTCAGCGGTTTCTGGCATCTTGCAAAGCGAACAGGGGATGGCGCAGTCGGCGATATTCTCGTAGCAGGTCAGATTCGACATGTCGCCGAATGTGCTGATGGAGGCATGATTTTGGAACAGCACTTTGTATGATTCGGGGTTCGATCACGGTGATCATGACCGGTTGCGAGTTCAGCAACACCTGGGGGTCGTATTGGGGCGTGTTTGGCGGTTGGGCTGAAGGCGGCCTCATGACCCTTCATTCACAGGAGGAACTCAGCGCGTCTGCGTCAGTGTTCCGGCGAGGACGAGTTGGGTCAAGACATTGTGCGTTTGCTGAGAGGGGAACCGGTGGAAAAAGTGACATCCCTTGGGCACTCCTGCAGAATGGTGCTAGTATGAGCCGCACATCGATTGAAATCCTTCTATGCCCTTATACACCGATGAACTGGTGGGTGCTTTCGTGACACCACCGATCGCGCTGCCACAACTCGTGCCGAGCCGCACCTGTCTCCAGTGCGATGTCTGTTGTCGGTTTCCAGACCCCGATAGCGCCCTCCGTCCGTATTTTACCGAGAACGAAATCACCCGGGCCCTGGCTGGGGGCGTTGAGAAAACGGCCTTTCCCAATCAGCGCGGGTCACAGGTGATCCTGGCTCCCGAGCCCCATGGAGACGGGTATCTCTGCCCGGCATTCGACGCAGCGAACTCAACCTGCCGCATCTACGAGCAGCGTCCGCTCGATTGTCAGCTCTATCCACTGGCGTTGATGTGGGATGAGCCGCACGACCAGGTATTGTTGGGGTGGGATACGAAATGCCCGTTCATGCGAGAGGAGATTCCGAGGGAGATCCAGTGTCATGCCGACCGGGTGATGGCCTTGCTCGATCAACCAGACATCCGTGACCAAGTAGTCGCAAATCCTCGCCTCATCGGGCGGATTCAAGAGGACGTGGTCGTGCTCGCCCGCCTTCCGCGCCTCACCGAAGCCGTGGCTGGTCAGTGGGGGCCTGCGCCGCTGCATCGGCTCACGCTGGACGACATTCCGCGCGTGACGACGGCGTTGGATCAGTCGGGGTGGTGCCGCACTCAGTCGCTCGCGGCCTATTCGCCGGTCTATCACTACATGTGGAATGGATTACTGGCCTATTGGTGGATGGAGCTTCAGGGGACCTGTTGCCTTTTCGCGCAATCGCCGGACGGCTGGTTCATGCCCCTGCCTCCGATCGGGGCCGGCTCGATCGACGCTCCCCTGTGTGACGCGATGGAGCTGCTGCGGCGCTGGAACGGTGACTCGCCAGTCAGCCGAGTCGAGAACGTGCCCTCCCAGCTGGTACCAGAGTTGGAGCGGCTGGGATATCGTCTGACGCCCAAGGAACCGGACTATCTGTATCGCGCGACGGACCTCGCGGCCTTGGCGGGCGACCGGTATAAATCTCAACGCGCAATGTGCAATCGATTCGAACGAGAGCAGTCTTTTGAGATGGACTCCTATAGGGTTAGCGACCGTCAGGACTGTCGTGCCCTCCTAGCGGATTGGTCACGGCAGAAGCGAGCGGAAGGGCTCGAGGCGTTCGGTGCGATGCTGTTGACTGATGCGGCGCCGGCTCATGAAGTTATCTGGTCGCAGGCGTCGGCCCTTCGAGTCACGGGGAGGATCGTCACGACTCACGGTCGGCTGTGCGCGTATACCTTCGGCTATTGGTTGACGAGCGCGACATTCTGTGTCCTCTTAGAGGTGACGGATCGGACGCTTCCAGGTCTGGCACAATATTTATTTCGGGAGACCTGTCGGACGGCCGTGGCGGAAGGGGCCGAATACATGAATGCGATGGATGATGCAGGTCTTCCTGGATTGCGTGCATCGAAACAGGCCTATCATCCCCTCATGCTGATTCCCAACTTCGTTGCCTCCCCGGCGCGTGAATCATGAAGACCTCAATGGGCGCATCATTCCTCGATCTTCGCCGCTATCGGTGGTTGCCCCATCTCCTTATCGCCATGACCGTGTTCGCAGTCCTAGCCGGTATCGGTCTGATTCAGTTCGTCGAATATCGCTTCGTGGAGGCGACGGGAGGAGAACTCACGCTGGCTGCGGCTGAAGTTGCCGAGAAACTCGATCGGATGCTGTTCGAACGCCAAGGCGACGCCCTCATGCTGGCTCGAGCCTTGGGGTTGAGAACTTCCGATCCGAGATATCTTTCCGAGTATCTGAAGTGGATGAAGAAGGAGTACTCCCCAGTCTACCTGTCGTTAGCGGTCATGGACGTTCGGGGTACGGTCGTGGCGGCGACGGAGCCCTCGCTGGTAGGACGTGACTATAGCCGTGCCGCATCGTTTATCGCTGCGCGTGCAACGCGGCGACTCGACATTGCCGACGTCGCGGGACAGGAAGCGGATAGTGGCGTCGACATGATTGCGTTTACGGCCCCGATTCTCGACACGCAAGGTACATTCCTGGGCGTCGTGACGTCGCGGGTGGGGGTCCCATTTTTGGAGGAAGTCACAACCAGGACCATTCGCTCACTTGAAGCTCGACCAGGAGCGGGCGGGCGAGTCGAGTACCAAATGTTGACGCGGCAGGGTAAGGTGTTTGTCGACTCGGATCTGTCCCACAAGGGGGCCATCAATCTCAAAGAGATCGGACTCCCTTCGGCGCTGCTGAGCGAGTCCGGTGTACCGGGGTTTATCGAGGAAGAGCATCTGCGCCGGCATGTCCAGGTGGTGACTGGCTACGCGCAGACCAGAGGTTTTGGAGAATTTGCTGGGCTGGGCTGGTCGGTCCTGGTGCGAATGGAGCGACAGGAGATCCTGGCGCCTATTCATGCCTTCTTGTGGAAAGTCGGGATTGTAGGCGGGGTGGTCTGGATTCCCATGCTGGGGTTGTTGTTCTGGGCCACGGCACGATTGCGCGCGGAACATCGACAGGCACAACAGGAAAGTGCCTGGGCGAAAGCCGCTGAAGCCGCGTTGCTCCAGAGTCAGGAACGAAATCGGGCCATCGTCGATACCGCGCTTGATGGGGTGATCACCATCGATTCGACCGGGATTGTGACCGATTGGAATGCGCAGGCCACGGCGATTTTCGGATGGTCCCGCGAGGATGCGCTGGGACGAGCCCTTTCCGAGACCATCATTCCTGAGCGGGATCGTCAGGCGCACGAACATGGCATCCGTGAATTTCTTCGAACAGGGGCTGGAGCGGTCTTGAACCGCCGGATTGAAATTGTTGCTCAGCATAGGGACGGGCGGGAGCTTCCCGTTGAGCTTGCGGTGTCACCGGCAAAAATTGGGGATGCATACATCTTCAGTGCCTTTATCAGGGACATCACCGACCGCCGCCGGGCTGAACGGCGTCTCACCTCTCAGTATGCAGTAACCCGAGTCCTTGCTGAGGCGACGACCCTAGAAGAGGCTGTTCCAAAAATCATCCAGGCAATCGGGGAGAGCCTGGAATGGGACCTGGGCGTATTCTGGCGGGTGGATAAGGCGACCGGGGTGCTGCGCTGTATTGATCAGTGGAAGGCGCCATCCGTGCAGGCCGATCCGTTTACCCTGGACACCTGGCGGCGTGTGTTTACACGCGGCGAGGGTTTGCCTGGACGTATTTGGGCCGGCGGCAAGTCGGCCTGGGTGACGGACGTCACGGTGGATGCTAATTTCCCTCGTGTAGCGCAAGCTCGACAAGTTGGATTTCATGGGGCGTTTGGATTGCCTATTCTAGTAGGGAATGAGATCGAGGGTGTCATCGAATTCTTCAGCCGCCAGGTGCGGCAGCCCGATGACGAGTTGTTGAGGATGGTGGAAGACATCGGTCTCAAGATCGGCCAATTTGGCGAGCGGGCTCGAACGGAAGGGGTGTTACGGGAAACCGAGGCGCAATTGCGACAGGCGCAGAAGATGGAGGCGGTCGGGCGATTGGCCGGCGGCATGGCGCACGATTTCAATAATCTCCTCACGGTGATTCGAGGGTACAGTGAGTTGCTCCTGGGTCGCCTGGGGTCCACCGATGACATGCGGAAGGACATGGAGGAGGTGAAGAAGGCGGCGGATCGGGCCTCCGGGCTGACCCGTCAATTGCTGGCGTTCAGCCGCCGTCAGTTCATCGCGGCGAAAGTCCTCGATCTCAATGCCCTCGTTGCCAATATGGACGGCATGTTGCGGCGTCTCATCGGTGAAGATATCGTTGAATTCAGTGCCGAACTCGATGCTTCGACCGGCGCCATCAAGGCGGACCCCGGACAGGTCGAGCAGATCATCATGAACCTAGTGGTCAATGCACGTGATGCGATGCCCAAGGGCGGGCGCTTGACGATCGAAACCCGGAATGTGACGATTGGGGAAGAGGTGCGCCTGGATGCCGTGGGGGTGGCACCGGGATCGTATGTGTTGCTGGCGGTTCGTGATAACGGCCATGGGATGGATGCTGAGACCCGGTCACATCTGTTCGAGCCGTTTTTCACGACAAAGGAGAAAGGGAAAGGGACGGGATTGGGACTCTCGACCGTCTATGGCATTGTCAAGCAGAGCGGGGGAAGTATCATCGTGGAGAGTGCTCCTGGTCGGGGCACGACATTCCGGATCTACTTCCCACGGGTCGAACAAGAGGTACCGGGGCCGACGGGAGCAGTCGAAGCGATTGATCCGGTGCGTGGCCGCGAAACGATCCTCTTGGTTGAGGACGAGCCGAGTGTCCGCGGTCTCGTGCACCAGACGTTGCGGCTCCATGGCTATACGGTGCTGGAGGCGCGCCATGGCATCGAAGCCCTCCTCACCAGCGCAAAATACGTGGGGCCCATCCATCTGTTGTTGACGGATGTCGTCATGCCACAGATGAGCGGGCCTGAAGTCGCGGAGAAGATCTTGACCGTTCGACCAGGGATCAAAGTGCTCTACATGTCGGGGTATCCGGACCATCCGGTGTTTGACCAAGGCAGCGTGAGACGTCAGACCGGGTTCTTGCCGAAGCCCTTCTCACCCCACGTGCTGGCGCAAAAAGTGCGCGAAGTTCTGAACGGTGTGAAAGCCGCCTAGCAGGGGACGGTCTCACAGCCAGAGCATCCCTTTGCTCCCGGAACACGCACGATGAAACAGTGCTCGTTCGACGGCCGCAGTCGGGATTGCCCTGGCCGCGAGACCTGAGAGCGTGACAGGAAAAAAGAGTAAATACTCAGATGGTGCTCGTTCGATGCGCGCAGTAAAGGACAGCCTTGGCCACTCCCTCCAAGATAGGTATGAGAAATTGGGAGGCCATCTGCTTGCCAGTGTTCTGATATCCCAGCCAGATCGCTTGATCTTCGGCCTCCGTTCCGTTTATCGTGACTGCACCGAATCAGATAAACCACATAGACGAGACAGACCAGAGAGACACAGCGATGCAGCAAGGACGCGAAGTCGACGTCGGACAGTATCGGATCGCGCGCGAGCCATTCTACAAGGAGGTCCGTGGCGAGATCGGTTTGTTCACGGTCGCGGCGAACAGCAAGATGCCAGTTATGCTCAAGGGGCCAACCGGGTGCGGCAAGACCCGATTCGTCCAGCATATGGCCTACCGGCTGGGTCGTCCCTTGATCACGGTGGCCTGCCACGAAGATCTCACCGCCTCTGATTTAGTGGGGCGGTATCTGCTCAAGGGCCAAGAGACGGTCTGGGTCGATGGGCCGCTGACGCTCGGCGTGAAGCATGGCGCGATCGTCTATTTGGACGAAATCGTCGAGGCGCGGAAGGACACGACGGTCATCATCCATCCCCTGAGCGACGATCGCCGATTCCTGCCGATTGAAAAGAAAGGCCAGATTCTCGAAGCGGCCGACGACTTTCTCCTGGTGATTTCCTATAACCCTGGGTACCAGAGTGTGCTCAAGGATTTGAAGCAAAGCACGAAGCAGCGCTTCATGGCGATTGAGTTCGACTATCCAGCGCCTGACGTGGAAACCACCGTGGTCGAACGGGAAGCGGGTGTCAGCCGTGACCTTGCAGCCAGCTTGGTTAAACTCGGCGGAAAGGTGCGGAACCTCAAGAATCATGGTTTGGAAGAAGGGGTCAGCACCAGATTGCTGATCTATGCCGGTACACTCATTCGGCAAGGCGTGGCGACCGATCAAGCCTGCGATGTCGCGATTGCCCGCCCGATCACCGACGATCCCGATATGCAGCGCAGCATTCTGGAATTGGTGAAGGCCATTTTTTGATCCCATGGCTATGCGTCCCCGTCGCGGATGAACTCGCTGATTGTGCAGGACACCAAAGACGGAGTGATCCTCACCGTTCACGTCCAACCTCAGGCCTCCACCACAGAGTGTGTGGGCATTCACGGTCATGCGCTGAAGATTCGAGTGACCGCTCCACCGGTCGATGGCGCAGCCAATGATGAATTGATCCGGTTTTTAGCCCGCCAATTATCGATTCCTTCTACGTCGGTGCGGATTCATTCTGGTGCAGGCGGACGGCACAAACGTGTCCTCATCAAAGGGGCCACTGCGCAACTGGTGATGGCCCGCTTGAACCTTAGCCCGCATTATTTATGACGGTTCGTCGCGAAATCGCTGAGCCGCGTCGCGAGACCGGCGCATGGAGCCCTGAGGCCCCGATACGTACTCGTGCAGTACGGTGAGGGTCCGAGGGACAAGCCCGCCAGCCGAAGGCCTGTCATAGCAGCGGATCGGCGATTGCAGCAGAAGCGGTCATGAATGATGCGGGTTAGACATCAGAAAGGATCGGCGAAGCCATGAGGCACAGAGGGCTGTCCATTGTCGGGGGATCACTGTTGC
>WNEZ01003955.1_pt1 | contig 12836 bp, 14 predicted proteins | sample 5400521 | NCBI WGS metagenome assembly WNEZ01 (sample SAMN13153339, study PRJNA577476) | soil metagenome | isolation source: 120 cm saprolite under Douglas fir tree site 2 hole 1 replicate 1 | place: USA:California | collected 2015-04-18 | reverse complement strand
TGGTGTGCGCCACATGGAAGTCGTAGTTGAAGTCGCTGTCGAACGAAGACGCCCAGGGGAAGCTCCAGCCCATCCGCCGCTTGTACGCCTGCAGTTTCGCAAGCGGAGCCCGCGACACCGCGCAGAACGTGACGTCATGATTCGCGAGGTGGACGACGGAGCCGTCGAAGCCGTCCGCGATCGCCGAGCAAGACGGACACCCTGCCGTATACTCGGGCCCGAACATGAAGTGATAGATGAGGAGCTGAGAGCGTCCTCTGAAGAGATCGGCGAGGGACGCTGTGCCCTCGTCGGTCGCGAAGCGGTACTCCTTGTCGATTCGAACCCAGGGCAGCTCCTGCCGCCGCCGCGCCAATTCGTCGCTACGCCGCGTCAGCGCCTTCTCGGCCTCGAGCAGCTCCAGCCGGGCCGCAATCCACTCTTCACGTGTTCCGGTCTTGTGATCGGTCATTGTTTCTCCCTCCCTTTGCTTATGCCTTGACGGACGTTGCTTCTAGGAACGCCGCATTCTGGCGTTCGAGCGTCTTGGCCGCACCGCTGCGCCAACTCTCGGCCATGGACTCTGATATAGGATCTGGGAAGATCTCCTCCTCCCCTTTCTCCACTCCGTCGAAGATGGCTCGCGCGACGGACTCCGGAGAGGCCTTCGGCATGTCGAGGCCTCGTGACCGCGCCGAAGGCAAGCCTGGGGCCTACTCCGTGGGTTCGGTCGGTGAGGGCGCGCTGGAAGGGCGGCGCCAGCACAGCAAAGCGGGACAGTGCGACGCTGATCAGATCCAATCGGCCCTGATTGGGAGCATGATACTCTTGGAGGACGGTCGTTCCGAAAACGAGCAGGAGTGCCATGATCGGGACCGCCAGTAGAAAGACAGACCCCCAGCAGAAGTACTCAAGAAGCACCCCCTCCAAGGATCGGCCCGATTAGACCGAGCGGCTGGGACTCGTTCGGCGCACGATGGTGCGCGTTCTCGTCACGCGGGAACACCTCGTCCCGACCGACGATCCCGCCTAGGGCGGGGCCCAGTGGCGAGCTCGGTCCTCAGCTCACCGCCTTCTTCACGAGCGCACCGATCCTTGCCTCTTCGGCGGCGGTCAACTCCTTCAGCGCGAAGGCGGTCGGCCACAGGGCGTCTTCGTCGAGGTTCGCCGCGTCGCTGAAGCCTAACGTCGCGTACCTCGTGTTGAACTTCTGCGCGCTTTGGAAGAAGCAGACGACCTTGCCGTCCTTGGCATACGCGGGCATCCCGTACCAGAGTCTCGGCGAGAGGGCTGGCGCGCTGGCTTTGATGATAGCATGGAGCCGCTTGCCCGTGGCGCGATCCGATTCCCGCATCTCGGCGATCTTCGCGAGCACGGCGCTTTCCCCGTCCGCCTTGTCCGCGCGCGGGCCGCGGCGCGCGGCCACATTCAGCTCTTGGACGCGCTCCTTCATCGCGACTCGTTCCTCGTCCGTGAATCCCTTGAACGTCTTGCGGATCGCGGTGGTGCTCTTGGCGGACTTCTGCGTTCCCTTCTTTGGGCTCATGGAAACCTCCTCATACTGACTGGGTTGGAAACCTCGTCGCAGTTCGAATGCGACCGCCCCTCCGCGGGCCGTTCCGACCCGCCTCCCCTGGGTAGGATTCTCGATGGGAGGTGCTTCCCTCTTGCCGGAGTCGAGAGGCGTCACGTGGTCCAGCGACGGGACCGAGGAGTTGGCCGAGCCCTGGCTGGTCCGCCGGGATCATCTCAAGGAGATACTGCTCCGGCTGATCTACGACGAGGTCTTCTCGCCCGACACCGTGGCCTACGTCTCCAGGAAGGTGAACGAGGCCCTGGTTTGGCGGGCCGATCCACCCGGAGCGGCCAGGAGGAAGCGGGAGGCCGAGCTCGCCAAGGCGCGGGGCGAGCTAGAGAACGTCAAGAACGCGATACGCCAGGGCATCCTGACGCCGACGACCAAGGCGATGCTCGCGGAAGCTGAGAGGCGCGTCGGCGAGCTAGAGTCGGCGCTCAAGGCGTCGGCCACCGCTCTAGGACGACGACCGGAATGATTCGCCTTGTCTTCTTCGGGTAGTCACTGAATCCCGCAAACACATTGCAATGCGCCTCGTAGAGACGATCGCGTTCGGCCCCTTTCGGGATCGGCGTTGCGCGTACCTTGAACTTCTCCGTTCCTACCTCAATCTCGCCCTCGCGATGCATTACAAGATTATGGTACCAGCCGGGATGCGTCGGCGCGCCGCCCTTCGACGCTGCGATGATGTAGCGTTCACCATCACGGTGGTAGACGAGAGGTGTTGTGCGCTCCTTACCGCTCTTCGCCCCGCGCGTCGTGAGGAGCAGGAGATTATCGCCCCAGGGTCCGATACCCCTTCCGCGCTTCGCGTGGAACTCATCAATTACACGCGTGTTCCAGTCGGCCACGCCTATGTAGACGCGCTAGAAGAACGTTCTATTCCCCGCCGAGTCGGGGCCCGAGGCTATCCGCGATCCTCGGTGCAGGGAGCTCGAGAAATGAAGATCGTAAGCTTGAGCGCTGGCTGCCCTAGGTCGCCCGGCGAGGGGGAGAGAATGAGCTACGAAACATTCCGGCGCGCTGGGAAGCAACCTACCCGAAACTGCTCCTGAACGAAATGCGCGAAATGGTTGAGCGGATGGTCGAGCTCAATCCTAACGAGCCCTCGGCACTTCGTGACATGGGGTGGCTCTTGTGGTTTACGGGTCACGCGGATGAGGCGTTGCCCTATTTGAAGAAAGCTCTGGAACTAACTCGACTCCGGGTCTCACTGGGGCCACTTCTTCATGGGTAATGCATCTCTGGCGTTAGAATTGTACGCACGCGCCGAAGAGATGTATGGGAAGGCGCTCGAACTCAAACGAGATTTGAGCTCTGCTCACATTGGGCTCATCTGTACCTACCTTGCCAGAGGAAACAGTTACAAGCAATCGAGCAGAATGAACGCTTCCGTGCCAATCCGGACAAAGATCGTTACTTCGTGAAAGCGGCTGACGCTGAATTACTGCTGGGGCATATCTCAGAAGCCCGAGTATTTGCGGAGCGTGGCGCTGCCGAAACACCTGAGGCACGCTACTACCCGCGAGGCGCTTACGCGACCACAATCTTAGGGTGTGCGTTGTGGGAAGAAGATCATGCCGAGGCTAAGAGACGATTGGATCAGAGCTTGGACTTGGCCCGCAGCAGGTTGAACCAAGGTGATGAAAGCTACATGCCCCGTTATGGTCTTGCGGCCGTACACTCCATTCAGCGAGACAACACGGAAGCCTGTCGATGGCTTCGCGGTGCCGTAGAAGCCGGATGGCGGATGTATCGACTGGCTAAAGAATCTGCATGATGACCAGCAGTTTCACCAAATCATGACACTCGCGAAAGGGAAGGTACAGGAAAGCAGGCAGCGCGTAAAAGATTAACCGGATTTTCGTTTGCTTCAGAAGAGATTAGTACTCATTGAGATCGTGGTGCCGGGAGCCCGGTAACTGGATTATGCAGTTGGCCCCTGGTGACGGCGGAGGTTGCTTGATGGGCCTGCGCTATCGAGATCTGATCTTCGGGGACCTCCCGCCGAGAGATCCGGCAGAACTCCGCAGTCCCTCAAAGAAGGAGGGGACCCTCATGCACCACACGAAGAACGGTAACGCGCCAGAAACTCCAATACGAAGCTACATGCGAAAGGGGTAAACGGCATGCCTACCTGGAGGATGAAGGGAGAGTATCTGAAGAACTGCAACTGCTTGCAGTCTTGCCCTTGCGATACCAACGGGAACCCTGCCCCGAATTCATACTGCGAGGGCCTTGTCGGGATGAACATACAAGATGGGAAGTTCGAGGCGGTCGATCTGAAGGGCGTGAAGTGGGTAGCGACCGTCCACTGGCCCGGAGCGATCCACCAGGGCAACGGCGATGTCGAGGTCTTCATCGACGAGAAGGCATCCCAACCGCAGCGCGATGCCATGTTGCAGATCCTTTCTGGAAAAGCGGGGGGAGCTTTCTTCGAGATCGTAGCTGCGACCGCCCCCAATTTTAAAGGGGTGCGCTTTGTGCCCATAAACTGGATGTTCGACAAGGACAAGCGGCAGGCGCACCTGTCCATCCCCGGTTTCATCGAGACGACGACCGAGCCCCTTAAGATCATCCCGACGGGCGAGGAACAGCGGGTCATCGTGAAGATGCCGAACGGCTTCGAGTACAAGGAGATGGAGGTTGCTCAAGCAGTGACGCTCAAGGCGACCGGCGCTATTAAGTTCCAGTGGAAGGGGACCCACAGTTCGCTCGCCTATGTCGAGCAGACTAACAAGGGACTGGTCGCCTGAGGTTCCAAGTCAAGGGTGCCAGCTGTGCTCGGTGCCGACGCCCTCTGGTGGAGCGTACGGGGTTTACGATCGGCGGCGAGCGCCGGTGCTTGCGCTGCGCCATGACGTATTGGCCCCTGCTGCGGCGATCGGCGCTAACCGGGCTGGTGGTTGGCACAGTCTTGGTCGTCATCAACCAGGGTGCCATCCTCGCGGCGGGTGATTTCCGGCCCGCATTGATCTGGCAGATCCCGTTGACCTATGCGGTGCCGTTCTGCGTCGCAAGCTGGGGCGCGCTCAGCAACAGTCGAGGCTAGTGTTCTTCTCAAGTTTCTGACTGTTCAGCAATACTCCGGAGTTTCTTATGGTGCTCTCCAGCTCCTTACGAACCGCCTGGCCGGATCGAACGGCGGCTCTGACGATTCTAGTTGGGCTTGCCCTCTTAACCGTACTCGCCTGGACCGTGACCTTTTGGCAAGCAAGAGAACGCGATTTCCTGATGATGGTCGGCGTGCCGATGAATCTTGAGATGAGCGGTCGCTTTAACGGTGGGAGCGTCGTTCTCTTTCTACTGATCTGGCTCACGATGATGGTTGCGATGATGTTCCCGTCCGTCTGGCCCACCGTATTGCTGTATGCTGCTGCTACTCGGAAACGAGAGGCTGGCTCTGCCCCGCTCTTCGTGGCAGGGTATCTTTTGGCCTGGCAGGGATTCGGCGCAGTCGCCTATGGCGGGTACGCCGGTGCAGGGACGTTCCTCGCAGGACTGAAGTCGCACTTCCCGCTGCTCACAGGGGCGCTAGTCATCGTCGCAGGCCTGTACCAGTTCACTTCGGTGAAAAGGGTCTGTCTGAAACACTGCCAGGGGCCGTTGGAATACCTAGCCACCCATTGGCACGACGGGCGCGCGGGAGCATTGCGCATGGGCTTGAGCCATGGGTCGTATTGCATTGGCTGCTGCGCTGGGTTGATGCTGGCCCTCCTGGCGCTCGGCGTCATGGACCTGCGGTGGATGGCGACCGTGTCCACCGTGATTGCCGTCGAGAAACTGGGGCCACGCCATCCCTCGTTACCCCAGGTGGTCGGGATCGGGTTATTGCTCCTCGGGTTAGCAATCGCTTCGTTGCCGTATCTGAAGTTGGCCTAATTTATCGTGAGCCCGTCCCCACCTGATCAGCAGGGGGGCGATAGGTTCATACACGTCCGGACCCGTTTAGCTCGTAGTCAGCGCTTGACACCCAGCCAAGCGAGCATCGGCATATTGAACGACGTCCGCCAATTCCTTTCCGTCAGAAGCAACCCTAATCTCATTAGCCGGCCGCAAGTATCTCGGCCTAACGAGTACATTCCTTGACTCAACGCCAATCGACAGCGACGACATGAGCTGGGTCTGAGATTCCCTTTAGCCATACTTTGCGGGGATTGGAGATGGAGAACCGTGTGAGGTCTGCACCAAGGGTTTCTTAGCTTACTAGAATCTCCCCGGCCTCCGCGAGTGCCGCAATCCGTGCAGCCTGGTGGACACCTTTCCCTCTGTAGTGAAAGTCTCTGTAAGTTGCTTGGGTGTGCAGTCCGATCCGGACCTGAGGAGAGAACCCGTGGAGCCGACGATGTTAGGCTAACGCGCGCTGAATAGCGACGGGCAGTGGATGCTGGACCTTAATCGTCAGTGCACGATATGGTGCCGGGAGGGGGATTTTGTTTGAGAGACAAGCATACGTCCGGGTGGCATAGCGACGCGCACGCTTGCCGCACAGCCGAGGGCTTGCAGAGACGGTTCTCCTAGAGGCTCTGCGCGACCGCGCTAATGTCAAGAGGTGTGGAAATTACCTCAAGCGACGCCCCCTTGCTTGTTGGCGCCGCGTCACCTCATTCTCACGGTCCCGCGGCGATGTGCTCGGCGAGGTACTCGGCGTCCCTGCCAACGCCGGGCAAAAAGCCCGAAATCAAGGTGTGCAGAAAGCTGAGCCCGAGGAAGTACGCGCCCGGGTGGCGCGCGACGCCCCGTCGATGAACAGGCTGGCCGGCACCGTCGAACACGGGCAGATGCACCCACCCAAAGTCGTCGCGGAAACCGGTCGCCCACACGACGGAACTAATCCCGGCGACCCGGAGATCGAGCGTAGCGATCGGAGTCGGAACCGTGGAGCTCGGGGAGGGCGCGTCCGGCTCAGGTGCCTCGAGACCCGTCTTCTTGATGTAGTCGTCCACTGAACGTAGGAGGCGGTGGCACGACTCGTCGGCTCGGGCCAGGGTCTGCTCGAGGTCGATGGCGAAGGTGAGCTTCCCATCCTCGATGTTTCGAAGATGACCGAGGAGCACCACGCCATTCGCGGGGAAGCGTCGGACGTCGATATCGTAGCCGCCGTGGACGCCGGTGATGACCCCGAGTGTTCCGCTTCTATTTTCGGGAGGTATTGTGTCCGCCGGCTGGTCCCACACCCCAATCTCCTTCCGCCACCAGATGATGTCGCGTCCGCGGTACCGGCGAAGCATGCGACGGTGGCTCCCTACAGCGAGGTAGACTTGACGTCCACCCTCCCGAAGGTCCTCGGTGATTTGACAGCCGGATGCGCCTGACCCCACGACCAAGATCGCACCGGGCGGGAGCTGCCCCGGATTGCGGTAGCCGCTGGAGTGAACCTGAAATAGCCAAGGGGGCATGGCAGCCGCGAGCTGAGGGATCGCCGGCTTCTGAAAGGGACCGGTGGCGACAACGACGTTGTCCGCTTCGATCAACGCATTGTTGCTCTCGACGAGGAGGCGTTCCGCTCCTGGCTTTTGTCGCAGAGCGGTTACATGTGGCCCGCACCGCACCGGGGCCCGAATGAACGTCGCGTAGCCCTCCACGAACCCTGCCACCTCGTCGCGTGCGACAAAGCCGTCGGGGTCATCGCCCTGGTAGCCATAGCCGGGAAGCTGGAGCGTCCAGTTCGGCACCTGGTACGCGAAAGCATCCCAGCGCTCGGTCCGCCACCGATGGCCCGGCCACTTCTCTTCCAGGATCACGTGCTCCCGCCCAAGCCGCGAGAGGTGGTAGCTCATCGCGAGCCCGGCCTGACCACCGCCGATAATCACCGTCTCGACCCGGTCGGTCATCGATCATCCCTAATCTGAAGCGCCGCTCTGTGGTTTGGCCCCCAACCTGGCAACGTAATGCGGGATAAGAATTTCAATGCGCCGAAAATTCGCCAGGAATCAATGCTTCCCTCATTCTCCGATGCGAGCTGGACCTAACTGCACGGGACCCTGTGGTAGGCACTCAGCTCTTTCTGGGACCGAGTTAATGTGAAGAGGTGGAGAAATTGCCTCAAGTGACGCTGGTGGCCGAGATGAAGGTAACCTACCCGCCCTGCTGGACATGAACGAGGCACTGTATAACCGTGGTGCCGGGAGGGGGATTTGAACCCCCACGGGAACCCCATACGCCCCTCAAGCGTACGCGTCTGCCAATTCCGCCATCCCGGCACGGTGCGAGCGCCATTTATTATAGGGCGACTCGAGCAAGCGGAGCAAGACGAGACCGAGAGAAGACCCTCCCAGAAAATCTTCTTACTGGCGGAAGAATGCCAGATACGTGGACGTCATTACGAGGAGAACTGCAGTCACCGCCGTGAGCCGCGTGAAGAATGTCTCCCGCGGCCGCGGACCGTGAAACAACCGTGCACTGCCGCCAATCGCCCCTAAGCCTTCGCCTTTGGGTCCTTGGAGCAGGATTACACCGACAACCAAGAACGCAAGCACAAAGTGCAACACAAGCACTGCTGTGTTCATGCCACACCTCCCGCCAAGCAGACCCAGACTGACTAGATCAAATGCTAGGTCCTCATGTTACCACGGGCATCCCGCATCGTGAAGCGAATCAGGCAAGAGTTCGGCGGGCGAACCCGCTAATAATGGCGAGGAATTTCCGCGCATCGAGACTGGCGCCGCCGACAAGCGCGCCATCAATCTCTGGCTGCTGACTGAACTCGGCCACGTTGTCGGCGGTGACGCTGCCACCATACAGGATGCGCGTCTGCGCGGATGCGGCGTTGTCGTGTGTGGCCAGGATCGAGCGAATCAGGCCGATGATGCGATTGGCTTCTAGACCGGTCGCGGCGCGACCAGTCCCGATGGCCCACACGGGTTCATAGGCGAGGACGAGGTGGCCTAGTTGTTGTGCAGATAGGCCTGCGGTTGCAGCCTCGACCTGCCGCGTGATCACACGCTCGGTCTGGCGCGCATCGCGCTCCTCTAACCGTTCGCCCACGCAGACGATCGGCGTGAGAGAGTGCGCGAATGCGGCCCGAGCCTTTCGAGCCACGCTCTCGTCCGTGTCCCCGAAGTGCTGACGGCGTTCTGAGTGGCCTACGATGACGTACCGGCATCCCAGGTCGGCGAGCATGACCGGGGAAACTTCCCCCGTAAAAGCGCCCGCAGCCTCCCAGAACATGTCCTGCGCGCCGAGCCCCACCGCAGACCCCTCTAAGATCCTCGACACATCCGCGAGACCCGTAAAGGGTGGGCACACTGCCACTTCTACACTTGCCGGCAGCGCGCTGCGGGTGATTGCCGAGACGAGAGTCCGAGCTTCCGCCACGGTCGTGTGCATCTTCCAGTTGCCGACGACGAACGGAATGCGGGCCATGTCACCGATCCAACAGGGCCGCGACACCGGGGAGGTCCTTGCCCTCAAGAAACTCCAAGGACGCTCCCCCGCCGGTCGAAATGTGGGTCATGCGGTCCGCGAGCCCCATCTGCTGGACGGCCGCGGCGGAATCGCCCCCGCCGACAATAGTTACAGCCTTCGACTTCGCCATCGCTTCGGCAACCGCCCGGGTCCCCGCGCTGAAGGGCGGGAATTCAAACACGCCCATCGGCCCATTCCACATCACTGTTCCCGCGCCGGCAATCACCGCAGCATACGCCGCGGAGGTCTGGGGTCCGATGTCCATCCCCATCCACCCCGTGGGGATGGCTTTGGCGGAGACGACGCGCGTAGTCGCGTCTTCTGCGAAGCGGTCGGCGACAACCACATCATCGGGCAGCCGGAAGCTGACCCGGCGTTTCGCCGCGTCTTCGAGCAACGACCGCGCCAAATCCAGCTTGTCCTCTTCTGTCAGCGACGTTCCCACCGACGCCCCCGTCGCGCGCAGAAATGTGTAGCTCATCGCCCCTCCAATCAAAAGCGCGTCGGCCTTGGTCAAAAGATTGCGGATCACCCCGATTTTATCGGACACTTTCTTACCACCGAGGATGGCGACAAACGGCCGCCGAGGATCTTCCAGCGCTCGCGACAAGTACGTCAACTCCTTTTCCATTAAGAGCCCCGCGACCGCGGGCAGGAAACGGGTGACGCCCACCGTGGAGGCGTGCGCACGATGGGCTGTGCCGAAGGCGTCGTTAACGTACAAGTCAGCCAAGGATGCTAGGGCCCGGGCAAACGCGGGGTCGTTCGCTTCCTCCTCCGGATGAAAGCGCAAGTTCTCCAGCAACACGACGTCGCCATCGTGCATCTGCGCGACAGCGTGCTGAACGTCCGGACCCACACAGTCGGCTAACTTGGCCACCGGGACGCCCAGCAACTCGCTCAGCCGCCGCCCCACCGGATCCAGGCGCAGGCCCTCGACGACCTTGCCATCGGGGCGACCAAGGTGGGAGGCTAAGATCACGCGGGCGCCACGGCGGCGCAGTTCCATGATCGTGGGAAGTGCTTCGCGGATCCGGCGGTCGTCCGTTATGCGCCCGTTATCGAGGGGGACATTGAAGTCGACGCGGACGAGCACACGTTTCCCCGTGACCTCTACATCGCGAATTGTCTGCTTGTTCATGGGACGCGGCCAGTGGTGGCCGCGGGGAACTGGGGACGGCCAGGCCCGGCGTCGGACGCCTAGAGTCCGCGTCGTGCCATATAGTCCACCAAGTCGGCGACCCGGCACGCGTAACCCCACTCGTTGTCGTACCATGTCATGACTTTTACCATCCACTCGCCAACCACGGTCGTGAGCAGCGCGTCCACCGTGCCGGAGTACGGGCTCCCCTTATAGTCCATCGAGACAAGCTCCTCCTCGCTGTATCCCAGGTACCCCTTCATGGCCTCTTCACTGTACCGTTTGTAAGCGGCGTTGATCTCCTGCGCGGTGGCCTTTCGCTCAAGCTCGCAGACCAAGTCGACGATGGACACCGTCGCGGTCGGCACCCGAAGAGAAATCCCATGCATCTTCCCCTGCAGCTCTGGAAGCACGAGGAAAATAGCTTTGGCCGCCCCCGTCACCGCGGGAATGATGTTGATCGCCGCCGCCCGTGCCTCGCGCAGGTTTTCTCCGACTACGTCGAGGATCCGCTGCGTGTTCGTGTAAGAATGCACGGTTGTCATAAAGCCCCGCTTAATCCCAAATTCCTTGCTTAACACCTTGGCTGCCACGGCCAGAGCATTGGTCGTACACGATCCGTTGCTGACGATCGTGTGCTTTTGGGGATCATACAACTCGTGGTTGACGCCCATGTTCACCGTGATGTCCTCGCCCTTGGCCGGGGCGCTGATAACGACCTTCTTCGCGCCTCCGGTCAAGTGGCCGCGCGCCTTGTCTGCGGCCGTGAAGCGGCCTGTGGACTCCACGACCAAGTCCACATTAGCCTCCTTCCAGGGGATCGCAGCCGGCTCGCGCTCCGAGAACACCTTCAGCGTCCAGTCGTTGACCCGCAATTCGCTGTCGCGCGTTTCGACCCGCCCGGGAAACGCCCCGTAGTTGGAGTCGTGCCGAAACAGGTGCGCGTTCGTCTGCAGGTCGGCGACATCGTTGATCGCCACGACCTGCACGCGATCGGGATGACGTTCCAGCATGGCACGCAGTGACTGGCGCCCGATGCGCCCAAACCCATTGATCCCCACCCGGATACTCATGTAAGTCCTCCTGTCTGTGACTTCCGACGCACTAGCGGCAATCTGTGCATCCCGTGGGTGCTCCTCCAGGATCGAAGTTGACACCACACGATGGCGACTGCATCACCACGTACGCGACAATTCTGTAGATTGGACCCTTCCAGGCGGGTAGCTGTTTGTGCTCGCGAACCATCGTTGTCGGGGACCATGATGGCGCCATCCATCAAAGGGGACGGCGGTCAGTTTTGAGTATAGGGGGTTTGCCGGAGGCAAAACAGGGTCAGCGGGCGCGGGCTTCCAGCTTGGCTTTGATGCGCTTGAGCCGGAACACATCTTCGCGCGCTCGCTGTTCCAACACGGCGGCGATGAACCGGATTTCCCCCGTGATGCGCGGGATGACGACTTGCTCCAAGGCGTTCACGCGGCGAGTGGTTTTCTTGATTTCCTCCCCGATCTTCTTCAGCTTGATCTCGGTCGCAGCGACCTCGAGAATCGCCCTCAGCACCTCTTCAAAGTTGGAGGCGCTTTCCACTGTCCGCACACTGGTTGTCGTGGGATTGTGCCCCCGCTCCAACAGGGCGCGGCGCACTTCCTTCACAGAGACCTCGGGGATCTTGGTCCCCCAGACGTTGCGGAGTGTGATGTCGACGAGCACCTCGCGCCGGTCGGCCATGGCGGCCGCCTCCAGCGCCTCCCGACCTTCCCACGCGGTGGCCAGAGCCAGGAGGACATAGGCCTCCTCGCAGGCCTTCGTCAGCCGCTCCCGGGCCGCTAGCGACTGGCGAACGATGTTGAAGAAATCTGCCACCAACGCGTCGCGCTTGCGTTTAAGCAGGTCGACGCCCTGGATGGCGACTTTGGCCTGCTGCTTGCGCTGCAGCAGGTTCATTCGTGTCGGGCTTACAGCTTCAGGCACGTGCTCCTCCGAGTGACATTACACCCCGTCCGCTAGAACGGCGGATCTCGGTCTGCCCCACCTCACCTAGACGCGCGTCTTGTCCTTCCAAACATCTTCCATCAGGTCGCCGAAGTAGTATTTGTCGATGTGATCCTGCTTAACACGTTTGAGTTCGCTCTTCGGGAAGGTCGACAGCAGTCGCCACGCGAGGGTCAGGGTCTCCTCAATCGTGCGCTCAGTTTCCCCCTGGTTGAGGAACCGCTTCTCAAACTCCTCGGAGAACCGCAGATACAGCCGGTCCCGGTCCGTGAGCGCCTCCTCACCGATGATCGCCACGAGTTTGCGCAAGTCCACACCATTGGCGTACGCCGAGTACAGCTGGTCGCGCAGGGCGCTGTGGTCTTCGCGCGTGCGCCCTTTGCCGATGCCGTCGTTCATCAGGCGCGACAGGCTGCGCAAGGGCGTAATCGGAGGATAGATGCCTAACCGGTGCAGCTCGCGGCTAAGGAGGATCTGGCCTTCCGTGATGTACCCCGTCAGGTCCGCAATGGGGTGGGTGATGTCGTCATCGGGCATCGTCAGGATGGGCAGTTGCGTGATCGATCCTTTGCGCCCGTGGATCCGGCCCGCGCGTTCGTAGATCGTGGCCAGATCGGTGTACATATAGCCCGGGTAGCCGCGGCGGCCGGGGATCTCCTCGCGCGCGGCGCCAATTTCCCGCAGCGATTCGCAATACGCCGACAGATCCGTGAGGATCACCAACACCTGCATGTCGAGTTCGAA
>WNEZ01041680.1_pt1 | contig 12837 bp, 13 predicted proteins | sample 5400521 | NCBI WGS metagenome assembly WNEZ01 (sample SAMN13153339, study PRJNA577476) | soil metagenome | isolation source: 120 cm saprolite under Douglas fir tree site 2 hole 1 replicate 1 | place: USA:California | collected 2015-04-18 | reverse complement strand
ACGCTTGAACGTTCTTCCGGGCGCGAGTACGAAGGGACCCTCTTTTAAGCCCGGAGGAACGCATGCAGTTTGCCCCACCCTTGAAGGTCAAAGAGGGCAATGCCCTTTTGCTCGTGGGAACGACCAAAGGACTCTTCATTCTGACTTCGAATTCCGCGCGCTCGGGCTGGCAGGTCGCCGGTCCACATTTTCCGGGGCACGCCGTCTACGCGGCGGCCTACGACTCACGCAGCGGACGGCAGCGCATCTGGGCGGCGGTGCAGAGCATGCACTTTGGCGCGGTCTTGAGATCGAGCGACGACTTCGGGCAAACCTGGACTCAGCCGGTGTCAGCCAACGTGAAGTTCCCCAGCGACGCTGGGGTGGCGCTCAAACAGATCTGGCAGATTGCGCTGCCGGCCGATCGTCCGGACACGCTGTTTTGCGGCGTCGAGCCTGCCGCCCTGTTCGAGTCCAATGATGCGGGCGAGAATTGGTCGTTGGTCCGCGGACTTTTCGACCATCCCCATCGAAGCCGATGGCAACCGGGGGGCGGGGGACTGTGCCTGCATACGATCGTCCCCGACCCGTCGGACGCCCAGCGGATGCTGGTGGCCATCTCCACCGCCGGGGTGTACCGGACGATGGATGGCGGCCGCTCGTGGGAAGCCAGCAACCAGGGAATCCGGGCGGAGTTCCTGCCCGAGAAGTATCCGGAGTTTGGCCAATGCGTCCACAAGGTCGTGAGCCACCGCTCGCGCCCGAATCGCCTGTTTCTCCAGAACCATTTCGGCTTGTACCGCAGCGACGATGGGGGCAATTCGTGGAGCGACATCGCGCGGGGCGTTCCATCCGACTTTGGATTTGCGATGGCGATGCATCCCCACGATCTGGACACGGTCTATGCGCTGCCGCTGGAGTCGGACGAATTCCGCTGCGTCCCCGAAGCCAAGCTGCGCGTCTACCGCACCCGCGATGGGGGCGGCGCGTGGGAGCCGCTGACCAAAGGGTTGCCGCAAAAAAATGCTTTCGAGACCGTTCTCCGAGACGCAATGGCCACCGATTCGCTGCAGCCGGCGGGAGTCTACTTCGGCACCCGCAGCGGAAAACTCTACGGCTCTCGCAACGAGGGCGGTTCGTGGCAAATGATCGCCAGCACCCTGCCCCCGGTGGTGTGTCTGAAAACCGGTTTGGTGGGCGAGCCGAAGAGCAAGGGATCCAAACCCCGCGCCAAGAAAGAAAAACCGGGCCGCCGCAAAAAGCGATCGTCCGCCGCCCGCGCGAGAGCCTGAAATGGCGGTGGTATTCCTGATTCCCGGGTATCTTCGCACCTTCACCGAAGGGCAAAAGCGGGTGACGAGTGAGTCTGCCTCTTCCACCGTGCGAGACGCGCTGGATTCGCTGGCGACGAAATACCCGGGCGTGCGCGATCGCATCCTCACCGAGACGGGCGAGGTTCGCCCGCACGTCAACATCTTCGTCGGCACCGAAAGCATCCGCTACACCGGCGGCCTGGACACACCCATTTCCGCGGGGGAGGAGATCTCCATCGTCCCCGCGGTGAGCGGCGGGACCGATTCACCAGTTGCGGACGATTTCGGTGAAGCCCCGGAAAGCGACCGCGCCCCAGAAGTTGACCAGCAATCCGAGCAGGGCCGCGGCAAGGACCCAGCGGTTTCGAATTGACCAGCCGGAAGCGGCCAACAGCAGCAGCAAATAAGGCGTGTAGTCGAGGCTGAAGCGAAACCCGAACTGCATGTACCCGGTGTTCTGGTAAAAAAAGCCCGGCAGGGCGCAAGCCGCGACCGTGAGCCATAGAGGCCAGTGAAGCCGCGGCAACGACCTGGGGGCGAAGAGGAAAAGCAATACCGGAAGAGTCAGCAGCAAAGTCAGGCCGTAAGGATCGTAGCTCAAGCGAAGCGGGTGCAGGCTTACTTGCGGCAGCTTGAAAAAAGCCGCTTCGAGGTTGCGCCCGAGATAGTGGATGTCGAACAGGCCGTACCGGTCGATGTCCGCGTTGACGCGGTTGTTGTAGAGAAGCCGATGGCCGAACTCGGTCAGCTTACCGAAGCGGAGCTGGTTGTAGCTCGCCGCGGCGATCGCCAGCGGCGCGGCCCCCGCGGCAAACAGCGCCAGCTTTCGCCATGCGGAGGCGTTTCTGCGAAGGCCTAGCAGCTGACGCCAGCGGTCGCGGGGGCCGGGGCAGAAACACTCGAGGAAAAAAAAGACGCCCGCGAAAGCGAGCGGGGTTCGGGTGAGCACCGCCATCGAGTAGGCCAGTCCAGCGAGGGCGGGTCGCCGGGCACGGACCGCGAACAGGATGTACAAGCAGGTCAGCCCAACGCCCATGATCTCCGCGGTGAACCAGACTTCGCCTCGAATCGTGCAGTAGAAGAAGACGGTTCCAAAGCCGAGCAGCAACGCGAGCAAGGCGTTTTCCACCCGGTCGGTGGGGATTTCGTCGGCGGCGGAGAGCGCCCGCAGCAGTGCGTAGAACAAGGCGATCGCCAATGCCCCGATCGCCACCGTGAATGACGTGTCGTTGAACTGGTACCCGTGGAGCTTGACGAAAGGAAGCATCGCCAGGGCGGGGAAAGCCGGAAAGCTCACGTACCAGCGATCGCCGGCCCGCGGGGAGCCAGCGCACCGGACTTTCCTGCCCGCCATTTCCCGCACGCAGGCCCAATCCTCGAGGTTGGGGAGTACTTGCGGATCGAGGTCCAGCCGTCCGTCGAGCCAGGACTGGGCCTGATAGACAAAATGCGGCGCGGCACTTTGCCGAAGGAAACGCTGCGAGCTGAAGGCGGCGAAGAGGCCGAAACAGGCGGCAAAAATGGCAAGCTCCGTACGGCGCGCCCCAGCCCACGCCCGAAGGCGATCGGAGGCATTCGACAGGCGCGGCTCCCCGGCGGTGGAGGCGGCGCTGCCGATCGAGGTCGACCGATCCGGCTCGCCTGTCGACCGGCTCACGGTTTTGGGCCCACGCCGAGCAAATGGCGGCGGAGCATGTCCAGCGCGTGCGCCGCGGCGAAGAGTCGAATGCGCTCGCGATCTCCGAACATCGCCTGATGTTGGGATTGGGTGCCTTCGGGCGTGGCAAGGGCGAAGTAGACCGTGCCGACCGGCTTTTCTACCGTGCCGCCGCCCGGTCCGGCGATGCCGGTGATCGACAACCCGTAGGTCGAGGAGGACTCCCGTCGCACGCCTTCCGCCAATTCGACCGCTACTTCCCTGGAGACGGCGCCGTACTTCTGAAGAGTCTCGCTGCGCACGCCGGTCCACTTCTGCTTCATCGCGTTCGAGTAGGCCACGACGGAGCCGATGAAATAGTCGCTCGCGCCCGCCGGGGCGGTGAGAAGCTCGGAGGCCAACCCGCCGGTGCAGCTCTCGGCGATGGCCACCGTCGCCTTCCGCTCGCGCAAGAGCGCACCCACCACGCCGGCAAACGATTCCTGGTCTGCCCCGAAGATAAAAGGATGGAGCAGCTCGCGGCAGTCCCGCTCCGCCTTGGCCAGCGCTTCGTCTGCCTCGCGCTGCGATGACCCCTCGGCGAGAAGCTTGAGATGGTTCTCCGGCGCATGGGTTCTGAAGCCGAAAATCACCTGGCGGTGGGTCTTCACCAGCGGGGCAACCCGGGCGTCGAGATGCGACTCCGCCAGGCCGATCGTCTTCAAGAGGCGCGCCGCCCGGAACACGCGACCAGGCTCGCCCTCGAGCAGGGCGCCGATCCTCGGCAGGACCTCCCGGTCGACCAGCGCTTTGTACTCGCGCGGCACGCCGGGAACGAAGAAGAGCGTGCAGCGCCCGATTCGCTGAATGATCATCGGCGCCGTTCCCACCGGGTTTCGAACCACTTCGGCGCCCTGGGGGATCAGCGCCTGTCTGGCGTTGTTGGGGGTGAAGGGAAAATTCCGTTTCGCAAATCGGGCTTTAAGCTCCGCCAGTACCTCGGGACTCTCGACTAGGGGAACGCCCGCGGCCGCGGCCGCGCATTCGGCGGTGAGATCGTCCGCCGTCGGCCCAAGCCCGCCGGACGGAATGCGCCACCTTCTCGCCCAGATCGAGCAGCTTCCCCATGAAATAGGGGCTGTTCGTGTCGGTGGTGAGCCCGGTGAGCAGCTCGTCTCCGGTGCAGAGGACTTCAATTCTCACGGCGGGCGGATACTAACGAAAACCGCTCCGACCGGCACGCCTGGACTGCCGCCCTAAAGAAAATCCTCTTCGTGGACATCTCCGGACTCATCCGCATCCTCATCGTCCTCGGAAAGCACCGCCCCGGAGGAGGACGGCGTGGACGCCGCCATCTTTCTCGACACCAGGTGGTTGCGGAGGAGCACGCCGGATTCGATGAGCCCAAGCGCCAGGTACGTGGCGAAGTAGGCCGCGAGCACGTAGGCGGGATGGAACTGGGTAGCGACGATCACCCCGCCGATGCAGATGAGCATGAACACCGCGCCCGCCTTGGGCGAAACCTTGACGTCCTTCAACGTCCGGTAGCGGACCGTGGAAACCATCAGCAACGAAAGAACCGCGACCACCACCGCGATCGGGACGTGCGCCTTCATCCCCAGCGCTCCGCCCTTCGCACCGTGGTGCGCGATCACCATCGAGATGATGGTTCCGGCCGCAAGCGGGGTGGGCAGCCCCACGAAGAAGGGGGAGGCCCCCCTTCCCTGCACCCGCTGAGCGAGGACGTTGAAGCGAGCCAAGCGAAGCGCGGCGCAGGAGGCAAACGCGAACGAGATGAACATTCCGATGAAGCCCAGCGGAAGCAGCGCCCACTTGTAGACGAGCATCGCCGGGGCCACGCCAAAAGAAATCACGTCGGCCAGGCTGTCGAGCTCGATGCCGAATTGGGTTTGGGTCTTGGTCAGCCGGGCAACCCGGCCATCGAATCCATCGAAGAAGATGGCGAAGAAAATGGCCAGCGCGGCCTGGTAGAGCTGAGAGGGCGAGGCCTCGCCCGCGCAAAGCGTGATCGCGTAAAACCCACAAAAGATCGAGCTGAGCGTAAAAAGGTTCGGAAGAACGAACATCAGCTTGCGTAGCTTCATCACTTCCTCGCGACTCAGGGCCACCATAACAAGGTTTCATTGCCTGCGAGCATCCGGATGAAGGATTGGGCCAATCTCGTAGCCTTGTTGGGATTTTTCGCTGCTGTGGCGGCCCTTTTGGTCCTGTGGGCCCTTGTCGTTCGGCGCGTTTATCGCGTGCGCGGAGGGCGGCCGACCATCCTTCGGCAGCGATGCTCGGACGGTTGGGAGATTGGCGCCCATTACCGCCCGGCCGTTCACCGCCGGTTCGCCGAACCGGTAGTACTGAGCCATGGGCTCGCCGCCAATCACTACAATTTCGACTTCGAGCCACCGTTCTCTTTAGCGCATCTGCTTTCAGATCGCGGTTTCGATTGCCTGAGCGTCGACTGGCGGGGAGCCGGCGTATCGCGCCGTTCGCCGGGCCTCTGGCCGTGGGCCCAGTACAGCGTCGATGATCACATCCGGCTCGACGCTCCGGCCCTTCTCGAACTGGCGCTCAAAAAAACGGGCGCGACGCGGGCATTGTGGGTCGGTCATTCGCTGGGAGGACTGATTGGCCTGGCAGTTGCGCAGGGCGAGCTCGCCAAGCAGCTCCGCGGGTTGGTAGTGATCGGCGCACCGATCTACTTCAACTACGATCGCTGGCTGAAAGCCACGGCGAGAATCGCCCTCTCCGCCGCATGGCCTTACCGGCTGCGGCACGAGCTGCTCAGCACGACCCTGGCCCCGTTTTTGGGGCGTGTGGTGCTGCCGTTTTCAGACGTGATTGCCTTCCCGCGCCATATTCCGGCCGCAGTGCAAAAGAAGCTCTACGCCCACTTGATCACTTCGGTCGGCCGGGGGGTTTTGGCGCAGGTATACGATTGGATCGAGCACAACGCCTTCCGCTCTCTCGATCGAATGGTCGACTATCGGAACGGCATCAAGGATTTGACCGCGCCGATGCTGCTGATTGCGGGCAGTCGCGATCGTCTGGCGCCGCCGGCGAATCTGCAGTGGGCCCTCGAGCTGGCGCGAGCCTCAGACAAGAGGCTGCGAATTTTTGGCCGGGAGCATGGGGATCGCCAGGAATACGGTCACGGGGACCTGATTTTCGGCGAGCAGGCACCCAGGGAAGTCCTGCCGTTCATCGCCGACTGGCTTTCTTCCCACGCTACCCCGCTGGACGGGCAAACTCCGCCGGCCGCCAAAGAAGACCGATCGGGTTGAAGCTTACCTTGCCAGGTTGGCGCACCGGCTGGGTGAAGCCTTGCCTCCATCCTCCGTCGCGCACCAGACCCGAAGCTTGCCGCCCCTCGCCGACTCCACCCAGAAGAGACCCTGGGAGTTGTCTTCCGAGCGCAGCACGTCGACTTCGATTTGCGCCGCGTCGGGCACGGCGATCGCGGGAGCATCGCACTTCCTAACCGTCCAGGAGCTGCCCTGGACGCGGGCGAGGGTCTCCGCAATGACCCCGCCCCAATGGCATCTGTCCACCGAAAAGTCGCGCAGCTCCAGGGAGCTGGCCTCGGCCGCGAGGAGCCCCGCCCCCGCGGTTCGCAAGATCGAGACCGATTCGATCGAGCCGCGGCACCCGCGCAGCTGGATTCCGTCCCCCGCGCTTCCACCCTGGTCAGTGACGTCGGAGATCGCACCGTCGCTGAGCGAGACCGTGCTCTGTCGACCGAGCAGGCCGTAGGCCTCCGGATGCTGGAAGCGGAATCGCCGGAGCACCACGTTCGAGCCGACGAGGTGGACGGCTCCAAAGCTTCCGCTGTCGATCGCGGTGACCTCTTCGAGGTGGCCGGTGGCGCGGGTCAGGGCAATCGCCGCGCGCTCAGCGCCAACGGATGAGAAGCGAAGAACACGAACGGTGCATCCCTCACCTCCTTGAAGGGCGTACTCGTGCCCATACACATCGACATCGAAGAGCTCTAGACTCCCCTGCGCGCAAAAGACCGCCGGTCCCCTGCCGCCGGCGAAGCGGGTTCGCGAAACCCGGGCGCTTCCCCGGATCTGATGCATCCCCGTCACCGGACCATCGAAAGCGCAATCTGCGACCTCGACCCGCGCCGGCGCGTTGAGCTCGAGCGCTCGCCGGTATGGCCCTTGGAAGGTGCTTTGGGTTATCTCGGCCTCGGCATTCGCCTCGATCCGGACGGCGGTCGCCTCGGACACGCTGGCGGAAAAGACAACGCCCCGCGCCAGCAGCTGGCCCGAGCGCAGGTGAACGCCGAGCTTGCGTTGCCCAATCAACACCGCGCCGGAGCCTTCCGCAAACAGCACCGCGGCGCCGGTCCCCACAAGCTCCGTCCCGCCCGCCGGCTGGAAGGGTCCGCGGTACAGGCCGGCGGCGAGGTGGATCCGCGCGGGGGATTGGCCGGCGCGAGCCAAAGCCGCCCCCAAGCTCTTGAAGGGCCGCTCCCGCGTCCCGCTGCCGCCGGGCGCTGCGGATCCGTCCACCCACCATTCCTCCAGATCTGGTGGGGCAGACATCGGGGGCGATGCTATGGCGAAGACCGCAAAAATGGCCGCCAGTGGCAAGCACCCGATCACACCGCAAGCCTAGTGGGTTTGAGATCGACTGTCCCGTCGCGATCAGAAATCCAGGACCAAGTGATCGCAACGACAAGACATTTCAGACGTCGCTGGATCAGAAAAGCTCATTGACCCCCGCGCGGCGATGACGTCGGCGTTCCCTTTCGGTGAAATTCGGAAGGCGGGTGGAGCCGCGACGTCTGTCTTTACGACCTTGGGCCATTTGACTTCGCAAATGGCTATTTGTTAACAACGATTCGAATTCTGCATGCAGCTCAGGAGTTGAAGATGACCAAGGCGCAGCTTGTGGAAAGGATCGCCGCCGAAGCAAGAATGACCAAAAAATCCACCTCTGAGCTACTCGACAATGTCTTCCAAAACATCCTCAATGCCGTAAAGACAGACGCGCGGTTCAGCTATCCCGGTTTCGGCACCTGGCTGCTCCGCCAGCGAAAAGCGCGCAAGATTCGAAATCCCCAAACCAACGAGCTGATGAAGCTGGAGCCGTCCCGTACGATCGGGTTTCGTCCCGCGAAAGAGCTGAAGCAACGGCTTTAGGGCCGGGGGTTCCCACTCTGGGAACCGAATCGCTGAACCATCTGCGTTGGCGAGATCCCAGTGATCCGGCAAAGCTCGTTCACGGCGTCCGCGGCGCGAATGAAAAACAGATCGTCCCCGTGGAAGAGGGAGACAAAAACTCCCGCGCACCGCGGAAGCTTGAAGCCGCCGCTGTCCAGAAAGTAGATCAAGCGCGGCATCAGCGAACCGGTGAGGTATTCCGCCGCGTTTGACACCGGAAGGACCACCTCGTAGCTGACGGCGGGTCGATCGTCGGATCCCTCCTCAATCCGCATGTCTGCGATGGCCACGTTGGCGTCGGTGGCTTTGACCCGGGCGAAGGCTCGATCGAGAAGCGCTTGAAGGGTTGCCTCGGAGTGCTCCATCAGCCACCGTTCATCGTCCGGCGAATGCGGGCGAGGGCCTCGTCGATGTCGGCTTGCGACACGTCGAGATGAGAGACGAAGCGGACTGTCTTGGCGGTGCGTCCCTCGGCATTGACCCAGATGCCGATCGAGCGAAGCCGAGCTACCGACTCCGCGCCGGAAGCTGGGAGCTCGGCGAAAACCATGTTCGTTTCGACCCGCGAAGGATCGACCTGGAATCCGCGAATCTCGCTCAGACCTTCCGCCAACCGCCGGGCATTGGCATGGTCTTCGGCGAGGCGCTCGATGTTGTGGACGAGCCCGTACAGCGCGCCCGCGGCCAGGATCCCAGCCTGACGCATCCCACCGCCGAGCCGCCGGCGAAGCCTCCGGGCCTCCCGGATGAACTCTTTGCTCCCGCACAACGCCGATCCCACCGGGGCGCCGAGCCCTTTCGAGAAGCAGACCGCGGCGCTGTCGGCGATCCCGGCATATTCGGCGGCGGGAGTGCCGCTGGCCACCTGGGCATTGAACAGCCGCGCTCCATCGAGATGAACGCTCAGCTGCGCATCGCGCGCGGTGCGGATTACCTGTCGATACTGCTCGATGGGCCAGACCGTGCCGCCGCCGTGGTTGTGCGTGTTCTCCAGGCAGACCAACCGCGACCGGGGAAAGTGATCCCCCGGGGGCCGGATGCTGGCCTTCAGTTGCTGCGGCGTGAAGATGCCTCGATCCGAGGCGATCGGCATCGGTTGGACGCCCCAAAGCGCGGACACCCCTCCGGTTTCGAAGTTGAGGCAGTGGCTTCCGGCCTCGGTCATCAATTCGTCGCCCGGCCGGCAGTAGACGCCGATGGCGATCTGGTTTGCCTGCGTTCCAGAGGTCACGAAGAGCGCGGCGCTCAGCCCGAGGAGATCCGCGGTGCGTTCCTCGAGCTCACGAACGGTGGGATCTTCTCCGTACGCGTCGTCGCCCACCTCCGCTTGCGCCATCGCGCGCCTCATCGGCTCGCTTGGGCGGGTGACGGTGTCAGAGCGCAGATCAATCACTCGCATCGTCTGGAACTAACAATTTCCGCGGTTTCGTTCCATCCCATTCGGAATGGTTTCGTGGGATAAGCGGCCCTGACGTGCGTGAAACAAGGGAAGAAAAACGCCGGCGCGCGGAGGCGGTGATCGATCGCCTGGACGCGCAGATGCCGAACGCGAAAATCGAGCTCGGTTATCAAACGCCTCTGGAGCTTCTGGTTTCGGTGATTCTCTCCGCCCAATGCACGGACAAGCGGGTAAACATCGTCACCCCCGCTTTGTTCGAGCGCTACCGCACCGCGCAAGCCTACGCCTCCGCTCGCCCAAAGGAGCTCGAATCCCTGATCAAGACCTGCGGGCTCTATCGCAGCAAAGCAAAAAACATCATCGCCGCGGCGCAGGCGCTCGTCCGCGAACATGGCGGTGTGGTGCCGGTGTCGCGGGAGGAGTTGGAGGCGCTGCCGGGAGTCGGTCGAAAAACCGCGGGAGTGGTCACCATCCACCTCGGAGGGGACCCTGCCTTCCCGGTCGATACGCACATCCGCCGGCTGGCGCACCGCCTGGGCTTCACCCGCCAGACGGACCCGGACAAGGTGGAGTGGGACCTGCAAGCTTTATTGCCCAGCGCCCTTTGGGCGAAGGCACATCAGTTGCTCATCTGGCACGGCCGCCGAACATGTTTCGCCCGCTCGCCGGCGTGCGAGCGGTGCGTCGCTGCCGATCTTTGTCCAAAGATAGGCTTGCCCAAAGCTAAGCGGAGACCGGCGCTTCGGCCCGCTCGGCCTTCAGGCGCTTCATCCGCCTCTTGATCAGGTCTCGCTTCAAGGGGGAGAGGTAGTCGACGAACATCGTTCCTATTAGATGATCGGTCTCGTGCTGAATCGCCACCGCGAGAAGACCCTCCGCGTCAAGCGTCTGCTGCTGTCCCGATACGTCGAGGAATTTCACCGTCACCTTGGCGGCGCGGTCGACCTCTTCCGCTTCACCCGGGACCGACAGGCAGCCTTCCGAGTACCGCATGCTGCCTTCCTTGGCGATTATCACTGGATTTATCATCGCCACTGGCTTGGATTCAGGTTGTCGGGGGGTGGTGTCGAGGACGATGACCTGTTTGAGCACGCCAATCTGCGGCGCGGCCAGCCTGACCGCAGAAGCCGTCTTCTTGAGGACCGGGTCCGGCCAGATCAGAATTTCGCGAACCATACTTCCTTTTTAATGCGCCACCGCGCCTCGGGCAACCGGTGCCACCCACGGAAGGCCCGGGTCAGTCTAGCTCAATCGACCAGATTTCCTGCGTAGGCGGTGCGTAGGCGGTCATTCTGGAGGGTATGGGCGGCCTCGGCGAGCAGGTCCTGAATCTGCGCCGCCTGAGTCAGAAGGCTGGGGTCGAGATGACCTGCAAACTTGAGCGGGTTGAATTCGGCGGAGAGCACTTCAAAGGCCTGCCGGACCTCCTCGCTGCCGGCCGAGCGGGGGAGCCCAAGTACGGCGAAGTAATCCGCTTCGCGGATCTCCTCGAACTTCGATTGGAGGCGCCGGATGTCCACATCCGGCCCGGGAGTCCCTGGTCCCCGGCTGCCCGGTCGAATCTCGATCGCGCGCAGCAGCCGGGCCAGCCGCAACAGCTTGAGCGCCTGTTCCTGAGGCATGCCGCAGGCCAAAAGCAGCTCTCCAACGCTGGAAACGCCGTCGATAGCCGCCAGGAGTGCCAGCTCAGCCTCCCCCAGACCAAGATTTTCCAGAACGGACGCCGGCTGGCGGGGAATTGGAACGGCGTCGAGACCACCGAACGAGGACAGGATCGACTCCTCCGACACCGTTCGCTCCAATGCGCGCGGAAGAAGCTGAGTCACCGGGGTTGGAGAAGGTGCGGCGATCACGCTGCGCTCCACGCTCTGGGCGCTCAGCCGGTAGGCGCATTCTTCTTCACTAAGCGCTTCGAGGGCGATTTGCTCGGCGTTTCTCTGCACCAGCGGGACCACTTCCACTTCCCGCAGATACCCGCCAGTGCGCATGGCGCGAATGAGCTCCGATGCTGAGCCGGCCGAAAGCGCGCGAAGCTCTTTTTCCTGTTCCCGGTCGAGGAGGCCATCCGCACGGGCACGGCTGAGGAGGGATTCTTCGTACAAGGACGAAGCGGCGGCGATCAGGCGGCCGTCTTTGAGCCAGAGCGTGCGGGTGGCCTCGGAGCTTGTCATCTCCAGGCCGACCGAGACCCGGGAGTTGGACAGCTGCATCACCAGCTGCGCCAGCTGCTCCAAAGTGAGCTTGCCGTGGGAGGGCGCGGGAAGAGCGACCGGCTCGGGCGAAACCAGATCGGTGGAGGATGGATCGTCCGAAGCCGTTACCGGGTACCACCAACTCGGCGCAGCACCGGACACCTCGGCGCCAGCGGAGGACGCGGCGACGCCCGCGGATTCCGCGCCGGCGACGAGCTGTAAGAGAACGGCGCCATCCAGCGGGAGGGGAACCACCGGTCCCGGGCATCCTTCGACCGCACCACCCAGAAAAAGCACGGTTGCGTGCTGCGAAGCGGGGTGCTTGGCAAGCTCCTCAAGGACGAACCGCCCGCGCCCTTCTTCGACGGTGGGATCGAGGATGAGGACTCCAGGGGCGTAGTGACCATAGGCGATCACCGCATCGGCGACGGACGTTGCCAGGACCGACTCCAGGCCCTCGCGCTCGAGTAGACCGCGCACCATCGCGACCAGGGCGACGTCGTCGCAGACCATGAGAATCGGGCGGTCCATCGCGAACGATTCTACAGCAGCGCCCCGGGGTCCACGTCAATTGCCACTTTGACCGACCCCGCCAAAGCGGGCAGGCGCTCTTCGACCGCCTGGATGGGTCCGGACAGCGCTTCATACGTGGGTCCTTTGAGCAGAATCTGCCAGCGGGTCATGTTCTTGATCCGGGTGAGGGGAGCCGGCGCCGGTCCGAGCAGCCTCACGCCCCGGGACGCCGAGGGCAGCCGCTTCGCCATCAGGGCGCCCAGATCTCGGGCCACCGCCGCGGTCCGCTGGGCATCCGCCCCTTCGATCCGGATCGCCACCAGCCTTGAAAACGGAGGGTAGCCCAGCGCCCGCCGTCGCTCGAGCTCCAACCGCGAGAATCCCTCGAAGTCGTGGGTGAGCAACCGGCTCACCGGCTCCGAGTCGGGGTTGTAGGTCTGCACCATGACCCTGCCCGGGTCGCTCCCCCGCCCTGCGCGACCCCCCACCTGCGTGAGCAGATGGAAGGTCCTCTCCGCGGCGCGAAAGTCGGGGATGGCCAGCGACGAATCGGCGAGAATGACGCAGACGAGCGTCACGCCCGGAAAGTCGTGCCCTTTGGCGATCATCTGCGTCCCCACGA
>WNEZ01003953.1_pt1 | contig 12837 bp, 11 predicted proteins | sample 5400521 | NCBI WGS metagenome assembly WNEZ01 (sample SAMN13153339, study PRJNA577476) | soil metagenome | isolation source: 120 cm saprolite under Douglas fir tree site 2 hole 1 replicate 1 | place: USA:California | collected 2015-04-18 | reverse complement strand
CCGGGGCAGCGGGTGTCAGGGGTGCGCGAGCCAGGCTGCCGATCCGAGAAGGATGGCGACGAGCGCGGATAGCACCATCGGCGGCGGCCCAAAATAGAGGAAGCTGAGCACCACGCTGGCCAACTGCACCGCAAAGAACGTCCAGCCTAGCGCGCCAATCGCTGCGGGAGTCGAGCGTGCCAGTTCCCCGAGGTACCAGGACAGGAACGCCGAGAAAATCAGCGACACGGTACAAGACAAGCCAAAACCGCGATAAAAGTTTCCGTAGGTGTAGCTCCGGCCGTTCACGACAAAATGCACAGTATTCATCGCGTTGTATACTGCGCGTCCTTCGTCGGAAGGCGGGCGCAAACTCAAAAACCCGTAGGTGTGCCCCAAGGCAAACAACACAAACACGAGCGCCGCTATGCGATACAGCCAAGTCGCTGCCATGAAGACTCCTTTGCGGGGAAAAACGATGGGCGGATTTTACTCCAGGTGGGTCGGGAGAAGAAGTTAAGAAGGGCGTTTTTGGATTGATGTCGGAGCTGAAGCTCCGACCCCCTAAAGGCACGGGCACGATTTATCGTGCCCCTACTCGGAGGGGCCGAGGGGGAGGAAATATTGCGTGCCTTTTACTGGGTCCTGCAAACGCCGCAGCAATTGCTGGAGGTCGGCGCTGCGTTCTACGAAGTCGATGTCGGAGGTGTTGATGACCAGAAGATCGGAGGCGGCGTAGCGGAAGAAAAAATGTTCGTAGGCGCGGGCGACTTCCTCGATGTACTCGAGGGAGATTTGCGTTTCTTCGCGGGAGGCTTTTTTGGCGATGCGCGCGCGTAGCACTTCGGGCTTGGCCTGGAGATAGATGACCAGGTCGGGGGCGGGAAGGTCGGCGGCGAGGGTTTCGTAGTAGCGCTCATAGAGCTTGAGCTCTTCGTCATTGAGATTTAGGTTGGCGAAGATGCGGTCCTTCTCCATGAGGAAATCGGAGATGACCGGGCCGGGGGCTTCGACGGCGACTGCTTCGCGGAGGCGGCGCTGGCGCTCCATCAGGAAATACATTTGCGTGCGCAGAGCGGAGCCGGGCTTTTCTTTGTAGAAGTCGGCGAGGAAGGGATTGTCCTCGCAGTCGTAGACGCGGCGGGCGTGCAAGCGCTCGGCGAGGATCTTGGCGAGGGTGCTTTTGCCGACGCGCAGCGGGCCTTCGATGACGATGAAGCGGGGAGCTTGCGGTCCTCTCTGCGGGGAGAGAGCGCGCTTGGCGGAGGAGGATTCGTTGGGCATGCTTGGATGCGCGGGATTATAGCAAAAGGCAGAAGTTGGAGGTTGGAAGTCGGAGGTCGGGAAAACGGCCAAAGGATTCACCCCTAAAAAGGGTGAGCTACACGGGGATTTTGATGATGGTAAGGGGATGCCGGGAAAGAGAAAATTTTTGCCTTGGGCGGTCTAGTACGGAAGGGCTAAAGGACAGGGAACGGAAGCGCCAAGGCAAAGTACTAAACAGAATGTGACCAATAGGCCAGTGCTACCTGTCCTTTCGTGCAGTAAAGTTCACCTGGACGCGAATGGGGATTAAGTTGCAAGTTTCGCAAGTACTGAGGTGAACGCAATGCTGCTGGCAACGGTTCTTTTGCTGGGCGCAATGCCGCAGAGCGGCGATTTGGCAAGGTCGGCCGCCACTCTTTCCGCCGATGTGGTCACAGAGGCGAGCAAGGACTCGGGTAGCGCGCGAAGCTTGCCGTCAATGCCTGCGCCGAAGGTGAAAACCGATGCGGAGGCCGATGGGGCGACGACCGGCGTGACCGCGAACGTGGCAGTAGCCGGAGCGATCGAGCCGGCGCATGCGGCGCTGGCGATCCAGCGGGTAAAGCCGGCGTATGTGCGGCCGCGGGAGACGCGCGGGCAGCGGGTGGCGTGGTACACGCTGACGGCGGCGGGTTCCGGCGCGGCGGCCTTTGACGCGTACTCGACGCGGCGCGTGCTTGCCGGGAATCACGGCACGGAAAGCAATCCGCTGCTGCGGCCATTTGCGCACTCGAACGCGATGTATGCGGCGACGCAGGTGACGCCGGCGGCGATGGATTTTATCGGCAAGCGCATGATGGTCAGCCAGGACCGGTGGGCGCGACGGATGTGGTGGCTGCCGCAGGCCGTGGAGTTGGGATTTTCGATCGCCGCTGGAGTGCATAACATGAGCCTGGTGAAGTAGAAGTTAGGATTCACGCGCGCGAAGCCCGCAAAGTTTCGGTTTGTCGCCAGAGCAAAAAAAACCGTCCCGGTGATTCTCTCCCACCGGGACGGTCTTTTTTTTGGGCGCGGACGGCGCCGAAGAGTTCACGCTGTGGTGGCGATCGGTTGAGGTCCTTCGGCTCGGCAAATGCGCCGAGCCTCAGGATGACGGTTCTTGCGCGAGGCGAGCAGCCGCGGCGGTTGTTTCGATCGAGAATGCGTTCACGCCGCAAAAGCGGGAGCAAGACCCCCGCACTCCAAACACGACGAGTCTAAAGACCCGCCACTACTTTGCTACCACGATGATGGCAAATGAGCCGGACTTCATTTTGCCGCGGCGCTCACCGGGAGCTGGGGGTTCGAATTCGGCGCTGGGGAGAAAAATTTTGTGCGTTTTGAGATCGAGGCCGAGGGTGCGGGCGGTCTTTTTTGTCGGCACATTTTCGACGACGGTGTATTTGTCGGGTGAGTCTTCGCGGATGACGGTGAGATTGCCGTCTCCGCAGGAAACGAGGAACAGGTTGTCCGCGGGATCGAACGCAGCGGCGTCAGGACCCTCGCAGATGGCGGGGTTGGCGACGACTTTGCCGGAGTCGGCGTCCACGATAGAAGAGACTTTATCGTCGCAAACGGCGATGAGGCGGCGGCTCTTGAGATCACCGGCAAGGCCGGAGGGAGATTTGCACGGGGCAAGCGGCCACTTGTGGAGCTCCTTTAGATTTTGCGGATCGAGGTGATGGAGTTCCGAGGTGTCTTCGTCGTTGACCCAGATGGAGCCTTTGCCGTCGGTAACCGCGAATTCGGGTTTGCCACCGAGGGGAATGGTGCCGACAACGGAGCCGTCCGCGGCGTTGATGGCGGTGGAATTCTTGCCGCGGCCGTTGAAGGTGAAGACGCGCTTGGTGGCGGGGTCGTAAATGATGGCGTCGGGATTGGCGTCGGTTTTTACGGTGCCGATGGTTTTCAAAGTTTTGAGGTCAAAGATGGTGACGGTGTTGGCGCGGCCGTTGCTGGTGAAGCCGCGGCCGAGGTCGGAAGCGATGGCGATGCCGTGAACGCCTTGCGTGTCGGGAATGTCGCCCTCGATGGCGTAGGTGTCGGCGTTCATGACTACAGTGTGCGTAGCGTGGGAGACGTACACGCGTCGCGCGTCGCTGTCGACGTAGACGTAGTCCCAGCCTTCGTCGCCGGGAACGGAAACGGTTTTGATGACGTGATAGCCGGAGGGGCCGGGCTTGGCGGCGGCATGCGAAAATGCCGTGGCGCAAAAAACGACGGCGGTCGAGAGTGCAACGAGGCCGAGTAGGGTGAGACGTTTGCGCATAGTTTTTTCTCTTCTTTCTGTTTGTATGGTTCGAACGAGGCTAGGTATACCGCTGAGAAGATGAACGCCAGATAAATGCGGAGCGCGCCTGTTCCGTGCCTGCACACTACGCGGTCGAAGACGCTGCGGTTGAGGTCCGTGGCGGTCAAGGCTAGGGCTTGGATTTGTGTTGGTCGAACCAGCCGGCTACGTACAACACTTTTGTGATCGCGTGGCTGGGGCGGCGGCGGATGCCGTGGGGCTCTTCCGGGACGCGGACGAGCACGGCTTCGATGTTGAGGAGTTTCAGAGCGGAGTAGAACTGCTCGGCTTCGGAGATGGGCGTGCGATAGTCAGCCTCGCCGGTCATGATGAGCGTTGGCGTTTTCACTTTGCCGACTTGATCGGTGAGCGAGCGCTTCATGTATTGCTCGGTGTCATCCCAGGGATTGCCGGGGAACCAATATTTGGCGACCCAGGGAATGTCGGAGGTAAGCACAAAGCTGTACCAGTTGATGACCGGATAGAGCGCAGCGGCGGCGCGGAAGCGATCGGTGTGCTCGATGGTCCAAGCGGTGAGCACGCCACCACCGCTGCCGCCGGTGACGAAGAGATTGTTGGCGTCGATGTAGCCCTTGGCGACGACGGCGTCGACGCCGCTATTGAGATCGTCGAAATCGTCGCCGGGATAGGCGTGATGGATGAGGTTGGCGAACTCTTCGCCGTAACTGGTGCTGCCGCGCGGGTTGGTGTAGAGCACAACGTACCCCAACGAAGCCCAGACCTGCTTTTCAAAATCGAAACGGTCGCCATAGTTGCTGAAGGGTCCGCCGTGGATTTCCAGGATCAAAGGATATTTTTTGGAGGGATCGAAGCCGGGCGGCTGAATGATCCAGGCTTGAATTTTGCGCTTGTCTTTGGAGGATTCGTGCCAAATTTCCTCGACATGCCCGGGAACTTTCTGTTGCAGCAATTCCTGATTGAGGGAGGTGAGAACCTTCATGGCGCCATTGGTGAAGATGGCGATTTCGCCGGGCTTGTCGGTACGGCCATAGGTGAAGGCGATGGAGCCAGTGCGGGAGATGGAGAAGGAGCCGCCACCGGAAGCGCTGTTGCCGGAGGCGACATGGTCGGCGATTTTCTTGATTGCGCCGTCGGGTGAGGAGAAGGCGATTTTGGTGTCGCCCTGATCGCTGTAAAGAAAGTAGACGCCGGAGCTGTCGGGGGCCCATTCGGGCGCTTGGATGTCGCGATCGAGTTTGTCGGAGATGGAGCGGGAGCCGCTGCCGTCGCGGTTCATTAGATAGAGCTTGGTGGTTTGGTGGCCCTGGTAACGATCGTCGAATCCGGTGTAGGCGATGAATTTTCCGTTGGGCGACGCGGTGGGAGCATTATCCGGTCCTTTGCGATTGGTGAGCGCCCGCAGAGCGCCGTCGGAAACACTGAATTCGTAGACTTCGGTGTCGAGGTATTCGTGATCGGATTCGGGGTGGCGGTTGGCGGAGATGATCAGGAACTTGCCGTCAGGCGACCATGCGGCGCGTGTGGGACTCCATTCGTTGCCGCCGTTGGGAAAATTGCCATTGGTGACCTGGCGTGGGGCGCCACCCTCGGCGAAGACAACAAACACCTGCATGAAGCCAGGCTTGAGATAGCCGGAGCCGTTGTAGCGATACACGAGGCGGTCGTAGGTGGTCGCGGGCTCGGCCCATTTTGCGCCGGTAGGCGCCGTGGGAAGGTCGGCGATGTGGGGGCCTTTGCCACGAACTAAAGACGAGAAGCATAGCATTTTGCCGTCGGGGGACCAGGCGATGGCGTCGGGACCGTCCTCGAGATTGGTGATGCGCGCGGTCTGGCCGGAATCCATCCAGCGAACATAGATTTGCTGCTTGCCGTCGGCGTCGGAGAGATAAGCGATGCGCGTGCCGTCGGGCGACCAGCGGGGCGAGGAATCGGAACGATTGCCGGTGGTGAGCGGGCGGTGATCGGAGCCGTCGGCGTTGATGATCCAGAGATTCGCGTAGCGCTTATCAGTCATAGGATCGGCGAAGCCGCGAACGTAGACAATTTTTTTGCCGTCGGGTGAGATTTGCGGATCGGCGGCGACCTGAAGCTGAAATTCATCCATGGCTGAGAGCTTGTGGGAAGAATCCTGGGCCGGAAGGGCGGCGGAAAAACCAAGTGCCGCGGCGATGCCGAGAGCGGTGGGCAAATGCAATTTCATGAGAACAGACCTCCTGGCAGGCGGGGAGTTAACAACGGACGCGGGATGGTGTCAAGGTGGCGGGAATTCGATACGTAGGTCGCGGCCAGGCCTGAGGGATGGAGAATCCCGCTTGACAATCCAAGATATAAGATGTATATACATCTAACATGAAACCGAAAGCCTTTGGAAGCCAGCCTGCAGACGCGCTTTTTGAACTGCCCTGTGCGTGTCAGAACCTGCGCCGCCTCACGCGGGTCGTAACACGGATCTATGACCAGGAGCTGAGAAAGGCAGGTCTGGAGATCACGCAGTTCGGTTTGCTCACGGCACTGGCAGCGACTGGAGAGACTAATCAAAAACGGCTGAGTGCCGGCCTCGCGATGGACAGTACGACACTGACACGGACGTTGGGCCTTATCCGGAAGCAGCGGTGGGTTCGCGTCAGACGTGGAAAAGACAGGCGGGAACGGCTGTTTGGTCTGACGCGGGCAGGCAGGCGACAACTGACGGCGGCTCAACCACACTGGGAGCGGGCGGAACATAGACTGCGGCAAGAACTTGGCGATGCCGGCTGGAAGAGCATGAGAGAGACAGTATCGCGGATGACAGAAAGTGCGATGGCAGCTTGAACGTGTCGTGACCAAATAGATGTATATACATCTAACTGAAAGTAGTCCAAGGAAAGGAACCCATGATGAGAATCTCGATGTATTTGTTGGCTGCGCTTTTTCTTGGCATCCTCCTCGCTACTCTGGGAGGAACGACCGTTAGCGAAGGCGGCGGAATTAACTCTCTGTCCGGCTCCTATCGTCCGGAGCTTGAGTATTTGAAGGCCGTGAACAGTGTGGCACCACCGCAAGATCCGCAGTTGCTGTTTCTGCTGATGGCGCAGTATTCGAACGCGAACCTGCAGGACAAGGGTGTAGAGTTTTTCTCCGCGCGGCTGCAGGAATTCGGGCCTCGCCTGACGGACGCCCAAAAGGCGCTGTATCTGAGCGCCATCGGTTTGCTGCGCGCTCAACACGCATCTTCAGTTTCGTTGCTGCACCGAGTCGGCTACGTCAAGGAGACGATCGCTATATTGGAACAAGCCAAGCAGCTTTCCGGGGGAAAGATTTTCGTTGTGAACTGGATCGCGGGCATCGTCCATGCCCAGCTTCCAAGCCTCTTCCATCAAAAGAAGGCAGCACAGGACGAGCTGGCCTGGTGCGTGGAGAACATAGAGAAAGCGCCACAAGCAGGGTGGCTGCGGGAAGTCTACTATCACATCGGAAAACTGGCCCTCGCTGACGGCGAACAGGCCAAAGCACAGGACTATCTGCGGCGAAGCGGCTACACGGACTTCAATAGGCCGATCGCGCTTACCACTCCGTTTTCGGAGGAGGTTTTGTCCGGGCATGCGTTTTCGCCGCGGCGCATTGTCGAAATCGTGGCGGGCCGGGTATACGCGCTCTCCGGTTTCGAGTTCACTGAGTACTATTTCGTGGTCTCGGATGATCGACGAGAGTTAATCGGCATCGACGCCGGCACGCGGCCGGATTCCGCCAAGGCCGCCTACGAGGCGCTGCGAGCGTATGCGCCGAGCCTGCCCGAACTGACGACGGTCTTTATTACGCACTCCCACTGGGACCACATTGGCGGACATGCCTATTTTCGCGCTTTGAATCCACGCTTGCGCTTCTATGCCAGGAGCAATTACCAAGAAGAGATAGCTCGCGAACTCAAGGCACCCGGTAGCTTCGCCAAGCGGTTCTTCGGCGAACGCTTCAACCTCGAAGACCTACGCAGCTTCAAGCCGGACATCACGATCGACCACAGCACCGAACTCACGATCGGAGGAACGCGTATCGAGCTGATCCCAGTGCAAGGAGGAGAAACCCACGATGCTATGTTCATTCACTTGCCCGGCCAGGGCGTACTGTTCGTGGGAGACTTCATCATGCCTTATCTCGGGGCACCGTTTGTAGAGGAAGGCGACTTGCAGGGGCTACTTGATGCGATTGACATCGTTGTAGAGAAGCATCCGCAGCGCCTGCTGCACGGCCACGAGCCCCTTACGCAGAATTTCGCATCAGCGTCGATGTTAGCGCAGCTCAAGATGGACCTCAGCTGGCTGCGCGAACAGGTGTTGAGTGCGATCCGGCGCGGGGATGAGCGAGCCGTGATTCACCAGGCCAACCTGATTCCTCGTGATCTGCTCGGAGGCAATCCTGACGTGTACCTGCCCTATCTAATCATGCGCGAACATGTCATTGACCGTCTCTACGACCAAAACGTGGGCTATTGGCAGGCGGACCTGCAAGGTGTTGACCATCTCGGCCGCGCTGACCGCGCAGAGCTCCTTGTGGATTACCTCGGTCTGTCGGAAAAACAGCTCGGGAAGACCGTGGAACGCCTGGCTGCCGACGGGAAATACGAACTCGCAGCCTCGTTGCTCGAATCGTGCAGAGGCAGGTTCGACCACAGTGAGTCTGTGGCCAAGGCCGAGCGAGTCGTCTACCTCAAGCTGATGGAGAAGTATCAGAACACCGACCCATTTAAATTTATCATTTACTCAGCGAAGGCCGGGGAACAAACGCCGCAGATGGCTAGTGGCAAATGATGAACGCGCTGCGACACACCCCATGACCGGTCGAACAAGGGAATCTCCACTTTCTTAGGTGATCGGGCAGGATAAAGGGTGCCCCGCAATGTAGAACCACTCTGCAATCCTGGAAATGACATGGAAAACACGAGGCGGGTCTTTAGCGGTGGCTGAGGTATTCAACGATTTTTGAACTGCCGAATCCCACTGGATGAGACGCGTCAAGAACGATCATTGTCAAGACGCTTCAATACGCGGTGCCTCAATTTGCCGAGTTCGCGATTCAAGAAATGATTGCGTCCAAAGAAAGGCAGTACCGGGGCACGACGGTTCACCACTTTGCTGCGGGCCCGCTTTAATCGCGCATCGTCGCCGAATAACCTCAAGGCGCCATCCAGCTTATGTAATGCCTTCTCGCGCCACCCTGCCAATGCATAGACCTCTACCAGATTCATGTGAAACTGAATCTCTGTGCGTTTCAGTTTTACCGCCATTTCGCAAAGCTCCATGGCTTGGTCCCACTTCCGTTCCGCACGGGCCATCGCCAAGCCGAGAAAGGAAATGTAGTAAGGGTTATGGTTGTCGCTTTCGAACGCACGTCGCAGTCTCACCAGAGCCTTTTCGGGGTATTCATTCTTGAGTAGCTCGACAGCTTCCCTGAAGTCGACCATATGTTCGGGTTCTGTGCCCTTGGTCATCTCCGTCTCAAGTCCGAAGCTCATTGGGGGGTCCTTCAGTTTAGTGAATGCCAACCCTACCAAAATAGCCGGGGCGTCGCCGTAGAGTCTACTGACCTAATGGTCAGTATTAACCAAAACGGCGCAAACCCGACTCATGGTCGGACATCCGCGAGTACCACCCTTCTACTGAGCGTACAGCGCCTTTAGCCGGACGAATGCCCTCTGACTCTGGTTTTGGGAAGCTGCGATTGTGTCAGTTGCGAGGAATATTGCGTCACTGACGAAGGACGAACGAGGCGCATGCACGGATCCAGACAGGGGTGAATTGAGGGCGGCCAAACCGCCGGGCCTGGCCGCTCCCAAATCCATATGCTAGTTAGGCGTCAGGAAGTGGCTTCTTTCAAGTCGTCGTCGGCTTGTTTGTTGGCTTTCTTTGTCTCGACTTTGGCGTCAGCATCGGGCGCGAACGCCTGAATCGCCTTGCCGAGACTTACGGAGCCAGTGCCGGTTACTTTCGCCTTGAGGGCGTCGAACCCTCCCGGAATGCTAAGGTTCTTCGCAACATGCGCGGCGGCCACGCATTGCCCTATATTCTTGAAGCCGCCGCAGGCAGTCTGCGCGTCTTCGCCCGTCAGCGCCTTGATTTTGCCAGCGATCGCGGTGTTGTGACTCAGGACGTCACTGGGCGTGCCGCGCGACATGTCTGAGCGTGGGGTAGAGCCGGCGCTGGCGTCGTGCGAGTTGCTCATGCCGGGGCTACTTCCAGGCTCGTGTCCCGCGGGAGGTCCGCCGGCCGGATGCGAGCGTTGCGCGAAGGCCGGCGCGGCAAAAGCGAGCACGAGCGCCGTCAGCATTGCGAGAAAGAGACGTTTCACGGTATTCCTCCTAGTTGAGGTTTCGGGGCTGGCGGTACGCACGGGCTTCTCACCTGCACGAACCGAGGATTGGGTTTATAGGTATAAGGATGCGGGGAAAGCGCACGGGGATGCAAGGGGCCCGGAGGTGAACTAGACGGTGATCAAGAAAGAGCGGGCCGTTTCTCACTGGCCTTTCTTGCTGGCGATTTGGCCGAACCGCATAATGGTCGGCGAGTCAGAAAGCAGTGCCTGGAGGCGAATATGCCGGCGAAGAAATTGAGTGACACGGAAGTGCAGGAACGGCTGAAGAAGGCGAAGGGGTGGAGCCTGGTGAACGGGAAGTTGCACCGGGAGTTTCAGTGCAAGGATTTTGTGGCGGCGTTTGGGAACATGACGCGGGTAGCGCTGGTGGCGGAGTCGATGAACCATCATCCGGAATGGTTCAACGTGTGGAACAAAGTGGTGATCGATTTGAACACGCACAGTGTGAAGGGGATCAGCGATTACGACTTTACGCTGGCGGGGAAGATTGATGAGATTTTTGGAGGGTAGAGATGCTTGCGGCTAACCTTGGCACCAAGCATTTGTAGTTGAGGTTCTTCGCCCCCCATCGGATGGGCTCAGAATGACCGTGGTGGCGGCGGCGACGGCCGAGGGGCGATGGAATACCGGCAACAACTAAAAGGTTGGCAAGCGGCGGTTGCGATGGTGGTGATTCTTGGAATCGTTGCTTATCAGTGCGCGCGGCGAGTGCAAACAGTGGACGACGCAGCACGGTTCGCGATCGGCGTCTCGCTGACGCGCGAGTACCAAGGCAAGGGCTTGAGGGAACAGGTGCAGGAGTACTTGAAACAGAAAGCGAGCGGCGGCGCTCCGCAAGAGCCGCCCCCGTCCGACGTACCGATACCGAGCGTGGAGTTGGTGTCGGTGAAAGCGCACGGCTCGAAAGATGTGATGGTGGCGAAAGTGGAACTGACGGTGAACGGGGGCCCGCCTCCGGACGGCCGGAGCGTACGTTACCTGGACCTGATGCGTGCGGTGGACGGACGGTGGTTAGTGGTGGCGGATAGCGATGCGTATCACTACGTGACTAGCTTGCTGTCACCGGCGCTGCCGAAACCGGGGTGGCTGACGCGATGAAACGATTCTCGGAATTTACCGATAGGCTATCGGTCCCGCGGCCGCATTTATGAGATAACTTAATAGCGAATGATCGGAGCCCACCACTCTCAGCGAGGCTCGCGCGGCTGGTTGCTGATTTCGTTGCGGTGGGCGGCCGCAATTCTTGTCATTGGCGCACTGCTGCATTTCCTTCCGCTGAGGCCGCTGCGCGCGGCCATCTGGCAAGTCCCCCTCTGGCGATTCGCGGCGGTGTTGCTGGTGTATCTGCTGGCACACTCGATGGGAGTAGCGAAGTGGCACATGGTCGTGAACGCGGCGGGGGCGGAACTGGATTTTGCTACGAGCGCGCAATGTTATGCGGGAGGATTGTTCGGCACGCTGTTTCTGCCGTCGATAATCGGCGGCGATGTCGTGCGGCTGGCGGTTGGACTGCAGCGGAGCCCGCGCCCCGCGGCGGTATTGGCGGGTAACGTGGTGGACCGCTTTCTCGATGTAGCAGCGCAAGCCGGGCTGGTGGTGCTGGGATTAGCGCTGCTGCCGGAATCGGAGTTTTTTCCCGAACAACTGGAAGGCGCCATGGAGTACGCGCTGGTCGGCGCGGCCGGCGCGGCAATTCTCCTGCTGGTGCTGGCGGTTCGCTTTCGGAAAAAACTGCTGGGTGGGAGGTCGATGCGCTTTCGGCGGCGGCTGGCGCGGCTGCGGCACGCATTGCGCGCCGTTTCGCGGCGGCCGCAGGTGCTGGTTTTCGGGTGGCTGTTGGGAACGTTGATGCAAAGCGCGTTTCTGGTGCTTACGGCGCAGCTGGCGATTTACTGCGGGCTACGATTGCCGCTGCGGATGTGGCTGTTTGCGTGGCCGCTGGCAAAACTTTTAGCCGTGCTGCCGCTGACGCAAGGCGGAATCGGCGTGCGCGAAGCGGCGCTGGTCGCGTTGCTAACGCCCTTCGGCGCCGCGCCGCATCTGGTGTTTGCCGCGGGATTGGTATGGGAGGGAATCGTGATCACCGGGGGACTGATCGCCGGGCTGGTGGCCTTCGTGCTGCGGCGAATGCAAACCTGGGCGTTGCGTATCAGGTAGCAAATAGGCCTCTTAGCAATGAAAGGCGCTTGACTCGAACCGGTCTGCGCATCAAGATAAAGTTCCCTTCTAGAATTGTCTGTTCAGAGGTCTGTCCTCTCCAGCCTCACAAAGCGGTCCTGAATCATGAAAACTAGCCGCCGCCGGATTGTCGCTAGCTTGCAAGCAAAAGCCCTCACGCGGATGGGCACAGAGCGTCTGCCGGGTTCTAATTCGATGGTTGAGCGGACGCGGCGCGGGCCGTCGGGTCTAACAGCGGAGTGCCGGGTATGACACAAAAAAGATTGCGCGTGCTGGTGGCCGAAGCGGGTTCGAGCGAGACCGCCGAGGCGCTGCGCGCGCTTTATCCGGAAACGGAAAAAGGGCTGGAGGTCACGGTGGTGTCGACCGTTGCCACCTTGCTGGCGACCATCAAGGTGGTGGATCCGGAAATCATTCTCCTGGATTTGTCCCTGAGTCTCCGGGAGCCGATGGACTCTGTGCATCTGGTGCACCGCACCGCGCCTGGAGTGCCACTGATCGTTTTTGCCAATCCCGAACAAAAAGAGCAGGCCGCGCGCAGCCTCACGGAAGGGGCGATGGACTATGTCCTTAAGGGGTTCATGGATGCGCCAACGCTCGACCGTGTTTTGCGAGCGGCCTTGGAACGCAACACGCTGCACGGGCTGACGGATCTGTTGCGCGATCCGGTGACGGAGCTGTACACGCGCGACGGCTTCCTGACGGTGGGCTCGCGGCGCCACGACGAAGCGCATCGCACCGGCGGATCCCTGGTGCTGATTTGCGCGCTGTTCGAGAAC
>WNEZ01015239.1_pt1 | contig 12839 bp, 17 predicted proteins | sample 5400521 | NCBI WGS metagenome assembly WNEZ01 (sample SAMN13153339, study PRJNA577476) | soil metagenome | isolation source: 120 cm saprolite under Douglas fir tree site 2 hole 1 replicate 1 | place: USA:California | collected 2015-04-18 | reverse complement strand
AAAGTCGAGCACGAACCGCACGTCGCTGGTCTCCGCGCCCGCCGGCGCGACGGCGGCGAACGCCGCCGACATTGCCGCCGCAATGATCGTCTTGCGCCTATGCATGGGTTGTCCCTGCCGCTTGTCGATCCCACGCCGATCGCGCGCCTCGCGGAATGCTTCGCATGCGGCCTCCTAGTGAACGGCCTCGCCCCGACCGTGAGGTTCGCAATCTTACGAAATTTGAGCAGTTGGCCGTCCTCCTATTCACCGCCCCTGGCATCATTCGCGATGCGATGACGAGATCGGCTTCCTCAAGCAAATGCGGGCGAAATTTCGCAAGATCGGCAGGATCTTCGTTTCCGTCGGGCGAGAAGAACAAATACGCCTCGGCTTCGTGGGTCTCGATTGCCTCGATACACGCCGCCCCTCTGCCGGGGCGACTTTGCGTCATCACCTCGATCCCGAACGCACGCAAAATTTCCAGCGTACCGTCGGTCGAACCGCCGTCTACGGCGATAAGTCGGTCGAAGCCCGCCACCCGTCCCGGCCTCGGCTACGATGGCAGCATGACCTCCAGACATTTTCGCTCATTGCGAACGAGCATGCACATCAAAGCATCCACTCCATGTCTCCTCATCGTGGAGTTGGCTCAGCGGCGTCGAGACAACCGTTCCTTCACGAGAATCAGAAGTGCAGGGAGGGCGCTCGAGAAACTGTCACTAATGACTTGGCCGGTCGATTTGGTCACTTCAACGGTGGGGATCTCTTGAATCCTCCAGCCGCTTTTCATGGCTGCGATCGAAAGGGCAAAGAATATTGCCAGACCCCGCCCGGACAGGCTCAGTGCCGAAAGCTTCGATCGACGAATGGCACGAAAAGAACTGAAGCCGTCGCTCAAGTTCCCAGCAAACAGCAAATTCGCCAGCAGGTTGAAAACGCGATTTCCCAGGCTGCGCAATCTGCCACGTTGTCCCTGACGCTCTCCGCCCATGATGAACCGGGATGCAATGACCATGTCGTAGCCACGGTTAAGCACCATCACCAGCCGGGGAATGTCCCTCGGATCCCATTGGCCATTGAGTGGAAACACAACGATCGTCTCGAACTTCGGCATAGTCTCCGCAGAAGAAATCACCGACATCTCGTCCCGGCCAGCCGTTTCGACAATCCGAACCCCTTTTTGATTGAATGCTTTTCTGGCCGTCTCGGCCATGCCCGAATCGATTACGACCGTCTCTGCAAACTTGGCAATCGGAAAATCATCTTCCCGCCAGCCGAGCTGGCGCTGGTAAATCGGCTGATTTGTCAGGGGAAGCATGTCCCTGGTCTCGATACCGTTCTGCTCGAGAAATTCGACAAGCTCCCGCTTGTCTTGATCGCGCAAGACGATGGGATACACCATGAAAGAGTGCTCGGAGCCCGGGCGAACGTCCGGCATCTGCAGATAGTTGTCGAATCGGCTCAGGCCTCGAGTCAGGACTGCGGCATTGCGGCGGCGGCGGTTGATCACCGATTGCCAGTCTTCCAGCTGAGCCAGTCCAAGCGCTGCCTCCATTTCGGTCGCTCGAAAGCTGTGGCCGATCGAAGTGAATTTGAAACGCCGCTCGATAATGATACGCAGCTCGTGGTCCAGCTTGTCATCGTCGTCGTCGATGCTGAGGTAGATCGAATCGCGACCATGATTAAGGAGCGAGCGAATCTTGATCGCGTATTCAGGCTCCGATGTCGTATTGATGCCGCCCACTCCGGTGACGATGAGGTGCGCCACGTAGGTGGAAAAGCACCCGATGTCGCCAAGGCTGCCGACGCGCCTGCCGCCATAGTTTGCGAACATCGTTTCCGCGGAATCTTCGATTATTTTGAGCGAGTGCGCCTTGGCGATCTCGACGATGGGGGCCATGTCGGCCGGCTGCCCGAACACATGCACGGGGATGATTGCACGGGTTTTTGGCGTGATTGCCCGCGCGATGAGGTTCGGGTCGATATCATAGTGACGGCGATCGACGTCAACGAGAATAGGGACCATCCTGTTATGCAGCACGATATTGGCAGTGGCGACGAACGTCAGCGCGGGCACGATCACTTCGTCGCCGTCATCCCATCCGTGCAACTCTTTCATGGCTTGCAAAGCCAGTTGTAGAGCGCTTGTGCCGGAGTTGCTCATGATACCGAAGCGGCTTCCGTGCAGCCTCGCGAATTCGGCCTCGAACCGCTGTGTCATCGGACCATAGGAAAGACGATTACTATCGAGCGCCTCCATCACGAGCTGCTTTGCTCGTGCGGAGGCGCGGAATGTTCCGACGCCAATGAGCCGCGGCCTCGTATCGTATGACGACGCGTCGATCGCTTTCGTTGCCATGAGCTAAAATTCTCAGTCGCTTGAACCGCGCAGGAATCGGCCTACTGGACCACAGATGCGCTGCCATATGTCCGCAAGATTTAGATCATCGCACCCCTGTTGTCGGCCGCGCCTACACGCCGGACATGTACAAATTAACCGGGTAGCTCGTCAATGTGAAATGGTCTATCGGTCGATCCGATTCCAAGAGCAGAAGAAAATTGACTCATGCGGGGTCATCTCGTCGTCGATTTGTCTGGTCAGGGCTACGGCCATGCTGCTATTAGTGTGCCGATTCTCAATGCATTGCGGTGTAGTTGGCCCGATTTAAAATTGACCATTAGGACCGCTGTGCCCCGGGCTTCGCTTGCCGAACGCCTCGCGGGTTCTTTCGACTACGTCAGTCAGCCCGATTTTGGCATGGTCGTGAGCGACGCCCTACACGTAGTGCCCAACCAAAGCGCATTCGCGTACTGGTGCCAACACGGTGATTGGGGAGAGACTGTGTCTAAGGCTGCAAACAAATTGGCATCACTGAAGCCTCGCTATTGCTTTGCAACGTTCCGTAGCTGTCGCTTGCCGCAGCTCATCGGCAAGGAATTTCTGCAGTCGTCTTGGGTTGGATTAATAGGGCCGATGTTTTTTGTCATTACTAGTCGTTTTTTGATGTTAACTGAGGAAAAACTGAAATCTGGGCGCCAGCAATCGCGAAGGATGAGTGCTTCGACAGGCATCACGTAACGATCGTTGCGTTCTTTTGCTTGGGGAGATGAGCCTTGAGCTTGCGAATGCCTGCTCGATGGGATTGAGGTCCGGCGAGTAGGGCGGCAAGCAGCAACTCGGCTCCAGCTGCCTCGATGATCCGATGGTCCTGCGTACCTTCGTTTTTGTGGGCGCGCAGATTGTCCGCGGAAGTTCAAGCGGGCCCGGCGCCATACGTCAGGCGACCGGAGCGAAGTCGCTTCCTCATGGCCGCCAAAGCTCGATGCCGGCAGGCTTGTCGCGCGGACCACCTTCCCATCTCGTCGCTTTCAACGTGAGCCAAGCCGCAAGCACGCCGACACCGGCGCTGATCGCGTCGACCAGAAAGTCGCTGATCCGCGGGTGCCGGCCAGGAACCCAAACCTGCGCGATTTCGATCGCGCCGGCAAATGCCGCAAGGCCGATCGCCTGACGAAGATGCGCAAAGCGGTAACCGAGACCGAAACTCATCCCACACAGCATGAAGATCCCGAAGTGCTCGACATTGTGGGGTGTGCCCGTCAGCGGTCGAAAAGACGGCGGCACGAACGACAATACGGCAATGCCGACGAGTAGCATCCATGCCAGCGCGCGCAAGACCTTCGTCATGATTGGCAAGAGCTGATTCCGATTTCGCGATTTGCAGGTGCCCAAGCTTGGGCAAGCGTCAAAGTCTGCCCAGGATCGATTTCCCACCCATTATCGATCGACACGCGTGCGCATGGTTTCGGCGAAGCGAGGATCCGTCTCGGCGACCGCAGCTTCAAGGAACCGTTGGGCGGTCGGTTCGGCATCCCTGTACGCGACTGCCAGCGCCGGCTTGAGGTCGGGCCAGCGTGTCAGGATCATTCGCACGTCGCGTTGCACCTGTTGCTGGATGTCGCTGTCGGTCAGAGCACTTGAGTGCGTTGCCGTAAACAGGCGTAACGGAACGAGATAAACATCGTTCGGCCCCGTGTAGTAAGACATCTTCAGGGTTGAAGCGGGTTCTAAAGTTAACCCCTTGAAGCGGGACGCGAGACTTGCCGCGAGTAGCCAGACGGCTGATTCATGCGGGGCGTATCTGAGCGCGCGATCGACGATCGTACCAGCGTCGCTGGCCAACGCACTGCCATTGGCGGCGGACTCCGAGTTCGTCGGAAGCCGACGGACGCTGGAGCGGGCTGCCTCAGGGAGCAAGATCCAAAGAGACAGTCCAGCCAGCACTGATGCAAAACCCAGCATCGTGAGGCGGAACAGTACGTGAGCTCGAGCTACTGAGGGCATGTGGCTGTCGCCAAAGGCTGTCGAGGTCCCATCTGTGGTCGCTTCATGAGTGGTCGCTTCAAATGAACGTCATATCCTCACCTTCCAATACCAAGCAGGTCAACTGTCCGGTCGCATAAGCGCCGGTGTCGATGTTGATTCGGTTGGGGCGGACATCCGGTTCTCTCACTGGCGTGTGTCCGTGAATGATGATTTTACCGAAGGCCTCTTCGTGCAGCAGGAAGTCTTCCCGGATCCACAACAAATCCCGCTCCTGCTGCTGCGAGAGCGGGATGCCTGGCCGAACTCCGGCATGAACGAAAAAGTAATCACCGCACGCGAGCGAGCTCTTCAAGCTCGTGAGGAAACGGCGGTGGCGATGCGGCAATGCGCGGTCGAACGCTTCCGCGAGCTCTCGCTGTTCGTGCTCATCCGGATTGATGGAGGGCGTCAATCCGTACGACACCAGCGTTTCGAGCCCTCCAAAATATCTCCATTGGCTCAGGATTGCCGGGCTTCGCAGAAAGTCCGGGATGTAGGTTTCGTGATTTCCTTTGAGGCAGACAATCTGGCGACGCTCGCTTCGCGAAACTAAGATGTCCAATACTTCGCGAGATTGCGGCCCACGATCGATGTAGTCGCCGATGAACACCTCGATGACTCCAGACGCCGGATAGGCGGCGACATCCGCGTCGATGCCCGCCAGCAGCTGAGACAACAGATCGGCGCGCCCGTGGACGTCACCGACCGCGTAGATACGAACGCCGTCAGGCGTCCTCGGGCCCCGTTTGCTTCTGCGTGCCAGCAGTGATTCCCATACCAATTTTCAGCCTCTTGGCTTCGCAATCACGAAAGCTTCGTCGAACAGCCGGCTCCCGGCCTAGTTAACACAGCTCTGACAATTTCCAAGGATTCTGATTCGATTTTTACGATCGGCCCCAACCGGATCGCAGAACATTTTGGGTATCGGATACGCCAAGCAGGCGTTTCGGGGATAGCAATGATGTTTGCAAGAGCAAAAGTCGTCGTGGCCAGTACCGCGCTCGTCGGGGCATGTTTGGCCTCTTCCGCGCATGCTGCGTTCTTCTCCTTCCCGCTCATGCTCAAGGCGCATTTGGAACGCATTGTGTTCGACGTTCCGGCCCTGCCGCCCTTGGCGCATGCGCGGTTCTGTCTGCAATATCCCGCGGACTGTCAAGTCCGCCGCAGCTTTCGGCTCCAGCCGATCGCGCTGACGCCGGAACTCGGGGCGGAGCTCGTGAGCGTGAACCGCAAGGTCAACCAAGCCATTGTCCCGCAACGAAATTTTGGCGGCGTGGTGGCGGAGAGGTGGCTGATCTCTCCGCGCGCGGGGGACTGCAATGATTACGCGGTCACAAAACGTCATGAGCTGCTCGTGCGCGGCTGGCCGTCACGCGCGCTGATCCTTTCTGAGGTAGTCGTCGCATCGGGCGAGCATCACCTCGTTCTGGTCGTGCGCACGAAAGAGGGCGACTTGGTTTTGGACAATCTCAACTATGACGTTCGGCCGGTCGCGATGACGCGGTACCGCTGGGTCCGCGCGCAGTCGCCGGACAATCCGAAGTTCTGGTCGACCATCAATCCCCGTCTCCAGCTGTCCTATTTACGCACTCGCGCGGCCTTGGCGTTGCACAAAGGCGAGACCGAGGATTGCTGCCGCACAGATCGCGACCGGGCTGCCGAGTACGCCGTTGTCGCAGAACGACAAGAGCAACAGCAATAAGGCGGAGCCCGCTCCCGCTGCCGGATAGAACGAGTCGCGGCCACGCTGGAATGCGCCGCGCAGCAAGACGACGATTCCAACCGTCAGCGCGACGACGATCGCCCCCAGCATCGGCCGCCCGAGCTCGATCGCGATCGCCGCGGCCGCGGTCGGCGCCCCGGCGTCCGTTATGGCGTCGCCCGCGTCGCGGTAGATCGGCAGGAGCGCGGCGAACGTCCCGGCGCCGGTTCCCATCCACGGAGCATCGGCCAACATGCGCTGGCTGGCCGATACCAGCTCCGGTTGGCCGCGCGCGAATGCCAGCGCCAAATCGGTGGCCCGCACGCGCGCCGAGGTTCCGATCAAGGCCACCGCGACGGCCGCTGCGGTCGTTGCGATTGCCAGGCGTCCCCAAAGCCCGAGGCCGATGCGCCGGATCGCGACCACCGCGATGAGCGTGCCGAGCCCATACGCAATGGCGAATAAAAGGCTGCCGGTCATCTCCCGCATGAGCGCGACCGCGCAGAGCGCGAGGGCAGCCGCGCCGGCTATGGATGCGCGCGTCAGCGTCGCCGTCGATCGGTCCGCGCGCAGCTGGCTGGTTTCATATCGCTCGAGACTGCGGATGCATGCGGCGGCCGAGACGATGATGCCGAGCGCAGCGCACGCCCTTGCCTGCGCGCGGTGGCTGGTATTGTCCTTCAGAAACGCCAATCCCATGAAATCGTGGCCGATCATCACCAGAGCCACCAAGGCGGTGGCCGCCGTCAGCGCGAACAAGACCCCCTCCGCCCGTCCGCGGTCGCCCCCGACGGCGGCCGCCAACAGCATGACGGCGAGCGCGGACAGATAGCGGCCGAGGGCGAGAACGGTCGCGCCGGGGTCGATGCTGATCGAGCCGCTGATCGGATGTCCGAGCGCCTGCGCCGCGCTCTGCCAGATCGGATGCGCCAAGCCGACGCCCTGCAGCGGCACGATCTGGATGAGCATCCAAGCCGCGGGAATAACCGCCAATGCGACGACAGGGCGAAGGCTCGAGAGCAGGAAACCCGCCTCGCCTTGACGAATCGTGCCGGCAACGACGGCGATCCCGACGGCGAGAATGGCTGGGATCAGACCTTGGAGAATCGGCCCGTCGAGGAGCAGAATTGCGGGCACGGCGCAGATCAGGGAAATGAGAATCAGGCGGGCTGAGTTCACGTCGGCATCAGGGAATAATGTTCTCGTCGTGACCTAGCCATAACACAGCGGACGAAGTCTCACATCACGTGGGGGGCAAACCGAGACCGTTGTGCCTTGGCACTTTTGCCGCGGCCGGCTCGTGCCTACATGGAGCGATATCCGGATGTAGGTGCGATCATGCGAACAATGATGAGCTTGGCCTTCCTGGCCCTCGTGCTCGCGGCGCCGGCTTATGCCCAGGGCACCCAGCAATCGACCGGCGTGCCCACGCCGAGGTCGTCGAACTCTCCGTTTGGTTCGGACTGGGCCAAGCCGTTCCCGCAGACAGGCGGCTACTTTTACAACGACCCCCGGTTCCGTGGCTCCAATCAGCCGTTGCGGCCAAACGTGATTTGCCCGCCGGGCTCTATCGCCAGCCCGGGGACTGGGTCGTGTTTTCGTAGCCGCTGACCGCAGGTCTGGCGACCTGGCGTGGCGTGTCTGATGGCTCACTCGGGCCGCGTCATTGCGGGGCGCCGCGAAGCGGCGAGCCGGTATCCATGACCGCGGTCAGGGATTATGGATTCGGTAGAGCCCGGCTGCCGTTTCAGCATCGACCAGGAGCCGCAGCCCGATCCCCAGCAAATATCCGACCTGCAGTGAGGCCGTCATGGAAACGGCCGACAGGATGATCGACCAGGCCTGATCGGCGCGCGCAACCCCGATTGCGACCGCAACGCCGATCGCAACGCCGATCGCCGGAAGCAGGATCAGCACCTTGTATCGCTGGCTCAACGCCATTCCGGCCAGAAGGCTGACAATGACAAGCAGCGTCATGGTTGACGGGACCGTGTCGAAGGCGGAAGGCGTCGACAAGCTCCCATGCCGGCCACTAATTTTGTGTTAACGATTCTCCTGCCCGCGGCCAAAATGGCGGGTCGCTGCCGTGGCGCCATTCAGCGCGAAGGGCAGCTCGCGGCGAGAAGCGCAAGCGCGGCTCGAACCCCGGCGAGCGATATGACGCCCCGGATCGGGGTATCGTTTCCGTGGACTTCGAGCGCGAGTTCTTCCTGCCCCGGCCTGTCGATCAATGCGGCGGCCTCGCGTGGCAGCGAGATTGCGGCGCCCGGAGGGAGGACCGTAGCCTCGAACTCGGCCGTGCCACCACCCGCCGTCAGCCTCGCTTTGGGGTGGATCCGCGGCGGAAATGGCTTCAGAAAGACGATAAGGACGTCGTAACCGGATTGCGCGCAACGCAACATCAGTCCTGCCAGCTCGATATCCGAGCGTGACGGATCGGGAGTTTGCATGATGGAAACGGCTTCGGGCCCGCCCAGCGGATTTGGCGTGCGGACGAGCCGCCAAGTTCCGGCATTCGGGGAGTCCGGGCCGGCGCGGTGGGCGGGATTGGATATCGCCTCGTCGAAGCAGCGCTGGCGCATGGCCTCCTCGGGCATCGCGCGACAGCGCTCGAGCGGGCCGCCGCCTTGGCTCTCCGCAACAGCCGGCCGCGATCCGAGCGCCGACAGGATGATCGCGGCCGCCATCAGCGAGCGGGCGGCGTGAAATCCCGTCCTGGTCGTGGGCGTATCGACCGATTTGCCGGCGTCGTTCACTGCTTGACAGCCGTTGAGCAAGGTGCGTCTGCAAAAATTCTAATTGCGGCTTTAACTCCCTGATATCGTCGGCGCGCATGGCAGGCAAGGACGGCGGATCGAGTCCGCGCGCTGCCGGCCGACGCTGGCCTTGGCTAGCGTTGCGGCTGGCGGGAACTTATTGCGCTGGATCTGGCCATGGAAGCGGACGATGAGTGGACCGGCTGGACCATCAACGTGCGCAGCGCGGAGGCGCACGAACTCTTCTCGGTAGCAGTGCAATCATCTTGTCTTGTTGCGAGATGAACCGCCGTCGCCTGCCAGCATGGGCACCCGCCGTTATCTTGACCGGGCGAACCGTCTCCCGTTTGGCCGATCAGCTTTCGGATTTACACGTCAGCCTTGCGAGATGGCCTGAGTGGTAGATTAAGAACAGATCGTTGGTGTAGTGGAACAACTCTCCCACGAAATCCTTGGCTCGGAATTTGAGCTGAATCTTGTTGTCGCTGATGACGCGGGCTTTGATGTCGGCCTGCCCGAGATCGATTGCGACCGTGCGCTGGGAGCCAAGGCTTAATTGTACCGTCTTGGGAGACTGCGACACGGCAGCGGGCTCGATCATGACGCCGGTGCACGACAGCCGGCGTGTTTTTTCCTCGGCGTGTCCAGCAGCCGCAGAGCAGCCGAGAATCACGGCAACAATAGTCGTCAATCTTCGGGTCATGACCGCTGCTCCAGCCTCATCGAATTGCGCGCTTGCCCGTTTTGCGCCGTGACATGGAAGTTCCAGGACAGCCACAGCTCTCGCCGAAAGGGACAGTCTGCAATGATACCAGCCGGTTCGTTTTCAGGAAACTCCGTACCACAGCGAAGATTAGTCGACTTCGGGGAAGTCCAGTCATAGATAGAGATGCGAGCCGGGGCGCTACGCCGGCTAGGATTTTTTCCACGAGTTGCCAAAAAACAACAGGTTCGGCTGGCCGAGCCGTGCAAAACCTCGATGCACTCCATCGCAGAGGTCCGCTTCTTGTCACATCAAGCTGCGTAGACCTATTTTTTGACCATCGGTTATGATCGCCTTGAATGCGGCCATCGATCTGCCCCTCATGAGGTTGCGTTTTTTCTGGTGCCATATACGATCGTAACGTTCTGCGATCCCGAACAAAGGGCAGGAGGCGTCATGCGCAAGGTCATTTTGGCGGTGACCGCCGCGTTCGTGCTCGCGGGTTCTGGGTGGCTGACGCGGGATGCCGCCGCCGATGGGATGCCTGTCGCGCGACACAAGGTCCGGCACGTCTGTCATGGTCCCAAATGCGGCCCCTACACGCCCTGTGGATGGCGTTGCCGGATCGTCTGTACCGATCGGTACTCCTGTTGGCCGCTCTATGGTGCGTATGGGCCCTATGGGGGGCTCAGGTACTGGGGAGCCTATACCTTTACCGGATGGGGCTATCGCTGATCCGCCGACGGCGAGACCGCTCCGAGCCGCGGCTGCTGTCTCCGGAAATGGGATCGAGCGTGCGACGGATCGGCTGCGCCATCACCTTCATCGCTGTTCCGTTGTTTTCATCCCTCGGGCCGGCCGCGGCCCTGAGTGAAGCTCTTGCCAGGAAATGCCACGCCTTGACGCTGCAGCAATTTCCGCGTCCGAAGAATTGGGCCGCCTACAAGCCGGGTGACCCGGCTGTCGCGCGATTGCGGCAGGCCTACTACCGCGCCTGCCTTGCCAAAGAGGGGGCGCCGAACAATGGGGAACAACTGGACTCTCGTTGATCTGGATTTTGTGCAGTGTGCCTAGGTCATGGGCTTCCGACTTCGATAAGCGTGACCTTTATGCAACATCCCTCATAAACCTCAGTATTAACCATAGAAAACGCGCGCTTTCACCCCGAGTTGACGTTGTCGCTGTTCACCTCTTCGTGGTACGAATTTTCCCGGGGAGCGTGGGTAAGAAGTCATGGGTGTGCGGGGGATCGTCGGGGGCTTGGCCCTCCTGAGCATTTTGGCCGTATCGGCCGGCTGCTCGATTCTGCCCACCTCCGGGCCCGCCAGCGACGCCATTCGCTCCGGCGAACAAAGAGATCCGGAAGGGCTGCCGTTTGCCGTCGTCCGTGTCACTCCCCAAACAATCGATGTTCTGTCGTTGCAGACGCGGCGGCTGGTGAATGAATTCCCCGACCGGCGTCCACCCAAGGAAATTCGTTTCGGCGTCGGCGATGTAGTGAGCGTGACCATATTCGAGGCCGCCGCCGGCGGCCTGTTCATTCCGATCGAAGCCGGCGTCCGGCCTGGCAACTTCATCACGCTGCCAAATCAAAACGTCGACAGCAGCGGCAATATTTCCGTTCCTTATGCCGGTGCGATCGTCGCACGGGGCCACACTCCTTCAGAGGTGCAACAGGAGATCGTCAATGCTCTGAGGAACCGGGCGATCGAGCCCCAGGCTGTCGTTGCACTGATCGAGCAACGAACGTCGCTGATCAGCGTGCTCGGTGAAGTCAACACGCCGAACCGCTTCCCGGCGAGCGCCGCCGGTGAGCACATCCTCGATGCGATCACACGCGCGGGCGGCCCCAAAGGGCAAGGCTTCGACACCTGGGTGATGCTGGAACGGGAAGGACGGCGTGCAACGGTGCCGTTCGGTGCGCTAGTCTACGAGCCGGCAAACAATATCTTCGCACATCCGGACGATACGATTTATGTCTACCGCGAGCCGCAAACTTTCGTGGCGTTCGGCGCATCCGGCCAACAGGGCCAATTCAACTTCGAAGCTTGGCGCATTTCGCTGGCGGAGGGCGTCGCCAAGGCTGGCGGGCTCAACGATACCTTGGCTGACCCGGCATCGGTCTTCCTCTATCGCGGTGAAACCCGCGAGGTTGCCGAGCGGCTCGGCATCGATTGCTCGCGCTTCCCTGGGCCGATCATTCCGGTCATCTATAATATCAATTTCCGCGATCCTGCAGGCTACTTCCTCGCGACCAAGCTCCAGATGCGAAACAAGGACGTGATCTACGCCTCCAACGCGGTTGGGGTCGAGGCTGCCAAAGCCATGCAGTACTTCAGGTTGATCACCGCTACCGCGAACGATCCGATCGTCGCGGCACAGAATGCGGTCATTCTGCGCACCCTGATCAAGACTGCACCGTGAGACGCTTGAAACTTTGGGGGCTGTGATGAGAAAGCTGATTGCTGGATTAGCGCTGGCCGTGATGACCGCAGGCTCCGCCATGGCGGGAGACTTGGAGGTCAGGCCGCAGCAGGTCTACGCGCCGCCGCCGCCTCCCATACCGGTGTATAGCTGGACCGGCTTCTACATCGGGGTCCACGGCGGCGGCGACTGGTTCAACAAGGACTGGTTCATTCCGCTGTCGGCGATCAATGCCGTCGCCGGCTGTCCGGGCTGTCCCTCGTCGGCCGGTACGCACAGGTCGAGCAGCTGGCTTGCCGGGGTGCAGGTTGGCTTCAACTATCAAATCGACTGGTGGGTCTCGGGCGTCGAGGTGCAGGCCAGCTGGACCCGACTCGAGAGCTCCAACGCCAACGCGAATCCGGCCTTTGCCGCCCTCGGGTTCGTCAATCATTCCAAGACCGACTCGGTCGGCACCATTGCGGCCCGGCTGGGTGCGGCATGGGATCGCACGCTGCTCTACGTGAAGGGCGGAGGCGCTTGGGCTGAAGATAAGTTCTTTACGACGACGGCCGCCTTCCCCGGAGGCTTCCAGAGCGTGGCCGATACTCGGTGGGGCTGGATGGTCGGCGTCGGTGTGGAATACGCCTTCTTCCACAACTGGTCGGTGAAGCTGGAGTATGACCACCTCCACTTTAGTCGGATCACGCAGACCCTGCAACCGATCGCGCCCGGCGCGACACAATTCGAGTTCGATATCTGGCAGACGATCGATTTGGTCAAAGTCGGCGTGAACTACAGGTTCGGCGCCCCGGTCGTCCCCAGGTACTATTGATACCGATCGCTTTGGACGGTGACTCACCACGTGGTCGTGGCCGGGCGTGTCACGTCTTTGACGTCGCAAGCTTTTCAAGACGTGGATACCCG
>WNEZ01003951.1_pt1 | contig 12839 bp, 9 predicted proteins | sample 5400521 | NCBI WGS metagenome assembly WNEZ01 (sample SAMN13153339, study PRJNA577476) | soil metagenome | isolation source: 120 cm saprolite under Douglas fir tree site 2 hole 1 replicate 1 | place: USA:California | collected 2015-04-18 | reverse complement strand
ATCTTCTCCACTTTCGACGGCACCATCAGCGCCTGGAATCCTGCTATCGATCCCATCAGTGCCACTGGTAGCAGCACCGCCTCTCTCAAGGCCGACCGTTCCAACGTTGGCGCCATATACACCGGCCTGGCCATCGGCACCAACGCCGGCCAACCTTTGCTCTTCGCAGCTGATGACGGCCCGAATCGCCGCATCGATGTCTTCGACACCAACTTCAATCTCGTCGATCTGAACTCAAATTCCGCAGGTCTGGGCCCGGATGCCTTCTCCGACCCCGGCATCCCGCGGGACTTTGCACCTTACGGCATTCAGACCCTCACCGCTCCCGACGGCAGACAGTTCGTTTGGGTCACCTACACCGCTCTCAACAAAGCCCAAGGCGGCTTCGTGGACGTTTTCTCCACCGCTGGCGTTCTGCTCAAGCACTTTGCCGTTCACGGACCGCTCCATTCTCCCTGGGGCATCGCCAAGGCTCCCGCCGATTTCGGCCCCTTTAGCAACGCCATTCTCATCACCAACAACACTTCGCGCGGCCGCATCAACGCCTTCGATCCCAACACCGGCGCTTTCCTCGGCCCCCTTCGCGACACCAAAAACAATCCCATCGAGATCGACCAACTATGGGCCATTCAATTCGGCCAGGACATCGGCGCCGATGGCAAGCACAACCAACTCTTCTACACCGCCGGCCCCAACGGCTACGGCAACGGCGCCTTCGGCGTAATCACCGTCGCCCAATAAACGTTGCGTGGATAATTCCCAATTTCCGGGAGCGCAAAATAATCCTAAATAGTGGCCGGTCCCGCCCAGCGCGACCGGCCACCATTTCTTCCGACCTTTTAGCTCGCGACGCAACCGAAGTAAAACCAAAAATCAACGTGGCTCTTAGCCCCCTCCAGAAGAAAAATTCTCCTGTTGTTTGCCAACTTTGGACCGCTATACTCCCTCCGCGCATCGCCTCGAAGGGAGCCACACCATGTCACGCGAACGCCTGACGCGCGTATTTCTCTGGCTTTCGGTAGTCGGCTGGGGCATCGGCCTCGGCGCAAAATTGTTCGACCTGCTCATCGTCGCGGGAGCCTGGAGCGCATCGCCGCCGGCCTCTTTCGCTCTCTTGCCCTATGGTCCCCGCTTCCACTTGAATCCCGGGCACTTTTTTCAGCCCTTGAGCGTCGTTATGGTGGTGGGAATCCTGGGAGCGCTGATTAGCGGATGGAAAACTCCGATCGCCTATCGCGTCTGGTTACTGCTGCCGGTCATCGCCTTTGTGGTGATCTGGATCTTTACCCCCACCGTCTTTTGGCCCATGATTCGCGAACTCTATGGCGTAGCCACCGGCAGGATCGTCCAAAGCGACGCCGAAAGTATCCATCTCGCGCGCCGCTGGCTCTACTGGGACTGGTGTCGGGTCGCCGTGATCGCCGTCGGCTTCCTTTCCTTTATCCGCGCCATCAGCCTCCCCTATCCCCGCCAAAACTAAGCGCACGGGAATTTATACTGTATGAATAAATACCGATACAGTACAAACTCGAGGGTGCGAGGGTGCCCCACCCTCGCCTCGATACTTCATCAGAAACTGTTGAAGTGGTATGCTCTGCGCGTGCGTTCTGTCAACAAATTTAAACTCTTTGGACCGGGCCACCCGCCGTTTGTTGCTAATTGAAGGGACCAATGAATACGAAGACGTTATGCGTGTTCCTCTTCTTTTCTGCGTTCTGCATCGTCGCGCGAGCTTCTGGGCCCGACGAAAAACCGACAGATCCTCTACAACAGCTGACGAATACTTTTCCAGATACTGTCGAACTCAAGAACAAAGGACGATTGCTAGAGTTCTGCCCAGACGGGACGTGTGACGGGTTTGTTGCTTCCAACAATGTGCCAGTGTCCACGTTGAGGGACTTCGCTTACCTTTATGAATATTTCTTTTCGGACTACACGTTCCTTGGAGAGTGGCGCGACAAGCAAGCATCGAAGAAAACTGCAGAACGCGTCCTCGCCAAGCCTGAGTACCACAAATGTAAGAACGATGATGGCCGTGAAGCTGCACGGTGTGTGCTCAGCGACCTGAGCCGCAACGGAAGAATTCAGCTCATTTTCATTCGTTATGATGAGGGGCAGCGTAACGTTGTGCGCCGGAACATTACTGAGCAGCTGTCGGAGAAGAAGGTGGCTCCAAAACAACAGACTCCAATGGCAACACGCTGACAAAAGCGGATTCTACGGGTACAACCGCTTACACCTGGGATTTCGAGAAACGACTCGGCAGTGTCGCTCTACCCGGTGACTGGCCCCCTCCACTCCCCCTGCCTCCTACTCTTGCGCTGCAAACTGGCTTATACTTTTTCCGCCTATCCTTAATTGGGGACCCGCCGACCCTGGCCCCGGAATTTCTAAGGAGCTTCCGATGAAAAAACTTTTCGCATCCATGTTCGCCACTCTCCTCATTGTCTCCACCACCCCTGCCAGTGACAAGAAAGAAGTCGAACGCGTCGAAAATGCCGGCAAAGTCATGACCGAAATCCTCAACATTCCGGAAGACATTCCGCAGGATCTTCTGGACAAAGCCGATTGCGTCATCGTCCTGCCCTCTGTGCTGAAATTCGCCATCGGCATCGGCGGCAGCTACGGCCGCGGTGTTATGACCTGCCGCAGCGGCGATGCCTTCAACGGCCCGTGGAGCGCCCCCAGCATGATCGCTCTCGAGGGCGGCAGCCTCGGCCTGCAACTCGGCGGGCAAGCCACCGACTTCGTGCTGCTGCTGATGAGCCAAAGCAGCGCCGACGGCATCCTCTCCAGCAAAGTGAAACTCGGCGCGGACGCTTCCGCCGCCGCCGGGCCGAAGGGACGCGACGCCACTGCCGCAACCGACGTCACCCTGAGAGCGGAAATTCTCAGCTACTCCCGCTCGCGCGGACTCTTCGCGGGCATTTCGTTGGAAGGCTCGACCTTGCGCCCGGATAACGACGCCAACAAAGCGCTCTACGGCAAGGAAATCGACGCGAAGGACATCGTGCGCAAAGGAGCCGTCCCGGCACCCCCAGCGGCGCACCTACTTCTTTCCACCCTCGACACCAAATCGCCAAAAAATAAATCAGAGAAAAAATAATTCACAAAAGTAAAGTGCGTTCCAACGCACTACAACAAACCGATTTGCCATCCTGACCGCGGACACGGTACGTTCCGGGAGAACCTTCGATGATCATGCATTCCTTTCGTGTCCGGCATTTCGCCAGCCTAATTTTTCTCGCACTCGGTTTTTTCTGCGCCTCGCTCGCGCTCGCGCAACAAGTTGATCCCGGCACATATTCCGGCATGAAGTGGCGCATGATCGGTCCTTATCGCGCCGGCAAAGTGAATGCCGTCGCCGGAATTCCCGGAAAGCCCGGCTTGTATTATTTCGGCGCCGACGGCGGCGGCGTGTGGAAGACCACGGACGGCGGCAACGTGTGGAAGCCCATCTTTGATAGCCAGCCGGTTGCGTCCATCGGTGCAATGGCGATCGCGCCGTCCAATCCGAAAATTATTTATGTGGGCACCGGCGTAAACGGCGTCTTCTCCGACATCACCTACGGAAACGGTGTTTACAAATCTGTGGACGGCGGCGACACCTGGACGCATCTCGGACTAGAAGAAACCCGGCACATCGCGCGCATCTTGATCGATCCGCGGAATCCCGACATTGTTTTGCTGGCGGCGCTGGGGCACAGCTTTGGGCCCAGCGCGGAGCGCGGCGTTTTTCGCTCCACGGATGGCGGGCGCACTTGGAAAAAAGTTTTGTACAAGGATGAACTCACCGGCGCCGTGGATTTGTGTTTTGCTCCAGGCGATCCGAAAACCGTATACGCGGCGCTGTGGCACGCGATTCGCAAGCCGGGACAATCGGGAACCTCTTTTGGTTCGACCAGCGGCATCTACAAATCCACCGATGAAGGCGTGACCTGGACGCAACTCACGGGACACGGACTTCCTGAAGGCGATTGGGGCCGGGTGGGAATTGCGATGGCGCCGGGAACGCGCGGCAAACGCGTTTACGCGCTTATCGAAGCCAAAGGAAAAAGCAACGGGCTGTACCGCTCCGAGGATGGCGGCGCAACCTGGCAGCGCGCTACTACGGACGATCGCATCGTCGGCTACTGGTACATGAGCGAAATCTTCATCGATCCGCAAAATGCGGATGTGATCTACGTTCCGGAACAATCGCTGTACCGCTCAAGCGATGGCGGGAAAACGTTCACGATCATCAAGGGCGCGCCGGGCGGCGACGATTACCACACCATGTGGATCGACCCGGCAAACTCGCGCCACATGATGCTGGGAGTAGATCAGGGTGCGACGATCAGTTTGAACGGCGGCGAATCTTGGAGCAGTTGGTACAACCAGCCCACTGGACAGTTCTATCGCGTGGCCACGGATCACCGCTTTCCCTACTGGGTGTACGGTTCGCAGCAGGACAGCGGGACAGTCGGCACTTCGAGCCGCGGAAATGATGGACAGATTACCGAGCGCGACTGGTTTCCAGTCGGGCCGGGGGAAAGCGGTTACACCATTCCCGATCCTGTCGATCCGGATGTGGTTTACAACGCAGGGCCGGCAGGCAGCGTCGTGCGCATGTCCAAAAAAACGGGACAGGTGCGCGACATCTCTCCGGCGCCAATCTCGTTTGGCTCGAAATTCCGCTTTAACTGGAATATTCCGTTGGCGTTTTCGCCGCAGGACCAGCACATACTTTATTTAGGAACCCAATTCGTGATGAAGACCACCGACGGCGGCACGCATTGGGAAAGAATCAGTCCGGATGTGACGCGAATTCCCGCGGATGAAAAGAATCCGAAAAAAATCCTTGGTTCCATCATGACCATCGCGCCTTCTCCCGTGAAAGAAGGAGTGATTTGGACGGGCACCAGCGACGGCGCGATCCAAGTGACGCGCGACGGCGGCGCGAACTGGACCAACGTTACCCCGGACGCGGTTTCCGAGTGGAGCACCATTCCGCTGATCGAGGCGTCGCATTTTGACGCCGCCACGGCCTTCGTCGCGGTCAACCGAAATAGTCTGGACGATTTGCGTCCGCACATTTTGCAAACGCACGATTTCGGCAAGACCTGGCGGGAAACAGTGAAGGGCATCGCTGAACAGGCTTTTGTGCGCGCGGTTCGCGAAGATCCGGCGCGAAAGAACCTCCTCTATGCCGGAACCGAACGCGGCGTGTATTTCTCATTTGACGGTGGCGCGAACTGGCAATCGTTGCGGCTGAACATGCCAGTAGTGGCGGTGCATGACCTCGCGATCGAGCAAGGCGATCTGGTTGCCGCGACGTACGGGCGCGCTTTCTGGATACTCGATGACATCACGCCACTGCGTCAATTGGACGCGCAAACGCCGCTAGCGCAAGCGTTGCTCTTTGCGCCGCGCCCCGCGATTCGCGTGCGCCGCAACGAAAATCAGAACACCCCGCTGCCGCCGGAAACTCCTGCGGGAAAAAATCCTCCGGACGGCGCGATCCTCAATTATTTTGTCCCCGCAAATACCGCCGGCGAAATTCAGATCGGAATTTACGATCAGGATGGAAATGAGATCCGCTCCTATTCGAGTGCCCCGCTGCCGGAAGTGCATGAACAGCCGTTGCAGGTTGCCGAATATTGGGTCGCGCATCCCGCGCCGTTGGCAAAGGGACCGGGCATGCATCGCTTCGCATGGGATCTGCGTTATCGCGATCCACAAGCCGTGCATGTGCAGACCCCGTACAACTACCCGATTGCCGCGACGGTAGGAGAGACGCCGCTGCCACCGCAGGGACCGCTGGTGCTGCCGGGGACTTACGAAGTGCGCATGACGGTCGATGGAAAGACATACCGCCAGCCGCTGGAAGTGAAGATGGATCCGCGGGTGAAGTACGCGCGCAACCAATTGGAAAGCGCGCGCGACCTGCAGCTGAAAATATCCGCGGCGCTGGAGCGAACTTTTTCAGCGTACCAACAGGTGAAGGATTTGCGTTCGCGGCTGGCGGAATATTCCAAACTGCCGGCGGAAGACGCAACGGCAAAAGCTGCCGCAGAGCTGGACAAGAAGGCGGCAGCGTTGGTGGGTGAATCGGTCTCGATTTTCGATTTTCTCGATGCGCCGAAAGGCAACAGCTTCTTGACCGTGAATGACAGCCTGGTGGCGCTTACCGCGCTCGTGGACGGCGCGGATTTCGCGCCATCGGCGGAATCCTTCACATCATTTCAAAAAGTGTGCGCCGCGATGAACGGCGCGCTCGAGGGCTGGCAGCAACTTAAAACGAAAGAGCTGCCGGAATTTCGCAAAACTCTTGATGCGCAAAAAGCCAGCGCAATTCCCGAATATGCGGCGATCGCGGCGGAAGCCAACTGTGGCCAGTGAGAGGCGCTCTTCCGCAAGCCCTTGAATTGGCGCGACATACGCTATCTAGCCCGTCTAACAGACTAGCCTCTTGACAATAGTCGTTATAACATATATTATCTTCTCGCTATCGAAGGAGACACCTCATGATTACCGTTCGCAAGAGCAACGATCGCGGCCACGCCGACCACGGCTGGCTGAACACCCGCTTCACTTTTTCGTTCGCCGATTATTTTGATCCGAAACACATTCACTTCCGCACCCTGCGCGTTATGAACGATGACCGCGTCGCCGGCGGCGGCGGTTTCCCCACTCATCCTCACCAGGATATGGAAATCGTCACCTACGTCCTGGAAGGCGCGCTGGAACATCGCGACAGCATGGGCAACGGCTCGGTGATCCGGCCGGGCGACGTCCAATACATGAGCGCGGGCACGGGAGTGGCGCACAGCGAATTCAACGCGTCGGAAAAAGAGTCCGTGCATCTCTACCAGATCTGGATGTTCCCGGACAAGAAGGGCTACAAGCCGGCATACGATCAGAAGAATTTCACGGTGGAGGAAAAGCGCGGCAAGCTGCGGTTGCTGGTTTCGCCGGATGGCAGAGACGGTTCGGTGAAAATCCGCCAGGACAATGAATTGTACGCGACGGTTCTGGGAGCGGGGGAAAGCGTGCAGCACGCGCTGAAGCCGGAGCGCCATGCGTATTTGCAGGTGGCGCGCGGCAGCGTGACGCTGAATGGAACGACGCTGGAAACCGGAGATGGTGCGGAAATTTCCGCGGAGAAGAAACTGGAACTCAGCGGAGTCAAAGACGCGGAAGTTCTGCTCTTCGATCTGGCGTGAGGAATTTTCAAAATTGAAAATGAAAAAGAGGCGGGAGCGCTCCCGCCTCTTTTTTGTTCCACACTTTGTGCGCTACTTTTTTCCAAGGATTTTATTTTTTCGCGGCACGCTTGGACCAGGCGGGCGCGGCGAAAAGCGCGCCGAGAATGGCGGCGGCGAAAATGATCAGAATGGCTAGCGGCATCGAATCGGGTTTCGCGGTCATCAGGTAGACGATGCCGACGGCGAGGATGAAACGCGCGCGCACCAGCGTTGGAAAAACCGGATTTCGCACCCGCGCAAGAACCTCACCCGAGAGTGCGGCCGAGCCTTCCGGCAAAGATCCGCGAATCGCCTTGATGCGCGGAAGAATTAAGCCGAAACCAATTCCAAGAGCGATCAAAATTCCTAGAAATGTTGCGGAGATCCAGGCGGGTTTCATTCCCACGCCGAGGCTGGCGAGGTAGCCTCCGGTAAAAATCAGAAGTAAAAGTCCCGGGCCGGATAGCGGCAGGGACAAGCGATACAGGCGCAGCGCCTGGCGCGCCTGATCGCCGGTGGTGGCTTGCGGGAGAAACGCGGAGGCGGTCCATTCTAAGCCGTAGCCGACGAAGAGTGCCAGCATGCCGAGAAAATGCAGAAACAAAATGATCGGATGGAGCGTCATGGTTTTCCTGGCGCCGAGTTTTTCGGCGGCCGTGCGAAAGTTTCTTAGGTAAAACCATTCAGCCGCGGGTGCGTTGAAATTCGCGCATGAAAGCGGTCAATGCTTCGACGGCATCGAGTCCCACGGCATTGTAAAGCGAAATGCGCATGCCGCCGACGCTGCGGTGGCCGGGCGTGCCAACGAGTCCCGCCGTAGCAGCCTGCGCGGCAAACTTTTTCTCAATGGCTTCGTCGCCATTGGCCACGCGAAAGACCACGTTCATCAGCGAGCGGGAGGATTTTTCCACCGGGCCGCGGTAGTAGCCGCCGCTGTTGTCCATGGTATCATAGAGCAGTTTGGCTTTGGCTTCATTGCGTTTCTGAATTCCCGTGACTCCGCCTTGCTCTGCGAGCCATTCGGTGACCAGGCCGAGGATGTAGATCGCGAACGTCGGCGGGGTGTGGTACAGCGACCTTTCCTTGATGTGCGTGCGGTATTGCAGGAGCGTAGGCAGATTCTTGTCCGCGCGCTCGGCCAGATCCTTGCGCACGATCACAATGGTGGCTCCGCTGGGGCCAAGATTTTTCTGCGCGCCCGCGAAAATCAATCCGAATTTGGAAACATCAATGGGCCGCGAAGCGATGTCCGAGGACATATCCGCCACCAGCGGGGCTGCGGAGACGGGCAGGGTGTGCCACTGCGTGCCTTCGATGGTGTTGTTGGTGCAGATGTGGGTGTAGGATACGTCGGCGGAAAATTTTATTTCCCCGGCGCGGGGAACGCGGATGAATTTTTCCGTTTCGGTGGACGCCGCAACCGTGTGCAGAATTCCCTTTTTCAATTCGCCGAGGGCTTTCGCGGTCCAGGTGCCGGTGTGCAGGAGATCGACGGGCTTGCCGGGCAGGCAAAGATTCATCGGGGCCATGGTGAATTGCATGCTGCCGCCGCCCTGGAGAAAAATCACCGCGTAGTCGTCCGGAATCGCCAGGAGCTTGCACAGATTTTGCTCCGCGGCGGCGTTGATGGCTTCAAATTCGGGGGAGCGATGAGACATCTCCATGACGGACATGCCGGTACCGCGGTAATCGAGGAGTTCTTCGCGGATGCGCTCGAGGACGGGGAGCGGAAGAGCGGCGGGTCCGGCGTTGAAGTTGAAGGCGCGTTTGTGACCGATGGTTGCAGGTGTCGAGCTCACGGAATGGATAGCCTTTCGAGGAAAGTTTGGGCGGCGCTGGTGGCGCGGCTGGGTACAAGGATAGCAGATGAGAAGAGTGACTGGTGACTGGTGACTGGAGAAGAGGCGGAGACCAGTGTCCAGTTGGCGAGGCACCTAGGTTTCAAACGTTGTTGCTGCAAGGAATTCGGGGATGTACGTTCTAAATGGCAGGAGGGGACAATAGATGAGACTTCGCATAGCCGGCGCCTGCTGCGGGTTGTTCCTGATGCCCTTAAGTATCGTTGCGGCGGAAAATCCAACGGACGACGGAGTCGTCCACGGCACCATCAATATCGCGCTAGGGAACAAGAACGGTTTGGTTGTGTTGACCGACAGTATGGTAACGTCCACGGATGCGACCGGCACCCATCAATTGCCGAACCCTGGCCAGAAACTGTTCAAGTTGGACGACCACACCGTATGTTCCGTCGCTGGTTTTGCCTCAGCCTCAGCAGGTTCCACACGGGTTACACTGTCCGATCTAAATACGAGCACGAGTGCAATCATACATGAATATGTTCGGCAGTCGGCGGCACAGCCCCGCCAAAGCATCGCCGAAAAACTGAGGGCGCTAGCGTCCCTGTTTAGAATGCATCTGGGAATGATCGCGAATGTTCGCGACGCGGCGGGTAACTCGACCCCCATTGATAGATATAGGTTTCAACTTATTGTCGCAGGATATGATATCGACGATAAACCAAAGATCGGAAGAATTGTGCTTTCGATGAAAGATAACAGGGGCAGCCTGACTTCTGAGATCGAAGACTTTAAACTCTTGAATGTGGAAGAAAAGCTCGTCTCACAGTTGAACGGAATGCCCGATGTGGCTGGTCAAATTCTTCTACACCCTGAATCTAAACCGGAAGATGCACCAATTAAACTATATGCGACTTCTCTAACTGAAAACGGCGGTCGGTCTCTTACGCTTGAGCAAATGGTGGAACTCGCGAAGAGATTGGCCTATTACACTTCAAAGGCTCGCGCGGAGGTCGGAGGCCCCAACCAGGTGGCAATTTTCAAGCAATCGCAAACCGTCAGCATCGATCAGCCAACGTTCACTGAACCTCCGCGCCCACTTTTCAGATTCAGCCTAGTCGTGAATTCGCACTTTAGCTATTCTAGCGTTGCGTTTGCGAAAGGCAGCCCTGCCGTCTTTGTAAGATGTTCATGGATCGGAATGCAGCATGACCTTGATGGTCACTATTATATCGGGAGTGAATTTACAAATTCTGTCCTGATGTACGACGGAGGAGATGTAAGCCTCGGGGAAACCAACCAGGTGAATGACTCATTGCTGCTTCTTGGGCGACACGCGATACTCGAAAGCGAAATCGTGGGGCGCCTCACTGCGACATTCTCATCGCTGCGCGTAGCGTATGCGGTGCCAAGGCCTAGGCCGTGGCAAGTCGTGCCCTAGCCGGGTGCATGCCCGCTCTAAGGATCCTGGGCAATTCGCCTAGGCACCCCCCCCAAATACCGCTTGACTTAATGTACTAATTAATATATACTTGCGCATGTACGCTCGAACTTCTTTCGAACAGTTGCTCCGCGCTTCCACTCCCCCTCGTCCATTCCCTCACAGATTTCACTCATCCCCCTTGTTTTCACATACATGCGCACACTCGCGCCCGCATCCCCTTTCTTTTGATATACATCCCCAAAACACCCGGGGTGGGGTACACCCACGTCCACCAAATCTGGTTTCTTGTTCGCTTCCTATCTTCTCTCTATCTTTTTCCTTTTTGCGTCCTTCACCTCCTCTACGTACCCTGCCTCGGCTAACTCCTTTCCCTACTGCAATCTTGCCCAGAGCGGGAGCGAAGAGACGCACCATCCCTCCGTAACTCCTTTATATTCTGCACTTACAAAAAACAGTGGGGAGGGAGGGGCCCGGAGGGCTGGCATGAAAGCCAGCGCTACACAGTTGGGGAGAGCACAGTCAGGAGTGCCCTTCGACAAAGCTCAGGGCGTGCCTGTGCCACCAGGAAGATGAGAGGTTACTTGATGGGGGCTAGCCAGATGTCCTGGTCTACGTAGGCGGTTAAGGGGGTGCCTGCGGGGATTTGGACGTTTTTGCCGTGTTTGATTAGGCCGATGGGGCCGAGGAGAACGGTGAGGGCTATGGTGGCGCCGGTTTTGCTTTCGCCTTCTTTGCCTTTGGTGCCGCGAATGCGGACATGGTTGCCGCCGACGGAGAGGTATTGGATCTGCACGCTGAGTTCGCCGGGCTTGCCCATCATGCCAGCTTTTTTCGCGTTGGTGACGGTGGCCACGGCGTGAGCGCCTTTGGCGACGACGGTGGAGTCAGCGACTTTCAGATCGGAGTCCAGCAGAAATTCGACGGGGTCGCCTTCGTGGGCGGTTTTCGAGTTCAAGTCCGACGCAAATTTCAGGGGAACTTCGGTGCTTTCACGGAGGAGGCATGCGCCGGTGGCATTGCAGAGCGGCTTTGTGAGATCGGCGGCTCCTGCCTCGGCTGCGGCGCTGTGGACCGCTTCGACGGTGCTGGTAGGTTTTTTTGCCTGAGCGGAGAGCATGGCCTCTATGACCGATTGCTGGACACCGGCATTTTTGAGATCGACGAGGGCTTGCGCGGAAACGTCGAAGTCGGTGGGACTGGATTCGATGGCCTTGATGATGAGAGGCGGGTCGAAGCCCTGCTTGGTCATGTTGATGATGTCGGCGTTGGTGAGGGCTTTTTGTGTTTGAGCGAGGGAAGGAACGGCGAGGCAGGCGGCCAGGAGGAAGGTCAGCAGGATGGACGTGCGCATGGGTGTCACCTCGCGGACGATGGGAGAGTTGGTGATCTTTGGCGGCTGAAGAAGAGTAGTATCCAGCCGCTAATCGACTCGCATGGAAACTAAGGGAAAGGGGGGATTCTGTCAACTGGGGGCTGTGGCGGGTGTACGAATTTAGAACGATGAGGAATTGTGCCACCCCGCTGGGGCTTGCTGGTTGCGTATTTCGGTTCCCAGCGCTTACGCGCTGGGCTAACTTGTGTCGCCCCGCTGGGGCTTGGCGGTTGGTTGGTTTGTTACCCAGCGCTTGCGCTTCGCTGCGCTCAGGGCTGCGCACTGGGCTAACTTGTGCCGCCCCGCTGGGGCTGAATTGGTGCAATGGGATTCGGTGGAGGGTGGGTTTAGTTGGCGGACCGCCTCAGAAGGCGGTCCCTACAAAGGCAAGGGTGCGGCTTGAAGCCGGGCCTATAAGCAAGAGTTTATGTCGGACCCTTCGAGGCTCAGGGCAAGCCTGAAGCTCCGACCCCCTAAAGAGCGGAGAGAGAAGTGACTGGCCGGTCTAAAGACCGGCGCCTACACGGGCGAGGATTTGTTGCCTAAAATTGTGTTTGAGGTGGGTTAGGAGCGCTGCTCGATGGGGAGGTAGCCGCGGGTGTCGTGGCCGAGATAGATTTGGCGGGGGCGGGCGATTTTTTGTTCGGGATCGAGGAGCAGTTCTTCCCACTGGGCGATCCAGCCGGACATGCGGGGAATGGCGAAGAGTACCGGGAACATGGTCATGGGGAATCCCATGGACTGGTAAATGAGGCCGGTGTAGAAATCCACGTTGGGGTAGAGCTTGCGCTTGACGAAATATTCGTCTTCGAGGGCGATGCGTTCGCACTCGAGAGCGATTTCGAGGAGCGGATTTTTGCCCATGAGATCGAAGACTTCATAGGCCACGCGCTTGATGATGCGGGCGCGGGGATCGTAATTTTTGTAGACGCGGTGGCCGAAGCCCATGAGCTTGACTTCGCCGGCCTTGACGCGCTTGATGAATTCCGGAACTTTCTGGA
>WNEZ01005538.1_pt1 | contig 12840 bp, 10 predicted proteins | sample 5400521 | NCBI WGS metagenome assembly WNEZ01 (sample SAMN13153339, study PRJNA577476) | soil metagenome | isolation source: 120 cm saprolite under Douglas fir tree site 2 hole 1 replicate 1 | place: USA:California | collected 2015-04-18 | reverse complement strand
CGTCCGTCAGCTCGCCGCCGGCGAAGCGGAGCGTGCCGTCTGCGTCGCGCGCGAGCGCCGCGATGCCGTGAGGTGGATCACCGACCGCGAGGGTCACCGCCTCGCCGCCGTCGTGTTCGCGCGCCACCGCCATCCACTCCGGAGTGAGGAAGATGCTGGCTGGCGTTCGCCGCTGCGCGAGCCGCGACCACGCTCCGGAAAGCTCGGCGGGGGCGCGCGGTGTACAGCCCGCGTCGGGCCCGGTCGTGAGGGTCACGTACTTCCGAGTTTACCGTCGTACCTAACACGGCGTGCGCGAGCACACACGCCAGGCAGATGAACGCAGCGAAAGCCGCGTGCATATCATTCCCGCGTGCCCGAGCGCGACGCGCCGCGGGTCGTGATCGCTCCCCAATCGTTCAAAGGCAGCGCTGATGCCGTCGCCGTCGCGAGCGCGATCGCGCGCGGTGTGCATCGCGTGTGGCCGCGCGCGACATGCGTCGAGCTGCCGCTCGCCGATGGGGGAGAGGGGACAGCGCTTGCCCTGGTGCGTGCGACCGGCGGCGAGATGCGCCGGGCGCGCGTGCACGATCCGCTCGGTCGCGAGATCGACGCGGAGTGGGGCGTGCTTGGTGACCGCGTCACCGCGGTCCTCGAGATGGCCGCCGCGAGCGGGCTGCCGCTGCTTCGCGACGCCGAGCGCGATCCGCGCATCACGTCCACGCGCGGGACCGGCGAGCTCATCCTCGCCGCGGCCGCATCGGGCGCGCAGCGCATCGTCATCGGCATCGGCGGCAGCGCGACGAACGACGGCGGAGCCGGCATGGCGCGTGCGTTCGGGTATCGCTTCATCGATGCGGCTGGGCACGAGCTCCCCGAAGGCGGAGCCGCGCTGGCGCGTCTGGCGCGCATCGAAGGGCAGACCGATCCACGCCTGATCCGGCCCGCGATCGACGTCGCGTGCGATGTGCGCAATCCGCTGCTCGGACCCGAAGGCGCGACCGCGGTCTACGGACCGCAGAAGGGCGCGACGCCCGATGTCCAACGCGAGCTCGAGGTCGCGCTCACGCGATACGCGGAGGTCGTCGAGTCGTTCGTGGGTCGCGACGTGCGCAGCGTGCCCGGCGCGGGTGCGGCCGGGGGTCTCGGTGCGGGGCTGATCGCGTTCCTCGACGCGCGGCTCGTCTCCGGCGCGTCGCTCGTCCTCGATGCGGTGAATTTCGACAAGCGGCTCGTCGGCGCCGACCTGGTGATCACGGGCGAGGGCCGGATCGATGGGCAGAGCGTGTATGGCAAGCTGACCCACGCCGTGACCGTCGCGGCGAAGCGTCGTGGTGTCCCGGTCGTCGCGGTCGCGGGGATCGTCGGTCCCGGTCATGAGGCGATGCGCGACGCGGGCATCGACGCGATCGAGACGCTCGCGGGCGGGTCGGAGGCGGAGCGCGACGCGGCGATGCGCGACCCGCTGCCCCGCATCGAGGATGCCGCGGAGCGACTGGCTAGGCGTGCAGCGGCACGCGGAAGGCACTAGGGTCTAGCCCCATGCTCGGCCCGCCGATCCCCACCGATCGGACCTCCAGCCTCGAGCTCGTGCGCATCACCGAAGCCGCGGCGCTCGCGGCCGCGCATTGGATGGGCCACGGAGACAACAATCGCGCCGACGAGGCCGCGGTCAACGCCATGCGCAAGGCGATGGACGAGGTCTCGTTCCACGGGACCGTCGTGATCGGCGAAGGCGAGCGCGACGAGGCGCCGATGCTCTACATCGGCGAGAAGGTCGGGCGCGGCGAGGGTCCCGAGGTCGCGAAGGGGCGCGCGAACGCGCTCGCAACGATCGCGGTCTCCGAAAAAGGTGGTCTGCTCCACGCGCCCGACACCTATATGGAGAAGCTCGTCGTCGGAAAGCCCGCTGCGGGGAAGGTCGATCTCGATCGCCCGGTCGCGGAGAACCTGAAGATCATCGCGAAGTCACTGAATCGTGACGTCGACGACCTCACCGTCGTCATCCTCGACCGCCCGCGCCACGAGCAGCTCATCCTGCAGGTGCGCGCCGCCGGAGCGCGCATCAAGCTCATCGAGGACGGCGACCTCATGGCCGCGATCTCGGTGGCCGTCGCGGGTACCGGCGTCCATGCGGTGATGGGGACCGGCGGCGCGCCCGAGGGTGTGCTCGCCGCGGCCGCGCTGAAGTGCCTCGGCGCCGAGATCCTCGGGCGGCTCAAGTTCCGCAACGACGAGGAGCGCGAGCGCGCAAAGAGGATGGGCGTCGTCGACGACGGTCGGGTGTATCGGACGGACGATCTTGCGAGCGGACGCGATGTGCGCTTCGTCGCCACCGGCGTGACCGACGGCGACGTGCTGCCGGGCGTCCGCTTCTTCGCCGGCGGCGCGCGTACCCACTCGGTCCTGCTGGACCGTCGACTCGGCAAGCTCCGCTTCATCGACACGCACCACTTCGAGGACCCGGCCAACCCGCCCGTCGTCCGCCTTACCTAGATCGTGTCGATTTTCAGTTGACGCGGCCCGACCGGGCGCGTACCGTCTCGCGCCGTGCCCACGCGCAGTCGCCAGCGTCGCGTCGCCCCCGAATCGCCGGCACTGCGCCAGCTCGGTCAGCGGCTGCGTGAGGCGCGTGTCGCGGCGGGGCTGAGCCAGGCGCAGCTCGGGGCTCCGTACTACACGCGGGCCCACGTGAGCGCGATCGAGCTTGGAAAGATCCGACCGGCGATGAAGTCGCTCGAGCACATGGCGGCGAAGGTCGGGAAACCGGCGTCGTTCTTCATGGAGGACGCTGGGATCGAGCGAACCCGCCGCGAGCTGGAGTTCGACGTCGACCGGGTGGCGGCGCTCGCGACGCGGACGACGGCGGCGGACTGCATCCGGGACGTCAGCGAGCTTCTCGGACGCGATGTGCTGTCCACTCGGCAGCGATGCCGCCTGCATCTCGCGCGCGCGCGGGCGCTCAACCTCATCGAGCGGCAGAGCGATGCTCTTCGCGATCTCACGATCGCGCAGCGCCTCGCGCCGCCACTCAATGACCACGGTCTGGCCCGGTCGATCGACTACGAGCTCGCTGCCGCCACGCGCGGCACCGGCGACTCGCGACGCGCACGCGAATTGTTCCTCGAGCTGCTCCGCTCCCTCGAGCGCACGGGCGACCGAGATCGGCTCCTTCGCGTCCGAGTGCTGCAGGCGCTCGGCGCCGTGTCCATCGACCTGGGCGAGCCGCAAGCCGCGTTTGGCTACTTGAACTCCGCGCTGGAGTGGGCGCAGGACACCGGTGATCTGACCTCGCTCTTCACGATCTACTATGCGCTCGCGGTCTCGCATCGCGCGCAGGGAGACCTCGAGGCGGCGACGAGGTATCTCCAAAGAGCTCTCGCGCCGAGCGAGGGGACCAAGGACCTGGCGGCAACGGCGATCGCCCACAACATGCTGGCGGTGCTCGCCGCCGACGGAGGACGCCTAAAGGCCGCGTACGAACACGCCGACCGTGCGATCGAACTCGGCCGGATGGCCGGGCCGCTGGTATTCATGGCGCACTACCTCAATACGAAGGCCGAATGCGCCGCGAAGCTTGGCGACTGGCCGACCGCCGAACGTATCGCGCGCGAGTCGTTGGATCTTGGGACGACACAGGGGAGCCAGGACTCGGTCGCGGCCGCGCGTGTCGCGCTCGCCCAGGTCTTCGCGCATCGCGGCGAGACCGACGCGGCGAGCGCCGAGCTTCGGGAGGCGGCCGACATCTACCGCGGTCTGGGCTGGAAGACCGAGCTCGCCGATGTGCTCATGCGGCAGAGCCGGGCGGCAAAGGCTCGCGGCGATCTCGTCGAGGCTGAGCGCTTCGCCACGTCGGCCTTCGAGGCGACCCGCTCGGTCAGCGCTTTCGTGGAAGCGAGGCAGTGACAAGGCGGTCGACCCGCTAACCGCCGGCGGTCTGCGCCTCCGCGGCGGTCAGCACGTTCCGCAGTAGCAGCGCGGTGGTCACGGTCCCGACGCCGCCGGGCACGGGGCTCAGCGCTGCGGCCACCAGCGCGACGCTATCGACATCGGCATCGCCGGCGATACCGGCCGGCGTCATGTTGATGCCCGCGTCGATGACGGTCGCGCCCGGCGAGATCATCTCGCCCGTCAGGAAGCGGGCGCGGCCGACCGCGACGACGACGACGGTCGCGCGACGCGTGAGCGCGCCGACGTCGGTCGTGCGTTTGTGGGCGATGGTGACGGTCGCGTCCTCGTTGAGGAGCAGTGCAGCTGCGGGACGGCCGACGACGGTGCTGCGTCCGACGACGACGACCTCCACGCCAGCGAGCCGTATCGCGTGGAACTTCAGAAGCTCGACGATCGCCTCGGCGGTCGATGGCACGAACCGCGGGCGCCCATCGAGTAGCAGCCCGACGTTGTACGGATTCACGCCCTCGACGTCCTTGTGCGGCGCGATATGGTCGACGAGGTGGCCCTCGTCGAGTTTCCCCGGTAGTGGTGTCAGCAGGAGGACCCCGTGCAGCAAGCGGTCGCGGCTCGCGCGGTCGAGCTCGGCGATGACCGCCTGCTCGGTGGCGTCCCGATCCAGCGAAACGTCACGGATGGTGATGCCAAGGGCCTTGCCGGCGCGGACGAGGCGCTGCAGGTAGGTGTTCGCGGCCGGATCGATTCCGACCGAGATCGCGGCGAGCGCGGGTTGGATGTCGCGGCCGCGGAGCGCTATGGATCGTTCGCGCGAGCGCGCCGCGAGCTGCTCCGCGAGCGGTCGCCCGTGCAGCAGGCGCATCAGCGCGCGATGCGCGTCTCGACGAAATCAGTGATCCGTTTGCGTTGCGCTTCGGCGCCGTCGAGCGCGCGGTCGAGATCCTCCGAGAGCGCCTTCACCTGGGCCGGGTCCTTCACCGAGGCGAGGTTGATCATCACGTTGAGCGACGCGCCGCGCAGCGCGGCCTCGGCCATGAGCGCGCCGACGCCGATGTCGCTCGCGGTCGCTGGCGTCGCCTTCGTGATGCCGCGTTCGCAGGCGTCGAGAAGGCGGCGGCTCGTCTTCGCGACCTCGAGCGGTACGCGCGATGCCGCGAGCAGCGCCGACTGGATCCGTTCGGTGCGTTCGCGTTTCTCATCGTCAGTCGTCTTCGGCAGCTTCATGGCCTCGGCGACGCCGGCGTAAGCCGCGCTGTCGTCGTCCACCAAGCGAAGGAAATCCGCGCGCAGGTTGTCCATCTCCGCGATGTAGTCCGGGAACCAACCGTCTTCGGACTTGCGCGCGGCGATGCGCGCGACCATCGCGGCCAGCGCCGCTCCGAGCGCGCCGGCATACGCCGCGGCGCTGCCTCCACCGGGGACCGCGGCATCGGAGGACAGGTCGTCGGTGAACGCGCGCAGGGTCCGGTCAACGAGCCGTTTGGTCATGGGAACGGCGAGAGTGTACGTGCTACGATTTCGCGAAAGTTCATACGTGATCCCTTTTTCATCCAGAAGAGGCTGAGGGAACGGCCCGATGACGCCTCGGCAACCAGCGGAGGCCCGCTACGGTGCCAACTCCGGCCCTGACGAACAGGGAAAGATGAGAGAGGGTCGACCCGTAAGGGGCGACTTCTCTTGACGATGGAGAGGTCGTTTTTAATTTGAGCAACCTGGCATCGCTCCTCCGGCAGGGCGAGTTCGTCGTGACCGCCGAGCTCAACCCGCCCAAGAGCGCGTCCGGAGAGATCGTGAAGCGACGCGCCGGCGTGCTCAAGGGGAGCGTCGACGCCATCAACGTCACAGACAGCAACCACGCTGTCGTGGCGATGGCCGCGATCCCGGCGGCGATACTCGTGCGTGAAGCAGGCGTTGAGCCGATCGTCCAGATCACCGGACGCGATCGCAACCGCATCGCGCTGCAAGCCGATCTCCTTGGCGCCGCCGCACTCGGCCTTCCAAACTTCCTCTTCATGAGTGGCGACGACCCTAAGCACGGAAGTCAGCCCGACGCGGTCCACGTGAAAGATCTCGACGGTGTTGGTCTCGTGAGGATGGCCGTCACGATGCGCGATGAGCGGAAGTTCCTCTCGGGAGACGAGATCCGTCAGGCCCCCGAGTACTTCATCGGTGCCACCGCATCGCCGTTCACCAAGCCGATGTCCGTGGATCTCGAGAAGACCGTGAGCAAGGTCAACGCTGGCGCGGAATTCCTCCAAACGCAGCCGGTGTTCGATCTCGCCACGTTCAGTCAGTGGCTCGCCGAATTGCGGCGCGTTGGCGATCGGCGCGAGGCTCCGGTCATCGCGGGCGTCCTTGTCCTTCGGTCCGCCGAACAGGCCGAACGCTTCGCGCGTGTGCCGGGCATCGTGCTCGTCAAGGAGGTCGTTGATCGACTGAAGAAGGCCGCCGACGCGGAGCAAGAGGGCATCGCGATCGCGGTCGAGATGGTGAAGTCGCTACGCGCACTTCCCGGTGTCCGCGGCGTGCATCTCTACGCGATCGAATGGCCCGAGGCGATCCCGCTCGTCGTGGAGCGCGCGGGCCTGCTGCCGCGACCCAAGGTGAAGGAGTCGAACCCATGAAGACGACCGTGATCGGCGCGTACCCCAAGATCTCCGACGAGCACCAGGACCTGCGCCGCGCGCTCCACCGTCACGACCGCGGCGAGCTTGACGCCGACGGTCTCGCGGGCGTGCTCAATGAAAGCACGCGGTGGGCGATCGGCGAGCTCGACTGGGTCGGCGTCGACGTCATCAACGACGGTCAGGTCCGCTGGGACGACATGCTCGCGCCCTTCGCGCGCGCGTGGGAGGGCTGCGACCGCGGACCCCTCGAGCGCTTCTACGACAACAACACGTACTTCCGGCAGCCGGTGATCAGCGGGCCGATCACGACCGACGGAAAGACGCTCGTGCGCGACTTCGAATTCGCACGCGGCATCGCCCGCGGTCAGCTGAAAGCCGCGGTGTGCGGTCCGCTCACGTTCGCGACCCTGGCCGAGGATCGCCATTACCGCTCGCTTGAGGACCGCACGCTCGCGGTCGCCGACGCGATCGCCGCGGAGATCCGTGGGCTCGGCGCGGCGGGAGCGACACTCGTGGACGTCGAAGAGCCCGCGCTCGTCGCCCATCCGGAGCATTTCGCGATCGCCCGCGCCGCCATGGAGCGTCTCGCCGCGGCGGGCGTGCCGCTCGCGCTCCAGACCTATTTCTTCCCGGCCGATCCGCTGCTCGACGCGCTCGCGGCGTTCCCGGTCGCGCAGATCGGCGTCGACGTCCGCAGCCGGGAGACGCACGTCCTCGACAAGCTGAACACGCTCCGCCAGACCGTCGTTCTCGGGATCGTCGATGCGCGCAACACGCGGGTGGAGACCGAGCGCGAGCTGGTGGGACTGATCGAGGCGGCGCTGAAGCGGATCCCCGCCGAGTACCTCTGGCTCGCCCCGACGACGGGGCTCGAATACCTGCCGCACGACGTCGCGGTACAAAAGCTCAGGGCGCTTGTCACCGCGGCGCACGCGGCCGGAGGAGTGAAGGCATGAGTGATCAGGTGCTGCTGACGACGACGGTCGGCTCGTTCGGCAAGCCCGATTATCTGCAGAAGGCGCGCAACGCGAACGCGCGCGGGAAGCTTGGCGAGACGGAGCTCACCGAGCTCGAGCGCCGGGCGACCGAGGAGTGGATCCGCCGGCAGGAGCGCCTCGATATCGACATCCTCGTCGACGGCGAGATGTATCGCGGCGACATGGTCGCGTACTTCGCGGAGCGTCTCGAGGGCTTCCGCCTCGGCGGGCTCGTGCGCTCGTATGGGAACCGCTACTACCACAAGCCGATCATCGCGTCGCCGGTGCGACGCTCGAAGCCGATGACCGTCGACTGGTTCCGCTTCACACAGTCGCTCACCGATCGCCCCGTGAAGGGCATGCTCACTGGGCCGTACACGCTCCTCGACTGGTCGTACAACGAGGCGTATCGCACGCGCCGCGATGCTGCGCTCGCGCTGGCGGAGGTCGTGCGGCAGGAGGCCGAGGACCTCCAGGCCGCCGGCGCGCGCTATATCCAGATCGACGAGCCCGCGATCCACGCACGCCCGGAGGAGATCGACATCGCGATCGAGGCGATGGGCGTCGTGACGCAGAACCTGACCGCGAAGACGATCTCGCACATCTGCTACGGCGACTTCGCCGCCATCTATCCGAAGGTCCTCGAGCTCCCGGTCGACCAGCTCGACCTCGCGATGGCGAACTACGGGTATCGGTGGCTCAAGCTGTTCGACCGTGATCGGTTCACCAAGGAGCTCGCGATCGGCATCGTCGACGTGCACTCGCACGAGACCGAGTCGGTCGCGACCGCGGCGGAAGGGATCCGCAAGGGCCTGCGCTACGTCTCGAAGGAGCGCCTCTTGCCGCATCCCGACTGCGGCCTCAAGACGCGCACGGTCGAAGAGTCCGAGGAGAAGTGCCGCGTCGTCGTCGAGGCGACCAAGGTCGTCCGAACGGAGCTCGCGCGGCAGGCCACGCCGGCAAAGACGGCTCGGTAGAGTCTCCGACATGGCGAGCGTGATGGAGGAGACGACCGACCTCCTGCAGCATCTGATCAGGAACGAATGCGTGAACGACGGCACGCCGTCGTCTGGGCACGAGATGCGCAGCGTCGACACCCTCGCGAGCTACCTGCAGGCTCCGGGTATCGAGATCAAGCGCTACGAGCCACAGCCCGGTCGCGGAAGTCTTGTCCTGCGGATCGAGGGGACCGACCCCAAGGCGCCGTCGCTCCACTTCATGGGGCACACCGACGTCGTCCCGGTGACCCGATCGGGGTGGCGCCACGATCCGTTCGGCGCGGAGCTCATCGACGGCGAGGTGTGGGGCCGCGGCGCGGTCGACATGCTCGACGTCACCGCATCCATGGCCGTCGCCGTGCGGCATCTTCTCACGAGCGGGTTCCGACCGAAGGGCACCTTCATCTATTCCGCGGTCGCGGATGAGGAGGCGCTCGGCACCTACGGCGCGCAGTGGCTGACCGAGAACGCGTGGAACGACGTGAAGAGCGACTACCTGGTGACCGAGTTCGGCGGGGCCCGCTTCCCGATGGGAAAGGGGGCGAAGCTGCCGATCATGACCGCGGAGAAGGGCTCGCAGTGGACGCGCCTCCGCGTGAAGGGCACGCCCGGTCACGGATCGATGCCGTTCAAGTCGGACAACGCGCTGGTGAAGGCGTCCGAGATCATCACGCGCGTCGCGCGGTACAAGGCTCCGCTGCACCTCCAGGAGCTGTGGCGCGCGTTCATCGAAGGCATCGATCTGGGGATCGTCGAGCGCATGGCGCTCACGAATCCGGCGTCGTTCGACGTCGCGCTCGAGCGCGCGCCCGAGGGCACGCAACCGATGCTCTACGCGGCGACGCGCACCACGTTCTCACCGAACATCGCCCACGGCGGCGTGAAGGTGAACGTGATCCCCGACAGCGCGGAGGTCGACATCGACATCCGGACCTTGCCAGGCGACGACGGCGACGGCGTGCGGACGATGCTGAAGGACGCGATCGGCGATCTCTGGAAGGATGTTGAGGTCGTGCAGGAGGGAAGCAACCCGGCGAGCTCGTCGCCGATCGGGACCCCCTTGTGGGACACGCTCACGCGCGTGACGCAGCGTCTCATCCCGGACTCGACGACGGTACCGTTCCTCATCGTCGGTGCGACCGATGCGCGCTTCTTCCGGCGGAGGGGCGTGGTGTCGTACGGCTACGGGTTGATGAGCGAGAGGATCCCGTTCGGGCAGTTCGCCAAAATGTTCCATGGAAACGACGAGCGAGTGGACCAGGAGACACTGCGACTCATGAGCGACCTGTGGGAGCAGACCGCGCGCGCTTTCGTCGGCTAGCCGCGCGCGCCCTCGAGCGCGCTTCGCAGCTTCGCGGCGATCTGTTCAGCTTCTCCATCGGCGTACCGCCGACGCATCCACATGCCGCGTCCCGGCGAGAACAGTCCGTCGCCCTTTCGCCGTGGCACAGCGTGCACGTGGACGTGCGGGACGCTCTGGCTGATGCGGGTATTCACGGCGATGAAGGAGCCGTCCGCGGCGAGGGCGGTGCGGAACGCGATCGAGAGGCGGCGAGCCAGCACGAACAGCGGCGCGATCTCGTTCTCGGGCATGTCCTCGATCGTGGGGTAATGCCGCGCGGGCACGATCAGCGTGTGTCCAGGGAAGACCGGAGCGTGGTCGAGAAACGCCACGACGTGTGCGTCGCGATAGACCGCGAGGTGCTCGGCGCCGCCCACGACGGCGCAGAAGACGCAGCCTTCGACCATCCCCGCAGTATCGCGAAGAGCCGGCGACGGAGTCGACCGCGCTAGCATCGCGTCCTCGGAAGGAAGGGCGATGAGCAAGATGGTCGTCGGCCGTGAGATGGAGCTCACGGTCATTGATCGGTTCCTCGACGGACTCCTCAAGGGATCGGCTACCCTGCTCATCGAAGGCACGGCCGGCATCGGCAAGACCACGATCCTGCAGACCGCGGTGCGGCGCGCCGAAGAACATGGCGCGCGGGTCCTGTCGAGCCGACCCGGGCCGTCTGAAACGAGACTGACGTACGCCGGCCTGCTCGATCTCCTGGGTGCGGTCGACGAGGATGTCTTCGCGGCGCTGCCGTTGCCGCAGCGCCGGGCGCTCGACGCCGCGCTCCTGCGCGCGGACGCAGAGGGTGCGTCGGCCGACCAGCGATCGATCGCGACGGGATTCCTATCGGTCCTTCGGACGCTGTCGATCTCGACCCCGGTGATCCTTGTCATCGACGACATCCAGTGGCTGGACGGTCCGTCGCGGCACGTCGTCGAGTTCGCGATGCGCAGGCTGGAGAACGAGCGGATCGGCCTCATCGCCGCCGCGCGGATCGACGCCGAAACGCCGAGCCGCGCTCCGTTCGGCCCGGCACTGTCACCCGAACGCCTGCGCCACGTGCGGCTCGGCCCGCTGACCGTCGCGGCCCTGCACGACATCATTCGCTCCGAGCTGGGACACACGTTCGCGCGGCCGATGCTCGTCCGCATCGAACGAACGTCGGAAGGCAATCCGTTCTTCGCGCTCGAGCTTGCCCGCGCGATCATCGACAGCGGCGAGTCGGCGTCGGGCTCGGCCCGGCTGGCGGTACCCGATGACCTGCGCGAGCTTCTCACCCGCCGGCTCGGCCGCTTGCCGGCGGCGACCGAGCGGGCGCTGCTGATGGCGGCCGCATTGCCGCAGCCCACCATCGACATGCTCGACGCGAAAGCCATCGCTCGCGCGAAGACCGCCGGGATCGTCAACGTCGACGAGCGCGGCCGGGTCACGTTCACCCATCCGCTGCTCGCCTCGGCCGTGTACGGCGCGGCGCGCGCCGACCGCCGACGCGAGGTGCACCGCGAGCTCGCGGCACGAGCGACGATCTCCGAGGAACGAGCGAGGCACCTCGCGCTCGCGACCGACGGGCCGAACGAGGAAGTCGCCGCGGCGCTCGTGGAGGCCGCGCGATCCGCGCGGGGCCGCGGCGCGCCTGACGCGGCGATCGAGCTCGTTGAGCTGGCGTGCGACCTCACGCCGCCCGAAGATCGGGAGACGCGGCTGGCACGCCGCTTCGAGCTCGGCCGAAATCTCGCGAGCGCGGGGGATCCACACCGCGCGATGAGCGTCCTCCGCGCGCTGGCCGCGGAAGCGCCGCCGGGTGCGGTGCGCGCGCGGGCGCTCCTGCTCCTGGGCTTCCTGAGTGAATGGGCGGATGGCAGTGTGATCGCGACGGGTATTTGCGAGGAGGCGCTCGTCGCCGCGGGACAAGATGTCGAGCTCCGCGCGGAGATCCATGCCGCGGCGTCGCGCATCTGCGATCACGACGCCGAACGCAAGCGCTCACACGCCCGCGCCGCGCTCGAGCTCACCGAGCGAGGAACGGCCGGGTTTCGACTTCGCGCGTACGCGTTGCTGGCGTTCGCGGAGGCCGAGTTCAAGGCTGGACAGGGCATCCGTCACGACGTCTTCGCCGAGGCCTCGCGGCTCGAGCTTGCCGAGGCTGAGGCGGATCCGACTCGTACGGCTCAGCGTTCGCACACCGTTCACCTGTACTCCGACGCGCGACCGTCGGACCGCCTCCTCGGCATCCTCCGCGTGTACGCGGATGAATTCGAGCCCGCGCGCGCCGTGCTCGAACAGGAACGCCGTGCGGTCACTGATCACGGCGACGACGCACAGCTCGCCCGCACGCTGGGACGGCTCGCGACCGTCGAGCTCAGGGCCGGCAACTGGGATCTCGCCGAGCGCCGCATCCGCGAGATGTCGAAGGTCGCCGAGCGCACCGGTGAAGGTGTTGTCGCGCATCGACGCCTGACGCTCGAGGCCGAGCTCGCGGCGCTCCGGGGTGATCTCGCGAGCGCGCGGACACTGGCGTCGGAGGCGCTCGCGACCGCGGAATCGGCCGCATGGCCGTGGGAGACGGCGCAGGCGCTCGCGACGCTCGGCTTTCTCGACCTGACCCAGGGAGACGCGCGCTCCGCGCGGGAACATCTCGACCGCGTCGACGCGAGCTATCGAGCGATGGGCTTCGGGGAGCCGGGTCTGTTCCGGCATCAGGCCGATCACGTCGAGGCGCTCATCGCCACCGGCGAGGTCGGACGCGCGGAAGAAGCGCTCGCGCGCTTCGAGGCGCAGAGCTCGGCGTCAGGGCGTGCCTGGGCATTGGCGGCGGCGGGGCGTTGTCGCGGACTGCTGTGCTCCGCCGCCGGCGACCAGGGCGGGGCGCTGCACGCGCTGGAGGCGGCCATGGCCACGCAGGAAACGGTGGGGATCCCGTTCGAGCTCGCGCGGACGCTCCTCGTCAAAGGACAGGTCCATCGGCGGCGAAAAGAGAAGCTCCTCGCTCGCGAGGCGCTGGCGCGGAGCGTCGA